>Ga0193729_1000373_pt1 | contig 22986 bp, 19 predicted proteins | sample U1c2metaG_FD_143036 | JGI IMG/M metagenome (GOLD analysis project Ga0193729, IMG submission 143036) | Soil microbial communities from a riparian zone of the East river system, Colorado, United States - U1c2 | ecosystem: Environmental > Terrestrial > Soil > Riparian zone | place: USA: East River...
CGGCCATTCCGCCAAGTGTCATGATGTTGAAACTCATTTTCAGGACGTAGAGAAGAACGATCGTGGCAGCGAGCACAGCCGGAATAGTCAAAATTGCAATCAACGTGACCTTCCAATCGCGAAGAAAAATCAACAGAACGAAAGCGGCGAGAACCATGCCGATCACGATTGCGTCGCGCGTGCTGCGTTCCGACGCGACAATCAGATCGCTTTGATCGTACCAGTCAGCAATCTTCACCCCATCAGGAATTTGCTTTTCGATTTCGCGCAACTTCGCTTTGATGCCGCCCGCGATTTCGACAGTATTTCCCGATGGCTGCTGATAAACCTGGAAAAGGACTGCGTCGTGACCGTCGGCAGTCACGCGAACCCATTGCGGTTCGGTTGAGTGTTCAACCGTGGCCACATCGTCGAGCAAGACCACGCCATCGGGCGTCGAGCGCAACACCGTGTGCTCGATTTGATCGAACTTTCTGAAACGCGTGTCCGAAACAACGAGATAAAGTTTGTCGTACTGCTCGAGCCGCCCGACGGCGACCAGAACGTTCGAGGCGGACAACGCGCTCGCGACTTCGGCCAGCGTCATCTTGAACGATTGCAATTTGTCTGGATCGACACTGACCCGGTACTCCTCGACGCGACCACCTTGAACGCCGACTCGCGCGACACCTGACACTGTGGAAAGCGCCGGACGCAAGGTATAGAGCGCGAGATCGCGCAGCTCGATGAGCGAATGCGAATCGGAGGTCAGACTGTAAGCAATCACCGGAAACACGGTTGGATCCATGCGCTCGACTTCGAACGAGGTGCCAGACGGTAGACTCGGAAGGATTTTGTTTACCTGCGACTGGCATTGAAGCATGGCCGAAACCATGTCCTCGCCCCAATTGAAATTGACCGATATCTCCGCGGTGCCGCGACTGGTGGTGGATCTCAAGTTGCGCACACCGGGAATGGCGCGCACTGCCTCCTCGACCGGCGTCGTTACTTCGACGGTCATCTGTTCGGCCGGCCGGTCGCCAGCATCAAGGGTGATGCGGACGCGTGGAAAACTGACTTGCGGGAAGAGCGCGACCGGCAGTGAAACGCTGGCGACGGCACCCGCCAGCGCGAGCGCGCCAAGCAAAAACAAAAGAGAACGCGCATGGCCGTGCGCCCACGCGGTGAAGCTCATTTTTTTATCTCAACGGCCATGCCATCTTCCAGCTCGTAGTTTCCTACGGTCACGACCGGGTCACCTTCATGCAGATCGTCCGCGATCACTTGGATTTCATTTGGATTTTCCGCGCCGATTTTTACGGTGTGCTTCGTTGCCCTATTGCTTGCCACCGTGAAAAGCTCAAACTCACGCGATTCGTTAGGCAGAACGGCCGATCGCGGCACAACCAGCGCATTTTTCTCGGTGCGCTCAATCTCGCCGCGGACATAGCCATCCAATAAGAGCTTTGTTCCCGCGGGCAGCGCGACGTAAACATCGACAAGTCGCGTCGTCGGATCGATTCGGCGCGTAACCAAGCGGAGGGTCCCTTCCACTTTAGCCGCGGTTGGATCGTTCATCGCTACGATTGTGATCGGCGCGCCCTCTTGCGCCGCCGAAAGATCCTCCGCTTCGACGCCGAGTTTTACTTCGATTTCGTTCTCGGCAACGATTTCAACCAGTGGGCCGCCGGGCGGAACGATCTGTCCGTCTTGCGCGTCTACTTTTGCGATGACGCCCGAGATGTCCGAATGAATGCGATTATCGCCTCCAGCGCCGGCGTGTTGAAGAGCGGTGAGTTGCGCCTCCGCGTCGCGCGCAGTCTTTTCTGCGGCGCTCAACTCTTGATTTGTGGCCAGTTTCAAATTGAAACGCTCCTGTGCCTGTTTGAGCTCCTTGCGCGCAGCTTCCGCTGCGTTCTTGGCCTGTTGAAACTGCACTTGCGCCCCGGGGCTGAGCTCAATCTCGATCAATGGATCGTTCTCTCGCACGAATTGGCCGGGCGCGACCAGAATGTGCCGGACGCGCGTTTCAAAAGCGATTGACACGGAATGCGTCTTGCCGGGCTGCGCGACAACGCTTCCATAAACGACCACGGTTTCGGTGATGGTTTTTCGTTCCACTTTCGCGATCTGCACCTGTGGGACCGGGCCGCTCTTTTTTTCTTCTTTTCCAACTTCAAATCGCCGTGCGATCCAGACAAGGCTGCCGATAATCAACACCACCGCGGTCGCGCCGATGATGATTCGTTTCTTTTTCATCTGGGCTGCAATATTTTGTTCATGGGGAGATAACGTCCGGAAGCGATTTCCAGCGCCGTGTGTGCTTCGAGCAATTGTTCCTGCAGCTTGATCATCTGAATTCTTTTCTGCAGCAAGTTGTTCCGCGCAGTGTAATGACTCAGCACGTCAACGTTCCGCTGCTCCATTGCTGTTTGCGCGGAGTCAAGGAGTCGTTCGAGCACCGGCAGCGCTTCTGCCGCCGCGGCCACTTGTCGATCCAGCGAACGAATATCGGCCATTGCAGTCGCAATGTCAGAGCGCGCTTCAAACACGCGCTGATTATATTCGTCCAACAATCTTTGCCGTGTGGCGCGCTCGGTCGCGATTACACCCTGGTTCCGATCAAAGATTGGAACGTCAACCGCGACAATGAAACCGGTACTCTGCACATTCGTATTGTCTTTGGCACGCACAAACGCCACCGACATCTTCGGAAATTGCGCGAGAATGGCCGCGCGCACCACGGCATCCTGGCTCGCATAACCTTGCCGCAATCCAAGAAGATCAACGCGACGCGACTCAATGTTGGAAAGTAAATCGTGCTCGTCCGGAAGATCGAGATGGGTGGGAAGCGTGAGTTCGTCACGCAAGCGCACCTTCATTTGCGATTCCACTCCCAGTATCTTGTTTAAACCAAGTTGCTGTCGCTCGAAATCCTGCTCAAGCGCGAGCATGGTCGCCCGCGAATCCTGGCTGGCTGATTCAACTGCCGCGAGTTCGAGCACCGTTTTCTCGTGAGCATCGACTGCCTGCCGCATGGCATCAGTGCTTTCCTGCAATCCTCGGTTTCCTTCACGGGCGCGCGCAACCTGAGCGTCCAAGGCAACGACGCGGTAAACGGCTGTCCGCGCATTCTCCGCCATCTGCCACTCCTGCCATGCAATATCCAGATCCACCGAGCCGAGATTCTTCCGCGCAGCCGTCTGTTTCGGCAAAAAAGGAACGAGCGCGCTGAACTCCCAGCCTGCAGTGAAATTATAGGCTGTCGTCGCCCCGGCCGTGTTCCCTCCGGTGACGTAGTCGCGCCCGTAGGAAACGACGACATTCGGCAAAATCCGAGCTTGGATCAATTGCGCCACAGCGAGTCCGCGTCGATCGCGAATGGCGCGCAAAGCAGGATTCGAATAAAGGGCGATTGTCGCGGCATCATCCGGTCCAATGCCGCGGCGAAGATCAATCGATAATTGCTCGTGCGACGGGTTTTGAAAACGCGAGGCCGGCACCCGGAAAATCTTCTCGCCTGAAGGCATGGCTTGAGCTGGAGACTTTGGGGCAGGCGCAAAAAAGAAGAACGCAATACCAAATACGCTGGGCAGCCAATCCTGGAGGCTGATGTTTGGACGTCGCATGGTGTAGGGTAATGCGTCCCGAGAACGGATTCATTTCCGCAACAAAAACAACCCGACGATTGCGAACATGATGCCAAGTAACCGCTGCCACGATGCTGCTTCGCGAAAAAACAAGATGCCAGCGATCGCCATGATGGCGGCGCCGCCTGCTAAAATAGCCGGAACAGCCGATAGCGGACCACCGCGCTGGAACAAAAGAAAGAACGCGATCGTGCCTGCTCCAACACAGACTCCAGTGAGAAGGGAATAATTGAATCCAGACGCGCTGAATTTTTGATTCCAGGTTCCGCTCAACCAAAGAAATGCAAGATAGAGAAGAATGGATACCGCAGCACTGGCTTCGACGACAAAACCGCCGAGCCCTTCGCCGATGCGGTCCGCCGCGAGCTTGGTAAAGATTTGATGCGCCCCGTAAAGCAAAGCGGCGGCGACCGCATACCAGAACCAGGAAGTCATAGACCAAGACTAAATTGGAGGCGCATAACGTCCAAGACGTAAAGGTTTAGGATGCAGACAGTCTAGATTTGTGAGTTGAATTTGGAGATTCCTCGACTTCACTCGGAATGACATATTAACGGTGATGTCGATTTTACTTTTTCGGATTGCAGCTGCGCTTTGTTTTCTTGCCGTCGCTCTGGGCGCTTTCGGGGCGCATGGCCTCAAGCAAATACTCGAAGCGCACGGAATGCTCGATGTCTGGAACAAGGCTGTACTTTATCATTTCATTCACGCGCTTGCGCTTCTGGTGCTTGCGCTTTTCGGCGCCGCCAATCGCAGCGCATGGTGGCTGCTCTTTGCTGGTATCTTCATTTTTAGTGGCAGTTTGTATGTGATGACGCTGACAAATCTTCGCTGGCTCGGAGCAATTACACCCGTGGGCGGTCTTTGTTTTCTCGCAGGCTGGGCGTGGCTGGTGATCGCGCCGCGTTCGTAGAGCCCGTTGGATTGCAGGGTGGAACGCGTTGTCCTCAACGCGTTGGCAAAATGCGGCTCCGCTGCCAGTAATTTCTGTACATACGACGCGTGGCAGTTAAATACTGCGCCTTCGCCGATTGGTTCCGGCATCGTCTTCATGAGAAGCCGATCCATTCTTGGGTTTGATACAAGAATACTGTTCCAGGGGTCTCCTTCTGATATACTACCGCCTCGATGTTTAACGCAGTGTCGGAGGCAGAGCGAGACGCGATCACAGCGGTCGTATTCGTTGGAACGTTCTTTGTCGCGCTCGGTGTCGGCCGATTCTTGAAGCGGCGCGCAGGAGTACGGCTTGGCCTCCTGTTCCGGCTTTTCTGTTTAATGCTGGCGTTCTACGCCGCGATAGCCGTTTACGGGGTCCACGCATCCTGGCGAAATCACGTCGGCGCAGCAGTGATTTTGCTAAGTACGGCGCTTGTTGTTGCACTGGTGAACCGATACGTGTGGGATCTTTATTACGAAAAGAAGCGCCAGACAACGATTCCGCATTTTCTCCGCGAGGTTGTCGGTGGAATCATTTTTTTGATCGTATTGCTTCTGGTCCTGAGTTACGGCTATCATGCCGAAGCGCAACTAAAAGGCGTGCTGGCCGGCTCGGGCGTTATTGCAATCATTCTGGGTTTTGCCGGTCAAAGTTTCTTTGCGGGAGTTATCGGCGGCATAGCGATCCAGATTAATCGCCCTTATAAAGTCGGCGACTGGTTGCAGGTCGGCGAGCGCTTTGCCGAGGTAATGGAGATCAACTGGCGTTCGACGCGATTGCGCACCAACGACGCGATTTATCTCGACATCCCGAACAACGAGATGGTGGGCCATACCATCGTCAATCTCCATTATCCAACTGAACTCCACGCCATGCGGATTCGCGTTGGAGTTGAGTATAAAAATCCGCCCAGCCGCGTAAAAGATGCGCTGTTCCGAGCGGCGTCGACGGCGGAAGGCGTTTTGGCGGAACCAAAGGTGAAGGTGTTTCTGGTCGATTTTGCCGATTTCGCCGTGACCTACGAGATCAAATTCTATATGGGCAACCACGCCAGAATCAATGAAATCAATGACGCTGTGCGCACCAATGTCTGGTATGAGCTCAAACGCCAGGGAATCACCATCCCCTTCCCGATTCGCAGGTTGCACTTGGAGCGCAAAGCGGCGGCATCGATCCAAGAAGAACACCACGAAGCCCGGGCGATTTTGCGCTCTGAAGCTCTGTTCGAGTGCTTGTCGGATGAGCAAATCGACAGCCTGGTGCATCAGTCGCAAGTCAGTCATTTTGGTCGCGGCGAGCGTGTGATCCGGGAAGGCGCCGAGGGTGACTCCATGTTTGTGTTGTTACGCGGAGCAGCAGAAGTTTCGATCTCGAAAAACGGTGCTTCGATTCCCGTGGCTACGTTGAAGGCGCCTGATTGCTTCGGCGAAATGTCTCTTCTCACTGGCGAACGTCGAACGGCGACGGTGCGTGCCGAGACCGATTGCCAGGTGATGGAGATCGGCAAGCCAGTAATGGCAGAGCTGCTCCGCGCTTCGCCCGATTGCCTCGAACGGCTCAGCGAATTGCTCGCCAAACGGAAAATGGAAACTGAAGGAGTTCTGAAAGAGGCGGTTTCCCATGGCCAGCACGAGAGAAAAGAACGCGAATACAAAGCCACTTTCCTGCACCGTTTACAGACGTTTTTCGAGCTGTAGCGGCGTCCTCGCCACCCGGGCAAACCATCGGCGGGGCGCTGTCATCCCGAGCCGCGCAGACGGCGAGCGACCTCACAACCGCAATCTGCCCTTCCGATCAACTTTGCGTGATTAACCAGTCTATGTGGGATCCTTCACTCCGTTCAGGATGACAATGCGTACCCACAAATAACGAATTGCCAGTGGATGAAAACCCACTAAAGTCCCCAACTTTCAGCCGGAACGTTCATGAGCATTTTACTTGGCCTAACGATTCTCAACTCAGGTGTGCCATTGTCGATGGTGTGCGCCGTGATTGGACTTGCGTTCGCGTTCTGTTTGATCGCGGTGGTGATACGGTCGCCATCTGGAACTGAACGGATGCGAGAGATCTCGGCTGCCGTGCAGGAAGGCGCCAAGGCCTATTTGAATCGGCAAGTCAAGACTATCAGCGTCATCGCAGTGGTCATTTTCATTTTGCTTTTCTTTTTCAAAGATCACCCGACGGCAATTGGATTCGTAGTCGGCGCTTTCTGTTCGCTCGTGGCGGGTTTCATCGGCATGCGCGTAGCCGTTCTGGCAAATGTTCGCACAGCGCAAGCCGCCAGTATCGGACGACTCAATGCGTTGCGCGTGGCATTCAACGGCGGCTCCGTGACCGGTCTGCTCGTAGTCGGGCTTGCGTTGCTCTCCGTGTCCATCTTTTACACGGTCGCTGCAAAACTGATCGGAAGCGATGCTGCGATACGCAGTTTGGTTGGACTCGCATTGGGTGGCAGTCTCATCAGCGTCTTCGCGCGATTGGGTGGCGGCATTTACACCAAAGCGGCTGATGTAGGCGCCGATCTGGTGGGCAAGATCGAGAGTGGTCTTGAGGAAGATGATCCACGCAACCCGGCGGTGATCGCTGATAATGTCGGCGACAACGTAGGCGATTGCGCTGGCATGGCGGCGGATGTTTTTGAAACCTATGCTGTCAGTTTGGTAGGAGCCATCCTGGCAGGACTGCTGACGCTTGGCGGAAATCCAGCGGCTATTGTCTATCCGTTCGTGCTTGGGGGGATTTCCGTCCTGGGCGCGATTTGTGGAATTGCGTTTGTAAACGTTGCGCGCGGTAAACCGGCGGCTGTGTTGATCGGAGCAGTGTTAATCAACGCGCTGATCTCGGCAATTTTGTTTTGGCCTGTGACGCAAAACCTCTTTCCCGCGGGCGTAACCATCGACGGCGTGTTGCGGTCACCTGCCCAGCTCTACTTTGCCTCGCTGGTAGGTCTCATCATGACGCCGGTCATCGTCGCACTCACAAATTACTACACGTCGTCACATTACCGACCGGTGCAAAAGATTGCGCGGGCATCCGAAACCGGTCACGCCACGAACATTATTGCAGGGCTCGCGGCTGGAGAACATGCCACAGCGCTCCCTGTGCTCTTCATTGGACTGGCGATCCTGCTCACTTTTCATTTCGCTGGCCTATATGGAATCGCGATTGCGGTGATGTCGATGTTATCCATGGCCGGTGTGATCATCTCGCTTGATTCATTCGGCCCAATTACTGATAACGCTGGCGGCATAGCGGTGATGGCCCAGTTGCCCAAGGAAATTCGCGTCGTTACCGATGATCTGGATGCGGTCGGGAACACCATGAAAGCCGTGACCAAAGGTTACGCTATCGCGTCAGCCGGACTGGCGGCACTGGTTTTGTTCGGATCGTACGTGGAAGAATTGCGCGGGCATATCACTGCCCGCGGCGAAGTGTTTTCGTTTCAATTCTCACTCACTGACCCGAAAGTAATCATCGGACTTTTCATTGGTGGATTGCTGCCGTTCACTTTCACGGCGTTCAGCATGGACGCTGTAGGCAAGGCAGCCGGCGCGGTTGTGCGCGAGGTGCGGCGTCAATTGCAGGCGAAGCCGGGAATCCTGACCGGGCAGGACAGGCCCGAATACGGGACTTGCGTGGATATCGTGACGAAAGCAGCACTACGAGAGATGATTGTTCCGGCGTTGCTTCCATTGGTCGCTGTGGTGCTTGTAGCGGTCATTAAACCGTTGGGGCCCGTGGTGCTCGGTGGCTTGCTAGTCGGCACAATCGTGACCGGATTATTTATGGCCATCGCGATGACATCAGGTGGAGCTGCATGGGACAACGCGAAAAAATTTATCGAGGAAGGAAATCTTGGCGGCAAAGGCTCTTTCGCACATGCCGCAGCGGTAACGGGCGATACTGTCGGCGACCCTTACAAAGACACCGCGGGTCCTGCGATAAATCCCATGATCAAAGTCGTCAATATTCTGGCGATCTTGATAATCCCGATTTTCTTTTAAAGCCCGGCCCGCACGACTGCCCTGCCATTGTGGGCTAAAAACGCTTGGTTTCGTCAAAGACGCGTGGCAAAGTCGGGCGCTCTCGCGCCATGTCTAGCGTTTCAGCATCGCCCACACGACTCAAATTTTGGGGGACGCGCGGTTCCATTTCCGTCCCGGGGCCTGGCACACTGCGTTACGGTGGCAACTCCACGTGCGTTGAGGTCCGCGCGGATGGCGAGATTATTGCGCTCGATGCGGGTTCCGGGATTCGCTCCCTTGGGATTGCTTTGGAAAAAGAATTCCGCTCGCAACCGATCAGGCTCTCGCTATTGATCACACACGCTCATTGGGATCATATCCAGGGATTGCCCTTCTTCACCCCGGCATACGAAAAGAAGAATGAAATCCGTGTACGTGGCTACGACGGCGTCGATATGAGCTTTAGCGAGATCATGGCTGAACCGATGAAGGCGCCATTTTTTCCCATCGCGATGCGCGAACTTTCCGCCAGGGTCGACATTAAAAAAGTAACCGAGATGGAGTTCTCCTGCGGAAAAGTGCAAGTCCGCGCCAGATTCGTAAATCATCCTGGCATTTGTGCGGGTTATCGTTTGTTCACCAGCGCCGGCTCAATCGCTTTCCTGCCGGACCATGAGCCCTATCGATTTCTGCACTCAGCACGGGCCAATGACATGAGTCCGGAACAGGCGAAAAAGACAGCGACAGAGGAGCGAATCGCCCTCGTCGAGTTTCTTCGCGGCAGCGATATTCTGATTCTCGACGCGCAATACACCGACACAGAGTACGAAAGTCATGTCGGATGGGGACACGGTTCGGTTTCCAGCGCCGTTTCGCTGGCGCTCGATGCGGAAGTCCGCAGGCTTCTGCTTTTTCATCATGATCCAAGTCACGATGACGCAATGGTCGATGCCATGGTGAACGATGCGCGAAGACGAATCCGCGAAAGTGGAAAACATCTTGAAGTGGACGGCGCACGCGAAGGCGAAGAGTTCGAGCTACGTAATTGATAGCGGTCAAACTTGGGAAACTCGAGGCGCCGAACAAATTCGAATATCAGCGGAGAATGACGAAAGAAGCACAAAGCCCGAAGGACGAGGCAGCGATCAAGTCGTTCGCCATTTGATCATTCGTCATTCCTTCGACCTTCGTCATTCGGATTTCGGCATTTTTCGGCTAAATTCAGGTTTTTCTGCTGCGCCGGAGCGGTTGCGCGCGCGTCCAATCTGCTTTTAGCTTTTCCCGCTTCTTGCCTCGTGGTGTAACGGTAGCACTAGAGACTCTGAATCTCTCTGTCTAGGTTCAAATCCTAGCGAGGCAGCCACGTAAAAGGCCTTGCAGTCTCACGTGGCAATAACGGTGTCGCGATAGAAAATAGAAACCGCGTCGGGAACCGAGGGCTTTTACGCGGTTCGAATCCGAGCGAGGCACATTAAAAGTGATACCACCTGCGGGCCGCGCTCAGAATCGCGCAGGACCTCGAATTGAGCGCCACGCGTATCAAGACAGCCCGTGTGTCATCGGCGCATTTTTACCCGCATCCATGCGATGCCACCAAACGGTGATATATACCATTGCGCCGTAATTCACGTGCGTAACGTGGCGAATTTTGTTGATGCGCTCGGCCTTTAGCCAGGTGTTGATTTCTTTCTCTACCTCAATCTCGCTGCCCTTAAATATCGTCATCTTCATCGTTGAACGATTCTCGCAGATACCGTGATACCGCAACCGCAATTCCGGCGCGTTTTAAACGTGACAAGTCACCACGCCAAATGCAGCACTCACGACCAAAGGACGGACGAAACTAGAAATACAATTCTAGTGCTTATCGGAATAGTTACGTTCGCGATCCAGTTTTGGATTGCAAAAACCAATTGAAATGAAAATCGCGATTGACGGCGGCCACAGCGTTGATCAAATCCCCGGATTCCGCGTGCCGAGTTCTTCGACTGAGACGACCGTTCGGTCGTTTGGTTTCAGACGCGCTTGCTTGCGTTTGCGGAGCCACGCTACATTGTTGCGTATCACGCGGCCTCCTTGTACAAGTGTGCGTGTCCTTCCGAGCTTTGGATCGAACACCCTCACATCGGCAGGGAGCGCTGCCAGAAATTCACAAAAATCCGGCACTCCGTTGTATTTGAACGCTGCCTCACGCACCGCCTTCGCCGTAAGCGGCGGCCGACGGGCACTTGCTGTTCGTGAATCGCGATCCTGAGCAACCGAGAGCGATGGCGACGATTCGGGATACGGAAAAGGAGCAGGCGACGGCAAGGGCGATGAGTCCGAAACGAGCGGCGGCGCCGGAACTCGCACAGGTGTTTCATACGGATAGGGACCAGGGACTTTGATGGTCGGAATTGCCGAGTGAATTCTTTCAGTAGGGAAAGCAATCAGGATCATTAGTCCGGCAATTCCAATAATTCCGGTCAATGTTGGAGAATGGGTTCTTTTCATATTCGGGCAATGGCTATTTCCGCAGAATGGTGTGATTACCCGGTGACTTTCAAAACTGCCCCGAATTACACACCCCGAAGAGGATTAGAGAGAGCGTAAATTAGAATCCATCGCGGTGATGAGTCAACCCACAATCTGCATCATCAGCACGTAAATTTGTCACCTCCCTGTGGTCGCCACGCGGAAATTTATCCAGGACTCGACAACGATAAGAGAGTGTGCGAAACACAACGCTTCACAAACGGGCAAACAAGATTTTCAGATGGTGCATGGTGCGTGGAGAGATTCCATGACCGCCCTTTCAAGATTTTGTGGCGCATGAAACACACTGTCTGATCCCCGGTTCAACAACGATGAAGCGGAATCGTTGATGATCGCGCCCGAATCCTTGCCAGCCTAAAGGTGGTCGATCTTGTCGCGTGCGTCGCGTCTTTCGCGAAAAAAATCCTTGAGGATCGCAGCGCATTCGTTTTCCAAAACACCTGCTGCGATATCGCATCGGTGATTCAAAGTGGGCATTTGCAGGAGGTTGATCACGCTTCCTGCGGCCCCGGCGGCTGGATCTGCGCAGCCAAAAATCACGCGTCTTACCCGAGTGTGAACGAGCGCGCCTGCGCACATCGCGCATGGCTCCTTGGTCACGTACAGATCGCAATCGATCAGTCGCCAGTCGCCCACCGCCGCTTCAGCTTGCGTCAATGCCAGCATTTCCGCATGCGCGGTGGCGTCCTTGAGCAATTCAACCTGATTATGAGCGCGCGCGATAATTTTGCCCGCGCGAACAATAACCGCACCGACCGGCACTTCGTCGGCTTTCCCGGCTTTTAGCGCCTGTCGCAATGCTTCACGCATGAAATACTCGTCACTTGGCGGTTCGATCATCGTTTAGTTGTAGAGGCGGCTGTCCCCAGCCGCAATCCGCCCTTAAACGTATGCGGCTGAAGACAGCCGCCTCTACAGCGACAAACGGCGCGCTTGCCCCGAGAATTTCTTGGGCATATTAGGGACTGCTGATGCACGACAACATCGAATCGCATTTGGTTGAGAAACGTATTTTTAAACCACGAAGGGATTTTGCAAAAAACGCCCGAATCAAAAGTCTCGCTCAATATCGACGGATGTACCGAGAATCAATTCGCCAGCCGGCAAAATTCTGGGCGCGCGAAGCGAGTGAGCTTGTGTGGCGCGCAAGATGGAAAACGGTGCTCCAATGGAAAGCGCCGTTCGCGAAGTGGTTCGTCGGAGGCAAACTCAACATTTCGGAAAACTGCCTGGATCGGCATCTGACTGGGCCGCGCCGGAACAAAGCGGCAATTATCTGGGAAGGCGAACCCGGCGACAAACGTACCCTTACTTATCAACAGCTGCATCGCGAAGTTTGCCGCTTCGCGAATGTCCTAAAGCGAAACAACATAAAAAAGGGCGATCGTGTCATCATTTATCTCCCGAATATTCCTGAGACCGCGGTCGCCATGCTGGCCTGCGCGAGGATCGGGGCGGTGCATTCAGTCGTCTTCGGCGGGTTTAGCGCCGACAGCATTCGAGATCGAATTGCCGACAGTGGCGCGATCGCGGTCGTCACCGCCGACGGCGCATATCGGCGCGGTGCAATTGTGCCGTTGAAGAAAAATGTTGATGAGGCACTCCGTGACGGCACGTCAGTCCGACGCGTGATCGTTTTTCGTCGCGCAGGAAACGAGATTCACATGGAAGAAGGCCGTGATGTCTGGTGGCATCGCGAGCTGGAGTATGTCGATGCGAACTGTCCGCCCACGCCACTCGACAGCGAGCATCCGCTTTATCTTCTCTATACGAGTGGTTCCACTGGCAAACCAAAAGGCATCCTCCATACTACGGGCGGTTACTTGGTCGGCGTTTACTCGACCACGAAATACGTCTTCGACATTCGAGATGAAGATATCTTTTGGTGCACGGCTGATGTCGGCTGGGTCACAGGCCACAGCTACATCGTCTATGGTCCGCTCGCCAACGGCGCAACAACGGTCATGTACGAAGGCGCGCCCAATTGGCCGGAACCGGATAGGTTCTGGAAAATTATCGAAGAATATCGGGTCAACATTCTTTATACCGCACCAACAGCGATCCGCGCATTTATTCGCTGGGGCGATCATTGGGTCGCGAAACGCGATCTATCATCGCTCCGTCTGCTCGGCACAGTCGGCGAACCAATTAATCCAGAGGCATGGATGTGGTATTACAAGAATATCGGAGGCGGACGCTGTCCGGTTGTCGATACGTGGTGGCAAACTGAAACAGGCTCAATTCTGATCACTCCTCTGCCGGGCGCAATTCCGACAAAACCAGGCAGCGCAACGCTCCCGTTCTTTGGCGTGGATCCAGCTGTTGTCGATGAGAAAGGGCGGGAAGTCGGACCGAACGTCGGCGGCAAGCTAATCATTCGCCGGCCCTGGCCTTCGATGTTGCGCACGATTTACGGCGACAAGGCCCGGTATCGGCAGCAATACTGGAGCGAATTTAAAGGCAATTATCTCACCGGCGATGGTGCGCGGCGCGATGAAGACGGCTATTTTTGGATCGTTGGCCGTATCGATGATGTCCTCAACGTGGCAGGCCACAGGCTTGGTACATCAGAAATCGAAAGCGCGCTGGTCAGTCACCCGCAGGTCGCCGAGGCGGCAGTAGTTGCCAGGCCGGATGAACTAAAAGGGCAAGGCGTCGTCGCGTTTGTGACATTGAAAGCGAGCGTTAAAGTCACTGACGGACTGAAAGCAGAACTGCGCGAGCATGTTGGCGTGCACATCGGGGCAATCGCAAAACCAGACGAAGTTCGTTTTGCCGAAGCGCTCCCAAAGACACGCAGTGGCAAGATCATGCGCCGGTTGCTGAAAGAAATAGCCAGCGGCGCGCGAGTCACCGGCGACACGACTACGCTTGAAGACTTCACTGTGTTGGCAAAATTGGCCGAATCGGGAGAGTAAGTCCGTCAGGCCCGTTCGTCCCAGGAGTCGTATGGGCGCAATGAGAGAAATGCGCGCAACTGAAATTTCTTTTTCGTAGCGTGCATTCGGGTAGCGTTCATCCGTGAGTTTCATTCGCACCGGCTTTCGCGAGATCGGATTGAAAATCCGGCGCCAGCGAACACGCATAGCGCTTCGTCATGAGAAGCGTCTTCTGCAGAAGAGCGAAATCAATCTGGGGCGCGAGGGCACTGCTCAGGCAGCCAATTTTCCCGAGCTGCGCAATGAGATAGTCGCTCTTAAGAAGTTGGAGCAGGAACAAAAGGAAGTCGCACTTCGAATCGCGCGGATCGAAGAAGGAATAAAAAAGATCGAAGAAGAACGGCAACAGAATGCGCGCGAACAAGCTGAGGCGATCGCAAAGCTGGAGGCGGAAAAAAAGCCACTTCTTCAAAAGCGCAACCAAACGAAAAGCAATGTTGACGTCTGCGAGCGTGAACTAGCCGCCGTAGAACGACGTATTCGGGAGAGCGAGGCTGCCGATCGGGATCTCTTGAAGCAACTCTCCGATCTTCATGCGCTTAACCCGGCTCCCGCCGATCTGGAAGCGCGATCTGCCAGTATCAGCGCTCGGCGAGCGCGGCTTCCAGAAGAGCGGGCAGAACTGGTCCGCGCGCGTCTCGGCAGCGCGGAAGCGGCGCGGTTGGCCACGGAGAAATTGAGTGCGGCAGAAGCGGAACTTTCTACGGTGGAAAAAAACATTGCGCGGACCCGAAGCGAATTTGAAGTGCGCGACCGGAAATTGAACGATAACATCCGAGCTCAGCAAGAAGCAGCGCGCAATGCGCGCGCACAGCATCAGACAGTCGAGGAGCGGAAAAACCCGGCGTATTTAAACATTGGCCGGCACCTTGCCGCGCAGGGCGTCGCCCCACCAAACGCGCCGAATCTGTTGACCCAGGCGCATCGCCGCCGTGAGGCGGTCGATCGGCATTTGGCCCACAAGGCAGAGCTGGCCTCACTCTCAAGTCAGATCGACAAGCAGGAGCTGCGGAAATTTTATTTCAGCATTTTCTCCGTGCTGGTCCTGCTTGCGATCACCCTGCTTGTTATTTTCCAATCTCCACGAGGCCGCGAATGGCTGCCACAGGAAACCGACACGATTTTGTCGATCAACGCCGATCAATTTGAACGGGCAGACCTCGCAAGGCGCTGGGGCAAGGACCAGCCCAAACTGTGGCCGCCATTAATCGGCGCTGCCGCTTCGACTCCGGGATTGAACCTGTCTCGGGATGCAGCACGCATTACTCGTGCAATTACAACCAATGAAACTGGAGAAACGCGAGAGTTCGTCCTGGTTGAAGCGAGCCGTGCCGCTCCGAAGGTCATTCGTGCAATCGCAGGCGATAAGGCGTTTCAAAAGCGCGCCATTAACGGACTGCCAGTTTGGGAACGACCGCCGGATTTTGCAGTTGCCAGGGTCGGACCTGCAACGCTTGCCGTTGGAGTGCCAACTGCGGTGGATGAGTTGGTGCTGGTGCGTCTCGGGATGAAACCGGACCTGAAAATCACCGGGCAACTGTTTGATCGTTTCGAGGCGCTCGATCGCGAGAGCGCGGTACGACTGATTTCCCGCGATCCGCCCGATCTCTCACGTGTTTTTAATCCGATCTTTACCCCCGAACTGCTCGACGCCGCACAATTACTGGGTCTTGCGATCAATCTACAAAATCCGGTAAAAGCCAGAGTGCTCATAAAAGTGAACTCCTCTAAAAATGCGGCCGAGGTCGCGCGAAACTTGCACGATAATCCACAGCACTGGCTGCGTTTGCCGGACTCTCAGCTGTTGCTTTACGCCCGACCACCCGAGATTCTAAGACCGAGCAGTTCGAATTTGGAACTGCGTTTCGAGGTACCCGAAAATAGCGCTCGCCTTCTCCTTGAACGCCTGGCAAAAACGGACGCTGCCGCAGTCGTGACAGCGCATTAATCAAACAAATGCGACGCCTTAACGCTCCCTTACTTGCTTTAGTGGCAGTAACGCTGTCGTCACTGGACACAAACGCCGGCGGCCCCTTGGTCGATGTCCGATCAGTCGATCCGACGATCGTTGTCGAGTTGCGTTATGCGGAGCGAAACAATCTGGTCGGATACCCGCTTTATCCCCAGGGAACATGCGCTGTCGCCCGTCCAGAAGTCGCTTCCGGCTTAGCCGCGGCACAGGCATTTCTGCGGCGCTACCAATTTGGTCTGAAAATCTGGGATGCGTACCGACCTGTGGCCGTGCAGGAAAAGCTTTGGCACGCGTCACACAACAGCGATTACGTTGCCAATCCTGAAATTGGCGTTGGATCGCTGCACAGTTGGGGTGTCGCTGTCGATGCTACGTTAGTCGATACGTGGAATCGTCCCGTGCGCATGCCCAGTGACTTTGACGATTTTACACCTGCCGCAATGTGGCGTTACGCGGGTCCTCATGCCGATATTCGCGCCCACGTGCATTTGCTGCAGATGGCAATGCGAAATGCAGGCTTTTGGGGATTGCGCACCGAGTGGTGGCATTTCACGATCGCCGATTGGCAAAAATATTTGCCGAACCAGACGGCACGAACCGCACAGGTCTATGGTACCCAGTGGCAAGGCAAGTTATGATCGGGGCTTTGGTCCGTGATTTGCGGCAACCAGAATACATTCATGTGTTGCTCAATCCATTGCCGGTTTATGGGTTGCTCGTGGGTTGGGTTGGGCTCGTCATCGGCTTGGCTTTAAGGAGTCGCCGCGCGCAAATCGCAACGCTGACGCTCGTGCTGCTAAGCTCTATTTCAGCGTGGCCCGTTTACGAATTCGGCCAGCAAGGTTACGACCGTGTTTTATCGATGACTGACGAGGCCGGAGAAGCCTGGCTTGATGAACACAGGCATCGCGCTGAGGATCTCATCTGGGTTTTCTACGCGCTCGCAGCTTTGAGCGTGTTCGCTATCGCCGCGCCAATTAAATGGCCGAGATGTTCCGTGCCGCTCGCCGTCGCGGTGATTTTGCTCGGCGCGGTGACCCTGGGAAGCGGGGCTTACATCGCCTACGCTGGTGGAAGAGTCCGTCATCGCGAATTTCGAAACGAACCGCCGCCGCCAAAGAGATCCGACGACGAGCATTAACCGATCGTTGAACAGTTAAAGCGTTGAAGCGTTAAGCCGTAAGAGGCACTTTGTCATTCTGAGCGAAGCGAAGAATCTCTGATTAGTTCTTCGCGCCAAGCCAAGGTGAGAATCAGAGATGTTTCGCTTCGCTCAACCTGATGGGATACGCGGAGCCGCTTCAACGTTTCAATGCTTCAACGATGACACCTGAATTAGATCGCGTCGAACGCAGTGTCGAAGAACAGAGCGTTATACTCAAAAAGCCACTCGGACTTGGCGATCTCGTCCTGACACAGATTGTTTTTGTGGTTGGTTCAAGCTGGGTCGGCACCGCTGCAAAGCTTGGAACCTCGCATCTCTTTTTCTGGCTCCTCGCCATCTTACTCTTCTACATTCCGCAAGCTGCCGTCGTCATTTATCTGAGCAGATTGATGCCGTTGGAAGGCGGAATTTACCAGTGGGCGAAGCTCGCTTTTAATGAATTTACGGGCTTCATCGTCGCTTGGAACCTCTGGCTTTTGTCGATCATGGTGATCGCCCTGGGCGGAATGTTCATCACAACGAACATCTCCTATGCCCTGGGAGATGCGGCCGCGTGGATGCGAGACAGCCCCTGGTGCGTCTCGCTGATCAGTTGCGTGCTGGTAAGTGGCCTCGGATGGACCGGTCTTCGCGGGCTATCGTTAGGCAAATGGGTGCACAATATCGGGGGATTCGCGGTGTTCCTGGCTTATGGCGCCTTGATTGTTCTGCCATTCATTAGTCTCGCTCGCGGCGATCTCAGCACGTATCGCCCGCTTGAAATCGCTGCCCCCGCGATGCCGCTCTTCTATTGCTTCAACATCTTTAGCAAACTGGCAGTCGGCGGACTTAGCGGATTTGAATATGTTGGCATTCTGGCCGGTGAAGTTCGTGCGCCGGCACGCAACATCGGACGCTCCGTTATTATCGCCGCTCCGATCATCGCGCTGATGTTCGTTCTTGGGACGAGCTCGGTTTTGGCTTTCATAGGAAATAACCAAATCGATCTAATAGGCCCGGTGCCGCAGACGTTGCGGTTCGGTCTGCATTCGTTCCGAATCGCCGGCGCGATCGCGTCGGTGGCCATTCTGCTGATGACAGTGCGCTCGATATCTTCGATGAGTATTCATTTCACAGGGAGCTCTCGTTTGCCGATGGTGGCCGGCTGGGACCACCTCTTGCCGGTATGGTTTTCGCGTTTGCACCCGCGTTACAAAACGCCGATCAACTCAATCATGTTCGTCGGCGCGATCACGCTGGTGATTGCCATCTCCAGCCAGATCGGCGCGGGCTTGCAGGAAGCATTTCAACTCGTGGACAACGCCGCCAATGTTTTTTACGGAATTGTTTATACCGTCATGTTTGCGATTCCCATCGCAGGCGCGGCCGCGATACGAGCGGGCGCACGCACCTGGTTGCGACTGGCCGCCGGTGCCGGTCTAATGGTATCTCTGCTGGCTATCTTCTTCACCATCTATCCGATTATTGATGTGCCCAGCCCGTTAGTTTTCGCCGCAAAAATCATTGCCGTGACTATCGCAGCCAATCTCGTCGGCATCACTATTTTTGCACTTAACTACAAACGTCGCGGAACCGTTTGAGAACCCGACTGCTTTAAGCGGTCGAGTTTAGCGGCAGTTATCCATTACCCAGCGCAGATAATCCGGCGATCCACTGTCGACATTGAAACAGATCAGCTCTGGGACTTCGTATGGATGAAGCGAGCGCAGCTTACCTTCAAACGCTGCCAGTCGATCCTGGGTTGTCTTGAAGAATACCATGACCTCGCCCGCGGTCTCGATTTTTTCTTTCCAGTGATAGATGGAATGAACAGCCGGCATGAGATTGGCGCATGCCGCCAGCTTTCCCGTAACCAACGCTTCCGCGATGCGATTGGCTGTCTCCACATCAGGAAAAGTGCTGACGGCCAGTAAGACTTGATCGGCCATTGGTCAGACGAGGGCAGGCGTAGCCGATTGATTGAACGTCTCACTGCGGGCGATCGGATCGCGTCGGCAAATCCAACCGCCACCGAGGACGATGTCACCATCGTAAAACACCGCTGCTTGCCCCGGAGTCACAGCCCTTTGCGGATCGTGCAGCCGCACGTGGGCGCGCCCGTCTTCGAGTTGCGTCAGTGTAGCGCGTGTCCCTGGGTGGCTGTAACGGATCTTTACTGTGCACTCCAACTCGTTGTAACAGGGGGCGCCGTCGATGCCGGCCATAGGATGCCAATTCACTCGATCGATCTCGAATTCGTCCGTCACTAAGTCATCAGCATCTCCCACAATCACGCGATTCGTCGCGGGATCCAGATCGACAACGTAGCGCGGCCGCGGCGAGCCGCCCGGCAATCCTTTGCGTTGTCCAATTGTAAAAAGCTCAATGCCGTCGTGTTCACCCAGAAAATTACCGGCAACATCGTAAATCTCGCCACGATGAAACTCGTTTTCGCCCAGATGCGAGCGCAAAAACGCTTTGTAATCGTTCCCGGGAACAAAGCAAATTTCCTGGCTATCCACCTTGTCCGCAACTTTGAGGCCTAACGAGTGAGCGATTTCGCGGATTTGCGGTTTCGTCATTTTGCCGAGCGGAGCTAACGCGCGTCGAAGCTGGGGCTGGCGCAAACTGAAAAGGAAATAGGACTGATCCTTGCGCGGGTCGAGGCCCTTTCGCAAAATTGCGTGACTGTAGCCGGGGTGGTCGACCCCGGTAGATTCGCACGCAACACGTGGATCCATGCCGCCGCGGTCACCGCCCGCGGCTACAACGTGTTCAATGATTGCGTAATGCCCCGTGGCGATGAAGTCGCAACCCAAGGCGGCCGCTTTGCTCCAAAGATTTCCGAACTTTAGCTTCTCATTGCACATCACACACGGGTTTGGCGTGCGGCCGGCCTGGTATTCGCTGGAGAAATAATCGATGACCAACCGCTCGAACTGGTCAGCCTCATCAACGACGTAATGCGGAATGCCCAGGGAATGCGCCACGCCGCGCGCATCAGCCACTGCTTGCGGCCCGCAGCATTTGTCTTCCGCGCGCGAGATGCAATCCTGCGGCCAAACTTTCATGGTAACGCCGATGACCTCGTAGCCCTGCTCGCGCAACAGATATCCCGCAACGCTGGAGTCCACTCCCCCGCTCATCCCCAGTAAAACGCGCTGTCTGGCCTTGTTCATTTGAGCGAAGAATTTCGATCAATCGCAGTGGGAGTCAATTTCGGTGGATCGGCTTCTCCTGAAGACGATGGCAGATCGATCCCCTATTAGCGCGTTGAGGACAACGCGCTCCACCTACAGTTTCACAGCCCGGCTTACGAACTCGCTGCCCCTCAATGTGAAGCGCCATGGATAATGCGCGGAGCGCGTGATACCAATGCGCTTGTCCGCCACCACATCCGCAGATGTTTTTGTGTTGTGAGCGAAGCAGTGTCGCGGGTCGGAGCACAAATCCATTTCATGATGACGATTGGTGATGCCAAGCGCTTGCGTGAGCTTGCCGGGTCCGGAGCAAAGACGTTTCACGTCGTTAAGGCCACGACGTTTCTTCATTCGTTCGATCCCTCTCCTCGGCTCTAGCGCGCGAATCAGAACGAAACCGTTCTCATCGCCTTTCACCAACACGTTCAGCATCCAATGCATTCCATAATTGAAATAGACATAAGCCGCACCGGCATTGTTTCGCTCGATAAAGCTGCGAGCGCTCGGCCGTGTAAACGTGTGCGCGGCCTCGTCGTTGATTGCCGCGTACGCTTCCGCCTCGACGACGATCCCCGAGCAACCGCCCCAAATTAGTTCTGTGCCGATCAACTCCCCCGCACAAGTGAGCGGATCTCGTTTAAAAAAAGACGCACGCACAATCTTGCTCGCCACTGCGACGCTCCTTACTTGATGGACCGATGTTCCCTCAGTATTTCGATAGTCTTATCGATTGGCAGAGCCTCAACCGTGTGCCCGTTCCCGCTCATTGTCGTCGCTCGAAAGATCGAGTTGTAGATGGCTTCTTCGGTCGCTTCGATGACAGCCAGAAACAGCGGCGACATCGCATCGTTGGTCAGTAGTTCGACATGCCGCGTGGGCAGCTTCTCAGAACTGCGAATCCGTAACTGTGGTGCGGTCGAGAATGCGATTGCATAATCCCCGCTGCCATTCGAGGCAGCACTTCCAGTGCGGGCCATGCCCAGCCATGCCCTGGCTGCGAGGCGCTTAAGGTTCCGTGCATCGATGGGCGCATCGGTTGCGATGACTATCATGCACGAACCGTCTGCTTTGTCTTTCCCGCTGCCTTGCTGCAATTCATCACGCAGGCAGTACCGACCTAGTTCCTGACCAACGGGAACGCCAGCAATCGAGAGGACGCCTCCAAAATTTGTCTGCACCAGAACCCCGACCGTGTACCCACCAAGATTCTGAGGCAGCTTTCGCGACGAAGTTCCGATTCCCCCCTTCCAACCAAACGTCACGGTCCCCGTACCAGCTCCGACATTGCCCTCTTCAACTGGGCCGTTCTTCGCTTTCTTGATGGCGGCGAACACGTCTTCTGGTGTGATGTGACGCCCGCGAATGTCGTTTAGGTATCCGTCATTGGTCTCGCCGATCACCGGATTGACTGAGAGAACATTCTCGTTTCCCGGCAATGTCAGAATATACGTGGCCACCGCGTCTGCGACCCTTGGAACGCTCGCAGTGTTTGTCAGCACGATCGGTGTCTCGATCTCGCCCATTTCATCGACCTGCGTAGAGCCAGTCAGCTTTCCAAAACCGTTTCCAACGAAAATCGCGCCGGGCACCTTGTCGCGGTAGAGATTACCCGAATGTGGCAGAACGGCTGTCACACCGGTGCGGACGTTGTCCCCGCTAATAATTCTCGTATGGCCGACTTCAACCCCGGCAACATCCGTGATGGCATTAAGTGGGCCAGGCGGCAGAATGCCAACTTTCAGTCCTAAATCCGAAGCGCGAGGCCGTGTATTGGAACTTGTGCTCTGAGCAGAAACAAACGAGGCGAGCAATAAAGAAGCAGCTACAGCGGCAACTCCACGAGCCATGAGAAAAATTGTACGCCCAAATCTGATCAACTAAATTCGAAAACGCATACGGGCTCAAAAAATGCCCGTTGTACGAAAAGGAAAAATCGCGCGGCGACTTCGAAGTCGTGTGTCGGCCCGGTTCGCGGACTCGGCCGCCAGGCTGCCAACATGGCAAATCGGCGACCGACCAATCTAGGAGCCTGATGGCTTGTAATAAATTGGAACCTTGACTTTGCTGTCGACGGGTTTGCCGTTGCGGAACGCCGGAATGAATTTTGCGCCATTAAAATCGGACAGGGCCGCCTGGCCGAAACCCAGATACGGAGGCTCCTCCGTTACGACCTGGATGTTCTTCAGATTGCCCGCAGCATCAACATCGAGTGCAAGTTCGACAACACCAGTCAGCGCCACTGTAGTCCCCGTGTCGGGATAATGTATTCCGGTGAACTTTGAGCCCGGACCAGCATAGGGTTGTGGATCGATGAAATCGTTTTCCTTTTTCACTTCCTCCAGCTGCTGATTGGAAAAGATGCGCAGTCGCGGTTTGCCATTCACGACCGCGAACGTTGCCGTGCCGTAGAAAACGGCGACGACCGGTTGGTGATTGTGAATCGCGGGAACAAACTTCGCGTTTGCCAGGCGTTTCAATACCTCCTGATCGAGCAACTCTGATCCGCGCGTGCCGCGGTAACCAGCACTTCGAACGACATCCCCAGTCGGCGCCACGAGACAGGAAAACATAACTGCAGCGTTTTTCTGACCCTTTTTAATCAGATCGGCCGTGTCGATCTTGTTTATCAGCGAATCGGAACCTGTCCCGAGCAGTGCAGGCCGGA
>Ga0193729_1000374_pt1 | contig 22985 bp, 19 predicted proteins | sample U1c2metaG_FD_143036 | JGI IMG/M metagenome (GOLD analysis project Ga0193729, IMG submission 143036) | Soil microbial communities from a riparian zone of the East river system, Colorado, United States - U1c2 | ecosystem: Environmental > Terrestrial > Soil > Riparian zone | place: USA: East River...
ATCTTTACGGCTTCTCCGGGTCCACCTGCGTCGCCTTTCCGATTTTGATGGTTGAACCGAACCGCTTGTAGTTTGAGTATCGAACCGACACCCGAATATGCACATCAGGACCAGTCTTGAAGTGTAGAGTGTCATCGGATCGCGTGTAGGTCGGGAACCAGAAACGGCCTTCGATATTCTCTCGAAAGGTTTCAAACAAGGGATAGGCACTGTCTTGTTTTTTCTTCATCAAACCCGTGCCCTTTCCGCGGGTCTTGACAATCTGCAGGTCCCGGTCTTCCACCCAAATGCGTCCCTGAAAGTAGCGCTGGTTTTTCTCCAGCTTTTTTGGCTCGATGTCAAAAACATAGGTGCCCAGCTCGTCGACCCGTTCCCGGCCAATATACTTGACGTCGTACTTTGGCAGTTCGTCTGGCGTCAGCACGAGCGGCCACACCTTTTCGATGTCGTCAAAATCTTGCTGCTCCATGGTGATGCGCTGAATGGTGGACGCCGGCGCTTCGATAACTTTTTCATAGCGCTTCCCCGCCGGGGTAAATAAGATGTCGCTGGTCATGCGATACTCGCCGTCCACCTGGCCGTCCTCATCGATCGTCTGAAACACGAAGAATTGCGTGTAGGTGTAATTTTCGCGCTCCTTGCGGTACTCCTCCTCGTGCTCGGTGAATTTCTGGACGATTTGCTCCACCGCCAGCGCCGGCGGCTCATTGGTGATGTGAGAGGACATCTCTTGCTGAGCAGTATTCGTCTTCGCTGGGTCCCCAGGCGCGCTGGAAGGAGCAACCGTGCCAGGGGGCGGAGGAGGCAACGGCCCTCGTCGCTGCGCGGCCATAGGCAACGCGAGCGCACCACACGCAACCATCAAGAGCGCTCTGACTCCCATCTTCTTGCGTTCCTTCACTGCCATCCCGGAAATCAATCCACCCATTCTCACTGCGCTCCTCACTCTCATCCAGTCTCTACTGTACTTGAAGATTCGATGCATCGAACCCGAGTTTCGTAGCCCGCACCTGCCTACATCCTTAGCTTCGGGGATACGCATCACTGTCACAGCATGCGCAACACCGGCGGGCGGGTAGCAAAAGACTAGACGAACCAACTGCTCAGCGTTTCCACACTTACCTGTCACGCAGGAGGTCGCTCAGAAACTCTGTGCCTAGCCGTATGCCGAGAGAGAAGTCAGCGAACCAGGGCCGCCGGTGTACACAGGGCCATCGCTTTGGCATATTCCGAAGCGAATAGCTCCTTATCCGGATATCGTTCCCTCAATTCGCGCAACAATTCTTGCGCGAGCTCATTCTGTTTTTCACGGCACCTGGCGAGAGCAGGGCCGGGCGGTTCACTTCACTTGGGCAGCCCCCGTAACCCAAGGGGAACTGCTGGCGAAGTCCCCTATTCCATAAAGAGGTCTCGTTTTGAAAAAACCTCGATGGCCATTTTCACGCGATGCGTATTTGATTGGAAGGTTCACAAAACAAGGAACTTTTGGCGAACATGTGATGCGCAATGGCGTGGGGAACTTCCCATCTGCACCAACCGATACGGAAGCCACTGTGATCCGTAGAACATCCGCGCGTTCGCCGCTCGGAGATACATGTGGGCGAAAAGCGTTTCGGGCTGAGGCAGGGAGGGTGCTTCTGGCTTCAGGCAACCACTACTTCTCGCGCGACGTCCTTATTTAATAGGGAACCTCCGATCGTAGTTTGCAAGCCAGCATTTTCCCCATCGCCAAATACAGTTTTAACCTGATTGTAAAACTCGGCCCTCCGAAGTATGTAAAAAGGGGCCTACTTTTATTTGTCTTCGCGCATGATCCCAGGCCGCGGTTCGTCTATGGACAAGCAGTATTAAGGTCACCGAGCGGGCAGTGTCATCGTTCGCACCATCCCCGTTGAAGAGTGTGACCATCCCAATTGGCGGTGATGATGTTGGCAACGAAAAAATCAAATTCATCAGAGCCATTCCTCGAAAGGCTGCGAGATCCTTCTGTGCGATTCGGTGGCGTTCCTTCGGATCACTTTCCTCATACAATCGATAAGAGCTTCGGGAATGGTCATGTTTCAAGTCACGGTCGCGGAGAGTCGCTGGGCGCAGGGTTTCTCCTTCTGGATGCTTCCCTCCGGCCAATCTATTCAAACGAAGAGGCCCAGGCGATCCTCACTTACCCGGGAGTTTCATCCGAGAATAAGGTCTTTGACCATTTTCTACAAAGCAGAATCCGATCGCTGATTCCCAGCAATGGCGATCATAACAGTCTCTCTCCCGCCCAATTTCTGAATGAAGTCGCTTCGGGAAAGAGGTGCTACCAACTGCGAGCATTCTCGGTGAAATCGAATCTCGGAAATCGGCGCGGACCTGCGGTCGCTCTCTTACTGGAAAGAAATCACCGAGGCGCGCTCAATCTCGAAAGGGTGGCCCGGAAATTCCGGCTAACCCCGCGCGAAAAAGAAGCAGTTGATCTTCTACTTCAGGATCTCAGTACCAAGCAAATTGCCTGCCGGATGGACATCAGCGCAAACACGGCAAAGGCATTCTTAAGATCCGTCATGATCAAAGTAGGAGCGGAGAACAGGACCGGCATCATCGGGAGAATTCTGCAGGCGTCGAAAGCTATGAACGGGGGAATCTCACTCTAGGCTCATACGTCTGTCTATCCCGCGTTCATTCTTTTAAATTGATCGTTGTTCTAGCCCGAGTTTACCGCCCTCAGAGAGCGAATACGAGTCTAAGCCGCTACTGGAACGGTCGCAGCTTATGCCGGGTTGTATGACCTACGGGCTGCGATAACGCTCGAGATCGAGAATCTTGACGAGTTCGCGCTGGGTCGGGTCCATGTCCGCCAGGACGGTTCGCGCAAAAGGCTTCTGGGAGGCAGATGCCCCGGGGTAGAGGAACACAAACTGGCTACGTGAGCTGAAGCGAGTTGGGCCTGCGAACCGCTCCAAATGGGGCGCGGAAGCACTTAGCCCTGTTGCGGGAATTACATCAAATCAGGCGAGCGCGGTAAACTCGGGCTAGGTTGACGGGCTACTATGCCAACAGGATCGCAGAAAAAGCGTGTTCATCCGCGCTATTCAACGAGTGGAAGGTTTCGAGGTAGCCAGTTGCCATTGCATCCCAGCAATCGGAAGTCGCAGGCCTTTGAAGGGAGAGTGAAAGACATATCAGACGGCGGTTTTTGCCTGATCGCCGCGCGCGCTCCAGAGAAGTCCGGACTTCTTCAAGGCCGGCTCTTGTTTCCTCGGGTGCCCACGCAAATCCCCACACTCGTTCAGGTTCGTTGGGTAGAACACGCCCCATCCGGCCGGAATTACCACATCGGTTTGCAATACGTTATCTGAATTGACGATTCCTTCAATCTCTCGACCGTATTTAAGATCACTTCGAAGCAACTCTCTCGGGCATTTCCTCTGGGTGTGCGTTAGACCAGGCCAGCGCCACGATTACTGTGAACACCAACGCATTGGCGGGGATATAGAGATTAAAGTCGGCCAAGCTGTGCACGAGAATTGCCACAATACTCCCGATGCAACCCAGAGAGACGGCTTTGTCGAAACTCTCTTCCGTTTTCCTGTACCGACGGGCGGTTTGGGCGAGCACCCAGAAGATCGAGCCAAAGGCCAAAATAGCGCCAGGCAAACCGAGGTCAGTCGCGACCTCCAGGTAGTCGCAGTGCGCATGCTCAACGAGGAGAGTGAGGAAAACGGTTTGGACCGACGGATAAACCACCGAAAAGGACCCCAATCCGGTTCCGAGAAGAGGATGATGGCGAATCAGCCCAAGCGTATCACGCCAAATCGAAATGCGATTCTGACCGCTGAAATTGTATTCCTGCCCGAGAGTTTCAAAACGGCTCATCACCGGATCAATGCCAATCCACACGATAAGCCCGAGGACGCCGAGAAAAAATAATGTGGCGACTGCCGCCCTTGTTCGAGCCGGCGTGGACGCCGTCCCAGCGAGCGCCAGAATGGCAACGAGTGAAACCAGGATCGAAATAATCCCCATCCGCGAACGCGAAAGGACCAGGGCGACGAACAGGAGGGTGGCAAGAAAGAGCCACAACACCAGAGAAAGCAACTCCGTCCTGGAGGCAATTTTGCGAAGTGTAGCTGTTCCGCTTGAGGTGTTCTTAGACAGAAGCGCTGCCCAGCGCAAAGCAAGAACCACGGCAAACGGCAGGATCATTTCCAAAAACCCAGCGAAATGATTGCGATTGATATACGTGCCGGTGGCTTCTTCTAGATAGTATTTTTTGACGTAGGTGAAGATCTGCTGCCAGCCGGTGAGATATTGAATCAGACCATAGAGAGCTTCAAAAACTGCGAGCGACACAAGAGCAAAGACCAGCCGCTTTTTCGCCTTATGGTATCGGCAAGGACCAAGGTCAGAAAGAAAACCGTCAAATAAGTGACCAGTAGCAAAAGGTGCGACACCGTCTGGTGCGGAGCCATGCTAACTGTGAAATGAGATCCGCCAGGCAGGTCGTCCCACGATCTCCCGAGCAAGGGAGCCAGGGAGATGGGAAGCGGACAGACTTGTAGCAGAACCAAGGCAAGCAGGAAGAGAGGGCTCGCGATGGGAATGTGGATGGAGGCAACTCGCGAAAACTGGCCGGAGACAACAAAGAGAACCCCCAGCCCCAGGATGATCACTTGCGTTACTGCAAAAAACGAAGGCGCTGTACCCCCGAAGGCCAGAACCGCTACACACACGGCAACGATAAGGCCAACTTCAAGCAATCGAACCATAGAAGGTCCGCGATGGATCAGTCACTCGCTTTTTGTTGGGGCGGCATCTGGAAATTCACCGTGACGACAGTTTCGTGCGAAGAAGGGTCGGCAATGGGACCATACTGGCCATAGTTGTAATAGCCGTTAGTGCGGATGTCCACGTTATTTAGCACGACGCCGATCATGTTTCCACCCACGCTGCGGATTCCGGACTGCGCGTGCATGAGTTGCTCGCGAGGCGTGGTCCCGCTCTTTACCACCAGGAGCACCCCATTTACGAGCGGGGCGAGGATGCGGCTATCGGCCAGGGCAAGCATAGGCGAAGAATCAAGGATTATAAAGCTGTACTCCGCGCTCGCGGACCGGATCAGCGCTCCCATGCTCTGGGAAGAAAGAAGCTCGGAAGGATTCGGAGGCACGGGGCCACAGACCAAGAGATCAAGGCCACGCGACCCAGAGGGACGCACTACGGCGCGCCAATCCTCTTGACCGGTAAGGTAGCTGACCAAGCCCAGGCTTCCACTGGTTCCGAACAATTTGTGCAGAGAGGGAAAACGCAGGTCCGCATCCAAAAGCAAGACTCTGTGGCCAAGCTGTCCCAGCGAAATCGCCAGGTTACACGCGACAGTGGTTTTGCCCTCGGCAGGCTGCGCGCTCGTAACCAAAAGCGAGCTCGGAGGCCGGTCCGGAGTCGAGAGCAGGACCGAGGTACGGAGACTACGGAACGCTTCGACGAGGGCGGCATGCTGGGTTCCATCTCTATCAATGCGGTGCCAGAAAGAGCGCGAGTTTTTGCCAGCTCCATTCCCTTTGAGCATGAGGGCTTTATCTCTTGGGAGAAATCTATGAATACCCTGCAGGTCGCCATTTGATGGAGGCACAACTGGAATCAGGGCCAGAGAAGGAAGGCCAAATAGCCGCTCGACGTCGTCGTCGCCTTTGAGCGTATCGTCCATGCGCTCCTGGAAGAGCGCGCCGCCGATACCGAGCCCTAACCCGAGAAACATGGCCACAGCTAGATTCAGAAGGGTTTTCGGCTTAACGGGTTTTGCGGGCGGTTCCGCTGAATCCACGATGCGGATGTTGCTGGCCCTCAGGCCCGCGGAGATTCCCGCTGACTTCAGCTGTTGCAACAGTCCTTCGTAAAGCTGTCTGTTGGTGTCTACTTCGCGTTTCAGGATGTTGTACTGCACTGATTTTTCGGCGATCAGACTTACTTCCTTTTGCTCCTCCTCGAGCGCGTGTTTCACAAGGCTCTCCCGGCGCACTGCAGCGGAATAATCGTTCACGATACGATCGGCGGCCCGCTGGCGCTCTTCCCGCAGCGAGGCCTTTATTTCGTCGATCTGGCTCTGAATTTCTTTCGCCTTGGGATATTCTGGATTAAATGTCGTCGATAACTGCGCCAGTTCGCGCTTGAGCTCCGCCAGCCGTTCGCTTAGATCCTGGATCAATTTGTTGTCGAACACTCCTGGCAAGGCTCCGGCATCGCTCGTTTGAACCAGGTGGTAGAGGGCTTCCTTTTCGTATCGCTCGGCCTGTGCTTTCGTAAGCTGTTCTTGCAACTCATGCATGCGCTGGTTCACCACGTTCTCGCTCGTGCCTTTGTCCGTCTCCAGGAAGACCAGGCCGTTGCGCCGCGCGTAGCTTTGCAGCTCATCTTCCGATTTCTCAAGTCTTGATTTCACTCCCACCAGTTGCTGCGACAGCCAAGCACCAGCTTTCTCGGTTGCTTGCCAGCGCCCCTCCAGGTTCTGATCGATATAATCCTCAGCAAGGGTGTTCGCTAGGCGTGCCGCTAGTTCCGCATCGCGCGAGTCAAATCGCACCGCCACAAGGCGGCTTCGACTGATGGGATCGATGGTCAGCCGATCCTGGAATCGCTCGAGAACTCGCTGAGAGAGCTCTCGATCGCGGCTCTCGGGCATGGGTCCGACTGCGAAAACCTGTCTCGGGGATGACTTTTTCGTGATTGGCCAGAGCTGCCACCACTTGCGGGAGTTAAATTCGGGAAGACTCTCCAGTTGAAGCTGATCAATTATCCGCCGTGCCAGACTTTCGCTGCCTAGGATGCTGTACTGCGTCCTGAGGTACGCGTCGGACACCTCCTCGAGCTCATACAGTTCCTTGATGGTCGGGATGTCCGGATTCTCTTTTTGAATTTCCAGCAATACCTGGGCACGGTATACGGGCCGTTGTTTGAGCGTCACGATGAGGGCCACGGTAAACAATACGAAAAACACGATCAGGATCGTGGCCAGGCGTTTGCGCAGGATACGGACATAGCTGCGCACGTCGAATGCTTCGTCGGGCTCCAGCAGTTCATAAGAGTCAGGGATCTCCACAACACGAACGTCGGAGCCTCTCGGTCCCCGCCGCTCGATTTGCTGAGCGTTGCCATAAAGCGCAACTTGCTTTTGCTCGTCCATGCGCCTACCAGCGGAAGATCAGGAGCCCGGCGAGCGTTTGCGTTGCAGCTTCTGCTCCGCGATTCAACGTGCGCTTCGCCACGCTGTTCGGTACGAAAACAATGTCTCTTGATTCGAGTATAGGGTCGCGAGCCTTCCCTGCCAGGATTTTCCCCAAGTCGATCGGAGTCTCCTTTCGCTCACCGCTTTGCCAATTCGTATGGATGATTCGCGCTCCGCTCTTCGCTGCCGTGGGAGTCAGGCCTTCGCTCAGTGCCAGCGCCTGCAGGACGGAAATATTCTCATTGGATTTAAGAGCGAATCCGCCGGGCCTTCGAACCTCGCCAATTACGTAAACAATTCCCGCGCGAGTCACTTTGACGATGTCGCCCGGATGAACCAAGGGATTGCTGTGAGAATCAGCCGACTCCAGTAGATCTCTCAAGTTCACCTGTACGGCAACTTCGGATGCGGATGCGTTATTGTTCGGGATTGCTGGCAATTTCTTCGCTTCACCGTCCTTGTGCACCTCCTCCGAATTTTGCTCCATGTCAGGGGAGTAATCTGCAACTGTGCCCGCCTCCGCGCTTAAAGCCGCTCCTCGCAGAATGATGATCGTATCCCCGGCGTCGTCCGCCAACCCTTCTGCAAGGGAAAGAACTTCGAGTAGCGACTTGTTTCCCCGGATCTGGAAAACCGCTGGCCGTCTAACCGCCCCCATTACCGAAACGGGATGGCTTTGCACTTCGCGCACAAACACGCTCACGTGGGGATCCTTCATATACGCGCGGTGGAGGAGGTCCTGGAGGACAATTTCCAATTCCCGGGGAGTCAATCCCGCAGCACGAACTGCTCCGAGCAAGGGCAAGGATATTTCACCGCCGGCGGAAACGCGCACGTCGCGATTCAGTTCCTGGGCTTCGAATACATTGATACTGAGTAAGTCGTCCGGACCGATGTGATATTCCTGGGCACTTACATTTGAAGGCGATGGATGAGAATTCAGTAGTTCCTTTAGCCGACGATTCCAGTCCCCGGTAGTTGCCAGATTTGAAGGAGTGGCATCCTGCTTCTGCGCCGCTGATTGTCCAGCGGGCGAGCTCTGTTGCCTGTCCTGACCGGGACCTGCAGGAGCGGCGGCGCACAAGCCAATATCAGGGAAACACATCAATCTCAGTGCAAGCAAAACCGCCGCACAAGCGTAGGCAAGCACTTGACCCTTGCGTTGCCGCCTTAGACCCGCAAGCAGGGCGGTGTCCAGACCTTGGGCGGAATCGAGCGCCAATACAAATAAAGGACTCGCCAGCGCAGGAAGAACAGCCATATGGATTTGCTTCTTCTCGATCAAAATGCGTTGCCATCCCATCCAGGCCTTGGCCAAGTGCTGCCAGACTAGAGCGCTTTTACATCGTAGTCGATAGGGTTCACACTTGAATTGGAATTAGGGTAAAGACCTGAGGGGATTTTTCATTCCTTGCCCAAATGTTTCGTTCCGAACAGAGTCCGCGGAGTGAGGAATCCCTCTTCGGCCTTGGAACTCAGGTTAAGCCCATCATTCCTTGCCCGAAGCGCGATGCCGCTTAGGCACGTCTCCTACTTCGAAGTCTTTCCGACGCAAGCTCTCAAGCGCCAAATAAGCGATGAACTGTGCCCCATAGACCAGATAGCGTCGCCACAACCGCCGCGGTTCTTGCACCAGGCGGAAGCACCATTCAAAACCGTGTTCGCGCATCCAGCGAGGTGCCTGTTTCCGTCTCCCCGAAAGCATATCAAAGGCCGCACCGACGCCAACCAGCGCGGGCACGCGCAGCCGAGTTTTGTGCACGTGCATCCAGCGGTCCTGTCTTGGCGTCCCTAATCCCACCCAGACCACGTCCGGCGCGGCGCGAGCTATCAGTTCCTCAATTTCTCTCTCTTCTTGCACGCTCAGCTCCCGAAAGGGCGGGGAGCACATTCCAACTACATTCAGCCCTGGAGACCGGCTCTTCAGCGACTTCGCAAGGTCTTCGGCGACACCCGGCTCCCCGCCGTAGAAAAAGTGCCGGTAATCCCGGCTCTTGGTCTTTTCACAAAAGGCCAGCAGCAGGTCGGGCCCGTACACCCGCCGTGCCAAATGGTGGCCACGGCAGCGGCCCAACCACACGAGTGGCATGCCGTCGGGCACGACCAGGTCCGTTGTGTTCAAGATTTCCTTGAAGGAAGGATCATGCTGCGCCTCGACGATGCCGTGCATGCCGGTCGCTGCGACGGAGTGGCATCCGTTGCGTTCGTGAATCCATCCCTCCATGCGAGTAATTACGTCCGGGATCTGCAAGGCGTTCACCTGCACTCCCAGAACTCGGAAGTAGGTCTCAGATCCGAACATCTGCGCCGCTCGAGTGCGCTTGGCCATGGCTAGCGCACCGTGCGCCAGAAATTCAAACGGTGGATGCGCGGATTGAGGCTGAGGCACCAACTGTGTCGAGACAAGTGGTTTCTGGCAAACATTTTCATTCTCCCATTTAGTGTGGGCTAATTATAAATGATCCTGAGCTCTGTAAATACTTGGGAATTATAAATGGGTCCATCAAACGATTTAGCAAAACCGATGGTTGAAATTGCGTCCAATGAAACTCTGCGGGAAGTTCGGAAGCAAGGCTGCCGGGTGTTCTGTTTCTATATACAATGCCACAAGAGGGGAAAGGGCAGCGTTGCTCTATGAGATCAACTTCGGCCATGACACAAGCGGTGAAGCTAGAGGGCTCCGAGAAGAGTAGAGACCAATTCCTGGCTGTTTTTCTGCGCCATCTCAAAACTTGCCACATTGATACCAATGAAAAGCTGCTAGTGATCGGAGGTAGTTGGCAGGACGTTGAGCTTCTGATAGGTGCAGGTTTCAAAGACATAACTCTTTCGAATTTCCAGTTAGAACTCGAAGAAGATGCGCATTCAAATCTGAGCGTCAAAGTAAAGCTATTAGCAATCGACGTTGAGCAGGTAGATTTGCCAGATGGTTCGTTTGACTACGTCTTCGCTCACGAAGTCTTGCACCATTGTCGGTCCCCGCACAGAGCCCTGTGTGAAATGCTACGTGTCGCGCGCAAGCATGTTGTTGTGTTGGAGCCGAATGATTCTTTCTCGATGCGCGTACTGACCTGGGCCGGCTTCTCCTTTCCCCATGAGATTTTCTCGGTCGTCTATCATGGATATGCGAGCGGTGGGGTTAGAGATTCGTGCGTACCAAACTTCATCTACCGTTGGAGCGCACATGAATTGTGTAAGACAGTCTCTTCCTACCTGGCCGAATACGAGTTTCTCGTACACATGTACCCTTATTGGGACTTTAACGTCGATGAGAAGCAACTGTCCATGAGAAAAGAAACCAGAATTCACGCGATCACGTCGGTCATGGGGGCCAAGACTTTCCTTGCTGTTCTGAGGGCCTTCCAGATTGTATTAAACTGCATTCCGATCGTGCGGCGTCAAGGCAATAAATTCTTTTGTTGCATTGAAAAGACTGGTGACCTGCGGCCATGGTTAACCTTTGAAAACGACAAAATCAGATTCAAGCTCGGGTCTTTACCGGAGGGCTAGTGAGTGTTTTTCCCTTCTTGAATCTCAGTTGAAATCATGGGGAAATGCGAGCCGGGAGGGAATCTGGTTCCCCGAATTATGAGAAAGGCACCTGTCGCAACATCGTTTTTCGTTCCCGGATATATACCTCAGTTTGATGGCCTGAGGGGACTCGCGATTCTTCTGGTTCTCATCGGTCATTCCGGTTTCCTCGAAGAATTGCCACACGCGAGAATGTTGGAATATACGCGATTTGGTGTGGACCTATTCTTTGTATTGTCGGGATTTCTCATCACCGGGATACTTACGGATTCGAAAGGGTCTCAGCATTATTTTCGAAATTTCTACGCGCGCCGGGCACTCCGCATTTGGCCTCTGTATTATCTGGTCCTGTTTGTGGCCTTTGTCGTGGCGCCGCTGTTTGCGCCTTCCATGCGAGCGACGGCCGTCAGCATTTGGCCTGCTTTTGTCTTCTACGTGCAAAACATTGTCTTCGCCTATCGTAACACTTATCCCTTTGGTCTGGGAGCAACCTGGTCCCTGGCAGTTGAGGAGCAGTTTTATCTGACCTGGCCCGTCTTGGTATTTTTACTCAAAAAGCGAACACTAGCCATTGTTTCGGTGTTGCTTGTCGTTATGTCTTTATCTCTGAGGCTCTCCTTCCATTTTCATGGCGCGCCGCTCGGTTTTGTTCACTTCTTTACGCTTTCTCGTTTGGATGCCATCGCATTTGGTTCTCTGGCGGCGCTTTGGCTACGCTCCCCGAGCTGCACATTTGTCCGATGGCGCACTCTTGCGTATCAATTTTTGGGGATTGGTGTGGCAGGCACAATACTGGCGCGAGTTTTGATGCACAGGAACAGCTCCGTCGTAGGCTACACGTTCCTGGCCTTCGCATTTGCTGGCCTGTTAGGCGTATCTCTGGCCTCTGACCCGCGATCCTCTCTGCTTGGACGAAGCCTCTCGGCCGGCTGGTTACGATATATAGGAAGAATCAGCTACGGAATTTATCTCTTGCACTTTCCACTCTTCATTTTGTGGGCCCGTTTCATCGGCTCTCTGGGTTTCTACCAGGCCCACAAACTGGCTGGAAACTTGGTAGCGTTCGCCGGGCAGATTGCTTTGGCCACGATAGCTGCTTCAATTTCGTGGCGCTTCTTTGAAGAACCAATCCTGCGCCTTAAGGAACTGTTCCCATCGGCATCCGAGACGCATTGGCCCACGACACACCAATCGAGCCGGTCAAAGCTCGCTGCGGCCAGCGACTCTCGTGCATAGCTGCAAAATGACGATTGAGTGTTGCACCATTCAGTACTTCTAGTCCTGTTCAGCGTTCCATGCGATATGAGGGCGTAGGAGTGCTGAGGCGATTGGTACACAAGTTGCGATGCGACCCGAGACTTTGCGCCTTAGAATTCTTCACCATTACGCCGCGCAATGATTTTGAAACTTTCCAACAGCCGAAGGCGTTCGTTCATGAATCGAACGACAATGGTCCTTCCGGTCGCAAACCTCTGATGCTCAACGATAGAGAATCCACTTGCTTGGAGAAGCCGAAGAATTTGGGCGTCGTCCACGCCTGTCTTCGCATGATATTCCGCCAGGTCGCCGGCGCTAACCACAGGCCGCGAGAACTGAGAATCGTGACTCCGGAAGAGCTTTCGCGTCCGGCGCCAAATCCCGGGCAGAAAATCTCCTAGGTCAAGCATGAACTTGGCAGCTGCGATATCAATGGAGTCAAAGGTGCGCGTCCAGAACCGACTTCGCGGAATCGTGGGATCCCAATTCGAATAAAACAGGCCGCCGAGGCGCACATGGGAGGCGGCTTGTTCCACCACGGACGGGTAGGAGTACAAGTGGTGAAGCACCGAACTGAAGGCGACCAGGTCAAAACTCTTATCGCTCACTTCCAGGAACCGCTCGATGGGACTCCGGACGAGCGCTGGCGAATAGCCCTTCGTGAGCGCCTTTTCTTTCAACAAATCCAACATATGCTCCGAAATATCAACAACAGTCACGTCCCATCCTCGCGCGCACATCTTTAGTGTAAGGTTCCCTGTGCCCCCGCCACACTCCAGGCACGAGGGTGCGCGTCCCAGCGAAGCGAAATAGGAACCAATTTTGTCGAGGTCGTTTTCCAGGCTCTTCTGTAGAACCTCGTCAAACAGATAAGGTTCGTAGTTTTCATACTTGTCCGCAATCCATCTGTAGAATTCCACATTCGCCGCGATGACTCTATCTTCTGCCGCTCTTGCGCGGTTTGTTTTTCGGCCCGAGACACTTGCGGACGAAGTTTCTGGAGGTCCGTTTCGATTTGACCTTGGTTCGGATAGAGCGTTCATTCATCACACCTTCGTGTCCTATCCAGGACAGCGGCGGCTTCATTCATAAAATCGCCTGAAATAGGCAACGCTAATTCATCCATGAGCGCGCCCACACTTGCAGGCGCCCGAGGCTCCATCGGCCGAAGAACGTCCTTAATCGCATCGCATACTTCATCGCAGGAAATCGTCCGCAAACAATAGGGCTGGTCGAAAATGCAGTAATCAAAACATGGCCGGCACGAAAACTCCGGATGGATCACCACGCGATCATGCGGGCCGCGCGGACCGAACCACTCCGGCCGCTGCGGACCGAAGATCGCCACAACCGGCACGTTCAATAGGTTCGCAAGATGCATCGGGCCGCTGTCATTGCAAACAAGAAGCCGGCAGCGAGAAAGTACGGCCAGAAAAGAACGAAAATCGAGGCTCATTGCGTGAATCCGCTCCATCAGAGGAACATTGTGCGAATTGCCGGGCTCTGAGAACCACAGGACATGCGCGTCGGTTTCACTCAGGATACGGCGCGCGACTTCGGCGAAGCGTTCTTCGCTCCAGCGCCGAGTGGGAATGCGCGCTCCCGGATGAACGCCGATTAGAAAAGCATCGGATGGAATACCCCGCGAGAGGAGAAACGACCGGGCCTGCTCAGTCTCCGCGTCTCTCAGCTGGAAGCTGCCGGGCTCCGGGTTGGGCGATTCGTCCATGGAATCCAGCAAATGCTGCCAAATCTGCGCGCGATGCGGGCGCGACAGATCTGGCTTGACTCGGTCGGTCAGAAATTGGCCTCCACCTCCGATGTCGTACCCGATTCGGCGGCGCGCACCGCTGACCCAAAGAATAAAGTTGTCGCGCATGTCCATGCGCCCCGAAAAAGCCCAGTCAAAGTGGCGGCTCCGCAGGACCAGGATCGAGCGGACCAGGGATATCCAGTGCCGGGAGAAAGGGTTGTATTTCTTCCAGCGATTGAAATGCTGTGCCCAGGGCACACGTACGGAAATAAATTCATCCACAATTTCTTGGCCTCCTAGAAAGGACTCGAGGCCAGTTTGAACAAGGAGGGAAATTCGCGCCTGCGGAAAGCTGTGCCGCAGGTTCCTCAGGAAAGGTACAATGATAGCGAGATCGCCCAGGTTCCAGTATTCGACCACCAGGATGCTCGCGGGTGGTTCGGTAGGATTATCCACAGGCGGTAGCGGGGGCACCAGCGGCTTTAGGAATCGCGCCAGGGCCTCGAAGACACAGACGAGCCGCCATTTGCGTGGTGTCATAATTAGTAAGCTCGCCCGTGCCTCAGCTTCCCTCGAGCTCGCAGCGCTTGTGCCGGTATCATTCTGTCGCATTGACGTGGACGTTAGACTCCGCCTCCCTTCGGCTGCCATCAGACTGCGCTTCAACCAGGTATTCTCCTCTGCGGTCGAGCACATATAGAAACAAGCGCGACTCACGAATTACAGCGGAAGTACTGCATCACTGGCTGCTCCCTTACGGTGAGCGCTTTGAAATATTTCATCGTTCCTGCGAGGAAAATATGAAACGATCTGCAACGATCGTTCATAGTCAAGCTTCTGTGCAATATGCAGACCGATGCCCATCCCCACCCAGAAAAGAGAGGCCAGGTAAGGGCTCTCTAGCATGGAATCAGCCCCCCCCCACACGCAGAAAGAGACTTGTGCCAAGATCAGCATTTGCAAGAAGGAAATGCGACCGTTCGCTGAATTGCGATGAACCGCTCGCAGGCAAAACCAGAAGAAATAGGCAAGAAGGGCAAACAAGGGGAGAAAACCTAACAGACCCATCTTGTAGAGCACAGTCACGAATGTATTGTGGGGCCGGGGATCGTTGTCCCAGATTTCAAAGTTAAAAGGAATTCCGAATCCTTCCCCAGCGGGAGGGTACTGCTCAAAGCGCCTCCGGGCCTCTTTCCAGGCCGTGAGCCGGAATTGCCAAAAAGCGTCGTCACCTGTATGGAGAATCCCCGAAGCCATATTGTCAGCCACACGCGTGGTAAAGTCCCGGCCAACCTGCAGGTGAAGAAATAGGAACGCAAATGCGCACACCAGGACGGCGGCGGTGGCAAGAGTTGTAACCAGACGCGCAGAACGAAGCTTCCTCCGAAGCATTCCTGGAACAAACAACACTACCAGGAACACGATGGCAAGACATACGAAAAGGCTTCGCGCGTTAGCGAGCAACAAGCCAAGAGAGAAGACTCCCACGAAGAGCCAGCCGACCCGCGGCCTTATGAGGCGGTTCGCCAGCATTATTAGGACACCAACTAGCGAGACCAAAACATAAACCCCGGGGGCAACGAAGCGCCTCTGCTCGGGAGCAACAACCAGCCAAGCCAGTCCATTTAGGACGCTCAACGCTGTGCCAAGAAGGAACCAAGCCGCCACTCTCCTTATCGCCAGCCAGCCGCTGAAGAGATGATACCCAACCAGCAAAAAGAGCGCATATCCGATGAGTGCAGAATCACGTAGCACCAAAATAGGGTCGCAACGCCCCAAGAAACCTCGCGCAGCCGCCAGCACGCCGGCTGCAATGAAAAGCCCCAGGAAGATACTCAATACGAGTGGGAGGTGAGAGTAGCGCCGACGCGGAACAATATATATCGAAAGAAGCAGAACAATAAGGACCACATCGGTGACGAAGAGTGGCGTGCCAGGCCACCGAAGGTAGGAAAAATCCTTTGCGTATGCAGTCGTGCAAAATGCAAACCACAGGAATAATCCCTCAGCCAGCGAAACTCGTGCCTTCTTCACATACGCAAACATCAGTGGGAGGGTAACGCCCGCCAGCAGAAAAGCGGCATAGTAGGGTTCATATCCCAAGGGTTGCGGCGGAGACAACTCCAACTCGAGATTGGGGGCGCGTGTTAGCCCATCCCCAACAGCAATTACGGCTCCCAGGGCCACAATGAGTACAAGCCAAATGTTGATAATGCGTCCTCGAATTTGTCTGCGGATGAAGACATAAGGAGCTTGGTGATCAGTGGAAACGGAGGAATGGCTCGCACCGCTATTCCCGAGCGCCAACGTGCCATTCCCGCTCAAGTGCGGCGCGACCTGTTGTAAAAGGACGTTCCGTTTCCGCAGGCCAGGCCGAAAAATCAAATTACACCTCGCGAACTTCCCTACAGACCCTCTCCCGCCAACACCGCGGGAATAGTCCATAGCAGAATCTTGCAATCGAGCAACAAGCCCCAGCGCTTCATGTATTCAAGATCCAGCTTCATACACGTTTCAAAGGAAGGATTCGCGCGCGCGTTGACCTGCCAGAGCCCCGTTATGCCGGGTTTCACTTCCAGTCGTCTGTGATCATCGGGACGGTATCGCACGTAATCGTCTATGGGATGGGGGCGTGGACCAACCAGGCTCATGTCGCCTTTCAGGACATTCCAGAATTGGGGCAGTTCGTCGAGGCTGTACTTCCGGAGATAGCGGCCGAGAGGGGTGACGCGAGGATCATCAGCGATTTTGAAGAAAGGGTCTTGGCGCTCGTTGTATCGGCGCAGCGAATCTTTCAACTCGTCAGCTCCATCGAACATGGTCCGGAATTTATAGCAAACGAATTGTTGTCCCTTTTTTCCTACGCGGAGGGAGGCATAGATGACCGGGCCAGGCGACTCCAGCTTGACGGCCAAGGCAATCGCAAGCAAGAGTGGCCAGAGGAGCAAAAGTGCGACGGCGGATAACAAAAGATCCATGATTCTCTTCACGAACAATCCCGTGCTGAGGATGGGGCGCGCTCGCAGGATGCTGTTGCCTCGGCCAACCGCGGTTTCGAGTCGTTCATTGCGGTCAATCTCGGGCAAGAGAGAGTCCAAGATACTTGCTAGGAACGGCGGGGAAGACAGGCGAGTCGATGAATTCGTAAACGCGGCTCTCCGCCGGCGAACCACACGTTCTGGCAATGAATTACATTGGCCAAAGGCCTGCGTCCGGACATCAACAGGTTCACCGGGCATCAAATCGACCACCCCGAGCTCTTGATTTGCTAGAAAGAGCGCTCTGCCAGCGCACTTTTGTGCTCAAGAGAGAGCGCATAAGCCGACACTTTCAGCCGCGCATCAAGCAGGCCAAGCATAGAGACTGAACAAGAATCAGTCGATAGGGTTTAGTCTGTAATCGCGGCCTGGGTGAAAACCTTAGAAGGTGGGTTTGGGGTACTATTCTCTGGCAATCCTTGCACCAGCGAATCCCTTTATAGGGGTGGATCCTTTAGTCTGTCCTAGGGTTTCCATGGATTCCCATCAGAGGTAACCTCCCTATCGACAATGAACTGTGGGAATGTTAATTAATCTTTGTCAGCCCTCCGCGACCTTCTTCGGTCAGGCAGATACCGGTGATTCTGACTACCACGCGACATTCCGCCGCAAGCCAGACGCGAAGACCCACAATCTCTATTGGTCTTGTTCCGCTTGTCGTGCTCCTCTTACTCCTTCCCGCATTGAGCCGCGCCCAGGTACTACCGCAGGAAAAAGAGAGAGAGTCTTTGGGCTCCCTAACAAGCATGGGGGAGGCATATGTGAATGACTCCCCGGCACCCGCCGAAATCACGATTTTTTCTGGCGACAGAGTGCGTACGGGGGAATCCGGCTCCGCGACCTTCAACATGAGCGGAAAGGGCTCGCTCAAACTCTCTCCACGCAGTCAGGTCCTTTTCTCCGGCAAATACGAATATACGGCTGAGTTGGAGGCAGGAGCGGTGGTGATGAACTCCGTTAGCGGGCCAAACGGGTTCACCTTGCGAATTGGAAACGACGTATTGGTTCCTTCCATGAAAGAGCATACGGCACTGGCGTCAATTGACAGGGCTCCGGATGGTTCTTTCCTAGTGACTTGTTCGGACGGAGCCATGGGCGTATTAACCTTGCAGGGAATATCGGGACTGTTTCTCCAGCTTGGTCAGTCCGTGAGCGTTGCCCCGAATGGACAATTGTTTCCAGTGGTGCAGCAGGCCGCTACCCCTGGGAAATCACTTTCCATGAGATCATCTTCGGGAGCCCAAAAGACTAAGGGTAGCCGTACGGGATGGGGTTTTCTCGGGCTGGCAACTGCAGGCGCAGCCGGAGCTGTGGCGGCTCTAAGCCACGGCGGCGGAAAGCAATCCATTAGCCCCTCTTCACCTTGAAATATCTGCCCGTGCTTCCAAGCTATTTGTAGAACCGTCGCGCACTGCCTTCAGGCCTAGTTTCAATATCCAACGGGATCGCCACGGCACATCGATTAGATGGCCTCTTTGGGTATCCTGCTGCATCGGAAGCTTCTCTTTAGTTCTTGGAGTTTGACGGACCCGCCAGCCGAAACTTGACCACGACATCTTGTTCTGTTTCTACGGGTTGCCCGCCAAGCAATGTTTGTCCGTAGCGCCATTCGCGAATCGCGCTCGTGGCCGCCTTTGCAAGCAAAGCCGGGCCGCTCGTTAGCTCAACACTCTCTACGGACCCATCGCCGCCGACAACAACGTGTAACTTCACGGTGCCTTCGATGCCTTGGCGCTTCGCGTCCTCAGGATAAACTGGTTCAACACGCGAGATGGCGCGACCTATTTGCAGGCTCCTTCCAATCGACGGTTTGTGCGAACTGATCTCCTCGGGGATTCGGATCGATGGATAAGGATCAGTGCTGACCGCTACCGACCACGTCGGAGACACGGGAGCATTGGGCTGCTTCAAAGCAGGCGGCGGACTTTCTTTTTCTTTCACCTCAGCCGCCGCCGTTCCACTCGGGATATTCTCGGACAGGCTCGTTGCCGGCGTGGCGGTGCTCTCTGTCGGTTGAGCAGGCGAAGCCTCCACAACTTGGCTTCGAACATTCTCCCCGGCTGGATTCGGCACAGCGACAGCGGCGTGCTTGGGAGGCTTTGCCGGGTCACTCTTCGGCAAGGTGCTCTCAGCGCGGCGAACCGCACTATTAACAGCGGGCCTCGCAGCAGGGCGCTCAAGGTTGCGTACCTGCGGACGCACAGGCGCCAGGTGCCCTCCGGAGCCATCCAGAGGACGGTCAGCGGGAACCTGGTCGAACCCATGCGCTTGCGGCCCGTTATTCTCGGATCGGAGAGGGGGAACATCTGTAGCCTCATGCGCGGGAAGGTCGTTCTTCGGCTCCAGGGGCTTATTTGTGCCTTTGGTATTCTGTGCGATGAATCCAACCGCTTCATTTCGGGCGGCAGGCGGCGTTGCAATCCATCCTATGGCCACCGCCGCTACACCGGACAAGATGACGGCCACCAAAAGTCTCCTCCGTCTTTCGGCTCCTCCTTCTGAAGTCATCGGATGAATTGCAGCTGTCGATTTGCGTTTGAATTCGTTTTTCTCCGATTTCTTTGGACGCAAGGCCTCCGATGCAGCCAATGCGGGTGCTACGCTGTTACCATGCAAACGGGGCACAGCAAGAGGCGGGGGAGTCGAGACCCGCCGGTGTTCTTGAACTACGCTACCGGAGGGTGAATCCACGGGCGCAAGGATTCTGAGGTTGGGAATCTGTGGTACTTTCCGATGAACTGCTGGGCCGTCGGGAGCCTTGGCGCTTTGCGCCTGAAGTTCACTCGGCGACTCCGGCTGAGAAATCCGGCTGGCGATTATCGTGCGCGCCTCTTCCGTCAGATTGACGAATCGAATCCCGGCCTCTCTTTTTGATTCGCTGATCCACGCAATCTGCCCGCTTGCTTCGATCTCATCCCTCGACCCCGTGAATTGAATCCTTATAGTCGGGAGATCATCCTCGGTCAGAATCATAGCCGCGGTAAGAGCAAGACCGCCTTCGCTGATGTTAAGGAGTACGCCGCCGTTGTCCCGGCCCAGCTCGATGTAACTGAAAGGCCTTATCTGCTGCCGGGGATGACTACGGCGTTCGCGAAGATGGGTCGAACAGTCATCGCCGGCCAGGTTGTCTGACGTGGCTTGAGTGGCTTGCTGAAAAAGTTCCGCGACAATCTCCGCCGGTTGGTCGGTGAGAACGGAAGAGTCTTCCGGCAGGTTCAGCTCAGGGACCCGTTCTTCGTCAACGGTGCTGGAGTCCACAGGATCCGCCAACGACAGCATTGGTGTTCTTGTCGGCGCATCCCCCGCGGGATGTTGTTGCGGTCTTGGGAGTATCTCTGCTTCAGGCTGACGTTCGCGCTCTGAGCCTTCGGCGGCAAGCCAATCAGCGATTCGCTGGCGCGCTTCTTCGGGCAAGCCGACGAATCTTATCCCCGCCGTCTTTCTTGATTTACTTCTCCAGGTTAGCTGTCCGGTTGCTTCCATCCAGCCACCGGAGTCCGGTAATAGAATCCGCATGCTTACAAGGTCGTCGCCACCCAGAATCATTGCGGCCGAGAGGGCTAATCCGTCCTCACTCATGTTGTAGATGAGACCGCCGTTTACCTTCCCCAGGTCGACGTAGATCGGGGGGGTAACAAGCGTGCGTGTCCGGGCCCGGCGTTCGGTGACGCCGAGAGCTTTTCGAGCGCTATGTAATGTGCCCAGCATGCCCTGCAATCATAGATCAGGAATCCTGCAGGAAACCTGCCATCATTCACTTAAATCTTAGGTTTACGCAACACTACCTTCAATCCGGTAAAACCCTGCACTGACCCGAATCACAGTGCTTCGAACCACCAAGAACTCTGCGCAATCTTCGGGGGGTACGGCTAGTTTTCTGGAGTGAGACTGACACGATCGATCCAGACAGTGCCGCTGATCTGGTTGTCGAGTTTCTCGCTCGCGGGCCGCGCGACCCTCACGACCAGTAAGCGCGTATCGGCCTTGGTTTTGAATTCAAATTGCACCGAGGACCAGCCAGACGTGCCCAAGGTATTCTCGGTCGATAGGAACAGCTTCCCCATGTCAAAAGCATCGAACACTTGGAACCTTGGCCCGCTGTCTGTGGTAATCCCTTTCACGCGTATAGCGCCGGAAAACTGGTATCGCGTGTTCGGCTGGACGGCCACGTACTGGAATACATGGCCATAGTCGAGGTTGCCCTTCCCGCTGAATTCGATGCGAAGCGTGCGAGATCCCTCGAAAGCACCCTCGAAATCTATCCCAACCACGGCTCCATCGACGGGGACAGCGCGCCAATCCAGTCCCCCGTCTAGAATGTCGCGTTCAAAGCTCCCGTTTTTCACTAAATTGGAGCCGTTTACAAGCGGGCCGATTTGCATGGGGAAGCGTTCGGCCAGTGCAAACCACGCGGCGGCCAGGCGGCCGGGCTCGCGGTGTTGGATGAGCGCGTCGAGATAAGGGAAGGTCTGGCGGAGGTCAAATGGCAATTTCAGTTGGAGCAGGCGCAGCCAAACTTGTTCCGCGGCCGTCACGTCACCCGCTTCCATTTCGAAGTTCAGATAGTCAAAGAATACGGATGCCTGGGGAGGAAGCATCTCCAGAATCGCGCGATTGTCCCGCGTCGCGCTTACGGCAAGCCGGAACACGTCCCGGTGGGCGGGGCTGTTTCCTGCGAGGACGACCTGAAGCGCGCCCAGTGCCTCTGGGGTCTTGTGAGCCCGAAAGGCAAAATTGGCGAATCTCCAGTTGATTTCCGGCGAATTGGGAAAGAGCCGGAGGGCCCGCTTGAATGCGCTCAGCGCGTCGTCGGTTCGCCCGGCCCAATCGTAGGCTGCGCCAAGATCACTCCAAAAGTGAGCGTCATAGGGACTCAGGCGCGTTGCACTCTCGTAAAACGCAACGCTCGCGTCTAGGTTTTTGGTGGTCCCGTAGAAGTGCGTGAGGGTGCCGAACGCGTCATAATACTGCGGATTATCGCGGTCCCACTGTACGGCGGATTGAACCGAGGTTGGTGACTCTTGACGAAAATACCAATCCGCGATCCCTCGCCTTCCCACTAGGTAGATGCAGAAAAGCAAACTAAGCGCCAAGCCAATTCGAGCCGTGAATTCCGCGGGCGGCACGCTTCTCATCTTCAGCATGAAGCGCACTCTAACTGTAATGTTGTCTCCACGGTTCGATCTTGCCCCTGCAACCCGCCAGACGCAACATCAAATCATGTATCAAAAATTGTTCCCCCTAGCCTAAGACTAGAAAACTTTCAGCGAAACTCCTGACGTCTATCTCCTATAAACGGCGGGGAAGGAGGCCATCCTTTGTCTGTCGGTGGAGCACAGCTGCCTGCCAGGCGACAGTAGCTGCAGTGGCAGCCGTCGGATCCTCTCGAGCCAATCTTCGTTGGAGATGGAATTCGCGGTGGACAGTTCCGCCATCGGCGATCCCGATTGTAGTGCAATTGACCGTAAAAACGTGTCGCCGGCCTCCCGAGAGTATTCTTCGCAGGACTGTCTAAAAGAGAACAGCTATTTGTCTTCATAACCCGTAGGCTGCAGCTATAAACGGCGAGACTGAGCGACATTGGCCGCGATGCAAGGCTGGGCCGGACGATGTCCCTCATCTCGCCGTTCGCCTCATCTACACCCCGGAAGACCGCCTTCCATTCCAAGTTGAGCGAGATAGAGAAATCTTTGAATCAGTTACGGGGAATCCGTCGCGTGTGGCAATTCTCTGGGTTGCTCCTGGTATTTAGCGTGTATTCCTACCGCGTACGGGATATTGCACAGACGGCAATTTTTCAAGTCTGTCCATTCCCTGCTTTTCCGATATAAGAGTGGAACCCCTTGTAACTGGGTGAAATAAGGAGCTAGCCCGGGGCTAGAGCAATACAAAACTCATGACAACTGTTGGTAACGGGGCCTCCCCACGCTAATGGACCCAATGCGCAGACCGGACATATACGGTTTGGCAGACGCCCTTTGAGGTGATTGCAATGTGTGTCGGCTGATAGGAGGGGGTAGTGTCCCGGAACCTGTAGAAAAGTGAATAGCGCATTTTGCCTGTGAAGTCATGAAATTCTTTTTTTTAAGCAGCAGCTTTTTCTTTCCCTCCGATGTCACGATAGCCGTTGATGCGGTGGAGTTTCATCTGTCCGCTGATCCAGAGACCAAAAAACACGCGCGCTTTCGCCAGCAAGATCGGA
>Ga0193729_1000377_pt1 | contig 22951 bp, 24 predicted proteins | sample U1c2metaG_FD_143036 | JGI IMG/M metagenome (GOLD analysis project Ga0193729, IMG submission 143036) | Soil microbial communities from a riparian zone of the East river system, Colorado, United States - U1c2 | ecosystem: Environmental > Terrestrial > Soil > Riparian zone | place: USA: East River...
GCAGGACTTCAACTAATGCGGAACATCGACTAATGCGGGACATCGACTAAATGGCCGCGATCCCCGGCGACGGCCCTTTTCGCCCCACTCGTTCCGGGTGGGTGCTGTACGCCATCCTGGCATTGCTGTTCGGCGTGTATCTGGGCATCAATCAGATCGTGGATCTGCGCGGCAGACTGGACATCGCAGCCTGGAAGCCGCTGGTCTGGGAGGTCAGCAGCGTCATCGTCATCTTCGCGCTCGTGCCATTCATCGTGCGCTTCGAACGCCGCTTTCGCTTGGATGCCCATCCGCGATGGCGCGCTTTCGTTCCGCACGCCGCTGCGGCCGTGGTATTTTCGGCGTTGCACATTGCGGGGATGTTGGCATTGCGTGAAGTGGCTTATGGCATTGCAGGCCAGCACTATGATTACGGCAATCTGCCGGTCCGCGCTTTCTACGAGCTGCAGAAGGACCTCATCACCTACATCATCATCCTGGTGGTGATCTTTGCAAACCGCGAATTCAAAATCAGACGCACCGGCGAGTTGCGCGCAGCGGAACTCGCCGCCGAACTCAGTCAAGCCCGATTGAAACACCTGACCGCGCAGATCGAACCGCATTTCCTCTTCAATGCACTCAACGCCATCTCCAATCGCATGCACGAGGACGTCGATGCTGCGGATCGCATGATCAGTGACTTGGGCGGCCTGCTGCGCGCCGCGTATGATTCGGACAGCCACGTGCTGGTGCCGTTGGGGCGTGAATTGGAGTGGCTGCGAGGCTATGCCTCGATGATGGCCGAGCGCTTTCGCGGACAGTTGTCGTTCGAACTCAAGGCGGCGCCGGGCCTCGAATCGGTGGAGGTTCCGCGCCTCTTGCTGCAACCCCTGGTGGAAAACGCGCTGAAGCACGGTCTTGCGGCGGGCCGGGGCAATTTGTCGGTGGATGTATCCCGGCAGGGGCAAATGCTTCACTACACCATCAGCGACGATGGCGTCGGCATTGATGACACGACGATCAAGGCCGGAACCGGGCTCTCCAATGTGCGGCGGCGACTGGAGTTGCTGTTTCCCGGGACGCACACCTTCACGTTGGCCGCGCGTGAGCCTACGGGAACCGTGGTGAAATTGAGCTTTCCGGTCGCGAATTGACGCATTCCGTCGTCATCGTTGACGATGAACCGCCGGCGCGCGCCAAGCTGCTGCGCTTTCTCGCGCCTCTGCCGGAATTTCAGGTGGTCGCGCAAGCCGATACGGTTGAAACCGCCGTGGCGGAAATCACCGCCCACCGTCCTGATATCGTCTATCTGGACATTCAGTTGGGCGATCGCAGCGGCTTCGATGTGATCGAGGCAATCCGCGGAGCCGAGTCGCCGCACATCGTGTTCACGACCGCCTATTCCGAATACGCCGTTCGGGCCTTCGACGTGCAAGCGCTCGATTACCTGCTCAAGCCCTTCGACCGCGAACGATTTTTACGCAGCGTCGAGCGCGTAAAGGTCGAACTGGCGGATCCCGATCAGGGTGATTTTGAGGAGCGCGTGCGGCGCGTGCTGGCCAACCTGCCGGGGCAGCCGGCGCCCATCAAGCAAATTCTGGTCCGCGATCGCGCCCGCGCCTATTTTATCGCGGTCGATGACATCGACCGGCTCATGGCCGCGGGTAATTACGTCGAGATTCACGTAGGCGGAAAGGTGCACTTGATGCGCGAACCGCTTGCCAAACTGATTGCGCAACTGGACGCCGGCGAGTTCATCCGGGTGCATCGCGCGCACGTCGTGAAGCTGAGCTTCATTGCCGAACTGCAGCCCCTATTTCACGGCGACTATGAATTGATATTGAAAAACGGCGAGCGCCTGCCGCTCAGCCGCCGCTACAAGGCCTTGCTCCCGGCCTCGATTCGCGAACGCTTGTAAGGGTAAGCAGCCTCGAGGCAACGAAGAGCAGTTGCCTTGAGGCTATTTACACTTCCTGCCGAATACTCTTACCGATTAACATCACGATGCCGATGCCAGCGACGGTGTTGGGCTCGTCCTCCCGCACCGTGACGTTAAGCGGTCCAATGCAAAGGACTAGGGGATCGGAAGCTTCAGGGCAACTGCGTCTTTGTTGCCCTGAAGCTTCCTATCCCCCGGGCCATCCGGGAACCGCCAAACTCACGGTGCGGGAGGTCTAGACCAGCGGCGCGCCGCGCTTGGCCCGCACCACCACGGTTCCGGCGATTTTGTCGTGCCAGGCTTGATGGTTGTAGTCGAAGGCAATCCATATAAAGCCCAGGAACACGACGAACAAGGACAGGAAACAGCCGAGCGCGCGCACGATCGCGGTTTCCCAGTCGAGCGGGCGGCCGTCCAGCCGAACCACGTGCAAATCGCACACGATGCCGCCGACCGTGGTGCCGCGAAGTTTCCACATCACTGCGCCATAGATGGCCAGCACCATGATGTGAAAGTTGCCAAACGGGTGCAGCAAGCTCATGACGAAGCCGACCAATAGAACATCGAGCAGCAGTGCCGCCATGCGTATCCAAAAGCCGGCGCGCGGCATCGCCGCCGTGATCTGCGACGGCAGGGGACCGGACGGGATGGCGCCCGCGGGTGCGGACTGCGGCGGCGCTGCGGGCTGCACCGGCTCAGCGGCAGCACTCGATTGCGGCGCGGCTGCGGCTGCGGTCGCCGGGCCGGCTGTCCATCCCGCGCCCGCCATCGTTGCCGAGTTTGAAGGATCTGCGGCGCTCGCCCCAGCGAATGCGGAGGATGCAGGTGCTGGGGGCGGACCGGCGGCCGTTCGGCGCGCGCGGGCGTGCAAGACCAAGGTATAGACCACCGCGCCAAACCCGAAGAAACCCAGCAATTTATAAACCAGGAATCCCACCACCGGCACGACGTACAGCGCCAGAACCACCGCGCCGCCGATCAGTACCGCGACGGCTGGATGGTTGGCGACGCCCGGCCGCCTGCCCGAGATGCGGCCTCCGAGCCAGGCCAGCATGACGGCCTTGCCGAACAGCGATATACAGAATAGCGCGGCCATGACAAACGGCACTGCCGCGATGCCGATCACGGTGACGCACAACAACACCAGAAGCACGGGCGTTAGCAGTATGCCGATCAGCGCGGCCAACGCCGTGTGCCCGGGTTCGGTCTCGATCGTATGCACGCACTGCTCTACGCCGGAACGGAACATCAGCGCGAGTAAGGCGTAAAACGCCAAGAGGCCCAGAGCGAGCGTCCAGGCCCAGCCAAGCCCGTGCACCAGGGCCAACGGCCTGCCGTACAACAGGCAATGGTTGATCCACGTATTCAGCCAGGCAAAGCCGCCGAAGCCGCCGGCATCGAAGTTGAGAATTCGTTGTACTGAACCGTGAAGGATTGCCCCCGGATCGCGCTCCATCGTGCCCAGCACCGCCACCACGTCGCCGCCGACTTCAGCGTTGGGTCCGAGCGTTACATTTCCCAGGACCGCGACCACGTCGCCGTCGACTTTGCCGTCGACGTAGGTATTGCCCAATACCGCGACGGCGCTGTCATGTACCGGACCCGTGACGCGCGTGTTACCGAACACCGCGACCACGTCCTCGGCCTCACCATCGCTGGTGGAGGATCCGAAAACCGAAACCACGGCATCGGCCTTCTCTCCGCTCTGCAAATGGCTGGAGTGCCCGATGCTCACGATGTTGTTGTCATCATGTTCAAACCGGTGGCGGCGATGGCGCGATTCGATGCGGCTGCGCCAATCGAGGCGGTCGTGACGGTCCGCCGATTCCGGCTCATCGCTGAAGTCGTCCGTGTCGGCGGCGGCAGGTGCCGTCGCTGCGGAATGATCGTCCGGGGTAGCCGTGGAAGCTGCGTCTGTCGTCACAGCGGCTGCCGGCGCCGTCTTGGGCGTTGTGGTTTTGGACAGCGCGGCCCCGGGGTGACCGGCCACGGCTGTCACGCACAGCAGCGCAAACAGGAACCATAAGCGCCGCAAGAGATACATGTTCATAAATGGTCACCTGCCGATGAAGGCCGAAGATACAGCGTGCGATAGGCCGCAGCACCCAACCCGAATAAGGCCACGTACAGCACGATTCCGAGGGCCAGCCCGCCGTACAGCCACAGCGGGGGTATCACCCGCACCAGCAGCGTCGCCACCCCGCCTGCCGATGACATGACCGCCAGGAAGGGTTGCACCCACGAGAGAACCAGAGCCGCGGCTTGGTCGAAGGAGCGATCTCCCGCAAAGGCAAAGACGCCTCCCAAAATCGTCGCCGCAACGAGAGCGATACAAACAGCGACGAACGCCACGCGCGGCGCCGCCGGCCAATGCGTGAAACTGACACGCCACCAGGGAAGCGCGGCACGCCGTTCCAATTCATCGACCACCCGCAACTCCAGCGTGCTCGGCGCGCGGCGCAAGGGCAGACCCTCGAGCGCTTGGGTCAGCGTCCTCTCGAGTTTTTGCTCTGAATCGATGTGCTTGCTCATGATGCTTTCAGCCGTCCAGCGTGTCGCGCGCGGCGCCGCCGTTCTGCAGCAGGGGCAGCAGCGCGGCGCGGGCACGGCGTATGTCGGTTTTGATCTTCGTCAGCGAAACATTCAGCTTGATGGCAATCTCCTGATACGACAGGTCCTCGAAGTGATACAGCACCAACGGCAGCCGCTGATGATCCGGCAGCTGCCGCAGCGCTGCATCAACGATGGCGCATCGCTGTTCGGCGCTCAAGTCGGCAAGTATCGTGTCGGGAATCTCCCAATCCATTTCCGGAGCTTCCGATTCATTGTCCTCGGTGGCCGGCCGCATCTCCGAGAAGAAGCGCCAGCGCTTGCGATATCGATTCAAATAATTGAGCGTCAGGTTGGTGGTGACGGTCTTGAGCCAGCCGCCGGCGGTCACGCTGCTGCGCAGATCCGAGAAATGTTCATAGGCGCGGATGAACACCTCTTGGGCAATGTCCTCCGCCTGCGTGTCGTTGCCCGCCAAGCGGGCGGCAGTCGAAAAAACCATGTCCTGATAGGCACGCATGAATATCGTAAACTCGGCCGTAGTTTGCGTTTGCACTGGAATGTGTGTTCGTTTAGAAACAAAACACCGCTGGCCTGGAAAAGTTGCTGTTTTAGCCGATTTGCAACAGGGGCTGCCCCATCCGTACGCGGGCTCCTTCGACCACCCCCTCGGCCGGGCCGATACCCGGCGGAGCCAGCACTATGATAGTGGAGCCGTGCTCGAACCACCCCATTTCTTCGCCGCGCCGCAACGCCGCGTCGCAGGGAATCACGTTGGGGCCTCGGTAGCGCAAGTGGAGACGCACATCGAGGAATCGCAGGCGGATGCTGGCGACCAAAATGGCTGCGACCGGCACCAGCGTCAGCAGCGCGCCGGAGCCGATCCGACAACGGATTACCGCGCGCTCGTTCTTGCAGAAGAGCCTGGCGACGCGCTTCAGTGCGATGGGGTTGACGTTCCAGGCATCACCTGAAATGTAGTTCACCTGCTCGACCCGGCAATCGGCAGGCGCGTGGAATCGGTGGTACATACTCGAGGTCAGCCGCAATGTCGCGTAGTAGCCGCCCTCGTACTGCGCCGCCAACTCGGCATCGGCCGCAAGCTCGGTGAGCGAGTAGGGAAAGCCCTTTGCCTGCAGCATCGTCCCGCGTGTAATCGGCCCGCAGGCGCCGACCAAACCGTCACAGGGACTGACGAGATGAGCGGCGTGCGTATCGATGGGCCGCGCACCCTCTTTGAGTTCGCGTGTGAAGCAATCGTGCATGCTTTTGAAGTGCGTGGTTTTTGCCTCGCTCAAATCCAGGTCGGAGAACAGGCGCCACAGGGCGATGCTGCCGCGGCAGACCCAGGGATGTTCAATGCGGCTCCACCAGCCCATGAAACGCGTCACCAGACGCCGCGGGATGCGATTGCTGAACAGGAAGTTGATGCTCTCCTGCTGCGTCAGCCGGCCGATCAAGGACTTGGCATTCATCGTAGTGTCACTCGCCTGCAATACAGTCCGCCCCTCAAGGCGTGAACAAGGAATCGACCATTACTACCATCGGCTATGTCTTGACGGGCCTCGCCCTGGCATTCCTGCTGCGCAAAGCGTTCGTACGGCTGCAGCTTTCTTTGGCGAAACACCGCTCGCTCGCGGGCCATGCGCGCATGTCGCGGCGCTTCGCCTCGTGGGTGCCTTTCTACGAATACGGCGAATCCAGCTTCTTTGGCGTCGATTCCGCGCCTGCGGAGATCATCGCGGCACGGCGCGCCGGGTTCATGAGGCTTGCGGCTCTGTTCGCGCAGCGTTTCAAAAATACCGCCGAACAGACCGCGGCGCTCGCGGACAGCGTATCCGATCTCGAATTCACTTCGCGGTATCGCGTGCCCTTCCAATTCAGCCGCTACGTGCGCGAACACTTGAAGTCCGGCTCGTTCCTCAAGTCCTCGTCGGGCGTCACCGTCACCGATCTTGACGGCAACCGCTTCTACGATGTCACCGGTTCTTACGGCGTGAATGTCTTTGGCTACGATTTTTACAAGGAATGCATCGACCGCGGTGCCGACCGCGCGCGCGAGTTGGGGCCGGTACTGGGCGCGTATCACCCGGTCACGGCGTACAACGTCCGGCGGCTGCTCGAGATTTCGGGACTCGATGAGGTTTCCTTTCACATGTCCGGCACCGAAGCGGTCATGCAGTCCGTGCGGCTTGCGCGCTACCACACGCAACGCTCGCATCTGGTGCGCTTCTGCGGCGCATACCATGGCTGGTGGGGCGACGTGCAGCCGGGTGTCGGCAATCCGGTGGCGGCTCGCGAGACCTACACCCTGAAGGACATGGACCCCGCGGCGCTTCGAGTGCTGCGCACCCGCCGTGATATCGCCTGCGTACTGGTCAATCCGTTGCAGGCCCTGCATCCCAATGCCGGGGCCCCCGGCGATTCGACCCTGGTCGATAGTGCGCGCAAGGCGCATTTCGACCGCCAGGCCTACTCGGCTTGGCTGAAAGAATTGCGCCAAGTGTGCACCGATCGGGGCATCGCCTTGATCTTCGACGAAGTGTTCGTGGGTTTTCGTCTGGCCCCCGGCGGCGCGCAGGAGTACTTCGGCGTGCGCGCCGACATGGTCACGTATGGCAAGACCGTGGCCGGGGGATTGCCGGTCGGCGTGGTTTGCGGCAAGCACGAGCTGATGAAAAGATTTCGCGATGATCGTCCGGCGGATATCTGTTTCGCCCGCGGCACGTTCAATTCGCACCCCTATGTCATGGGCGCCATGTACGAATACTTCGCCAAGCTCGACACGGAGCCGGTGCGCGCGTTGTATCGCGGCCTCGACGAGGTTTGGAACGGCCGCGCACGCAGGTTGAACGATCGGCTGGCGGCCGCGCATCTGCCGGTGCGCGTGGCCAACCTGTCCACGATTTGGACCATTTATTACCCGCAAGCGTCGGGCTACAACTGGATGCTTCAATACTATTTGCGCGCCGCGGGCCTTGCCTTGAGCTGGGTCGGCACCGGACGCCTGATTTTCAGTTTGAACTATACGGAAGAGGATTTCTCCGCGGTCGCCGACCGAATCGTGTCGGCGGCCGAGGAAATGCAACGCGACGGTTGGTGGTGGTCCGATTCCCAGCTGACCAATAAAGCCATCAAACGCCGCGTGCTCAAGGAGATGATTCAGGCGCGATGGGCTTCGGGCTCGACCTCGCCCATCGGGTCGATCAGTTCGCCGCGCATCAAGTAAAGCGGCGCCTTGGCGTAGATGATGGCGTCATTGAAAGGATCGGTGAGGATCTTGGTGGCCCATACCAGCCCGGTTTGCACGCCCTTGAGGAAGAACAACTGAATCATCCTGAAGAGCAGCGCACCGGCGCCAACGAACAGCCAAATCGCGCCCACGTGGCGCACGAAGCCCCAACCGTCGGAGTGCACGGGGAATACGCCGAAGAAGGTCGGGTCCAGCCACAGCACCAGGGGCACCAGCGCCCAGACGGCGTGCAGAATCACTTTACGGCGCAAGTTGTATCCGACTTTGATTTCCTCTTTATGTTCATGCGTCGTGTGGTTGACCCGGTCATACCCCTTGGGCTCAAAGAAAAAATGGCCGGACTGGCGGCTGACCATCGAGACCAGCCAGCCGATCAACGCCGACTTCACGGGATCGAAAAACATCGTGATATACGCGATGATGAAGCTGATTGCACTCAAAAGGTGCAGGGATTGATTGATCCGGCTGTGATGGTAGTAGCGATGATCGTCCCAGCGTTGAGTCTTGAGTTCCGCCAAAAAGCTTTGCATGTTGGATTCCTTGGGAAATGAATCTGCCCATGAAGCAAATATAGGATTTTCGTTACAGGGCTATGACATAGCTTGGTGATGCGAGTCGTCATCCTATCGTCATCCTTGGGTGCCATTGTGATGCATCATGAGAATCATGATCGTCACCGATGCCTGGTTTCCGCAAACCAACGGTGTGGTCAGCACCCTGGCGCAAACCGCCGCGTGGTTGGGCCGCTTCGGTCACGAGGTCAGAGTGGTGGCGCCGCAAGATTTTCGCAGCGTCGCCTGCCCGACCTATCCGGAAATTCGCTTAGCGCTCTTTCCGTACAAAAAAATCGCCGGCGACATTCTGGCGTTCGCGCCCCAAGCCCTGCATATCGCCACCGAAGGCCCGTTGGGCATGAGCGCGCGGCGCTTCTGCATCAAGTGGGGCGTAAGCTTCACCACCTCGTATCACACGCAATTTCCGCAATATTTACGGGCGCGCTTTCCCATACCCTTGAAAGTGTCCTATGGCGCGTTGCGGCGCTTCCATGCGGCCGGCGCGCGCTGCATGGTGAGCACCGCCTCGATGCGCACGGAACTCGCAGCACACGGCTTCGGCAATCTGGCGTGCTGGCAGCGCGGCGTGGATACCGGGAAATTCAAGCCCGGACGCAAGGACTTTCTCGATCTGCCGCGGCCCATCGCCGCCTATGTCGGACGCGTCGCAATCGAGAAGAACATCGACGCGTTCCTGAGCATGCCTTGGTCCGGCAGCAAGATCGTCGTCGGCGACGGGCCTGAGCGCGCCAGGCTGCAGCGCCAATATCCAAATGCGGCCTTCGCCGGATATCAGTTCGGGGAGAACCTCGCGAATCATTTGGCGGCTGCGGATGTCATGGTGTTCCCGAGCCGCACCGACACCTTTGGCCTCGTCAATCTGGAGGCGATGGCCTGCGGTGTGCCGGTCGCAGCCTATCCGGTCACCGGCCCCATCGATGTCATCGAGGACGGAGTCACCGGCGCACTGGACGTCGATCTCGCCGCCGCCGCGTTGCGCGCGCTCAAAGTCGATCCCGCGGCGTGCCGAGCGCGCGCGCTGCAATCGGGCTGGGACATGTCGAGCCGCGAGTTCGAGAACAATCTGGTGCCCTGCCGCGGCGCAGCCCTCGGCACTGTGAATTTGACCGGTTCTTCGCGTGTCCTGGGGGATAGGAAGCTTCATTCGCACTCGTAGGCGCGAAAATCAGTTGTCGTCCAACACCGCTGGTAGCACCGTGATGTTGATCGGTGCGAGCATTCGTCAGGAGGGGTGGGCAGCCTCAAGGGAACTGGGTCTTCGTTCCCTTGAGGCTTCCTACCCTTCCTGCAGTGCGCCCTTCCAACCGGTCAAAATCACGGGGCCGAACTGCTACCCGAAGTTGATCTTGGCCTCGAGATTGGTGCGCGAGTCGGCGCTCGACAAGGCTTCTTCCAGTTCGACGCGGCCCTCGCGCACGAGGTTGTAGAGCGCGCTGTCGAAACTCAGCATGCCGCGTTCCGTGCCGGTGCGGATCGCCTCCTTCACGCCGATCACATCGCCCTTCTTGATGAGTTCCGAGATGTGCGGCGTATTGACCATGACCTCGGATGCGGCAACCCGTGTGCCGGTCTTCGCGAACACCAGGCGTTGCGACAGAATGGCGCGCAGGTACTGCGAGAGATCCAAAAAAATCTGGTTGTGCTGATCGCGCGGAAACATGTTGATGATGCGATCCAAGGTCTCGGCGCAATTGTTGGCGTGCAGGGTCGCGATGCAAAGGTGGCCCGTTCCCGCCAGTGCAATGGCCGCTTCCATCGTTTCGCGATCGCGAATTTCGCCGACCAGGATCACGTCCGGCGCCGCGCGCACCGCGCTGCGCAATGCCCGCGCAAATGTCTTGGTATCCAGGCCCACTTCGCGTTGATTCACGATGGATTTCTTGTTGGTATGCAGGAATTCGATCGGATCCTCGATGGTCAAAATATGATCGGATGAGGTTTCGTTGCGGTAATTGATCATCGCCGCAAGAGTGGTCGATTTGCCCGCGCCGGCCGCGCCGACCATGAGGATCAGGCCGCGCTTGAGCATCACCAGTTCTTTGTATATGTCGGGCATGCCGAGATCTTCGAGCTTGGGCATTTCGGCCGTGATGTAGCGCAGCACCATGGCCGGATAGCCGCGCTGATAGAACACATTGACGCGAAAGCGGCCCAGGCCGGTCTCGGAAATCGCGAAATCGATCTCCAGATCTTCGTTGAAATGCTCGATCTGATCCTGCGTCATCAGGCCCAATGCCGCTTGCCGCACGGTTTCAGGGGTCAATATCTGCTTGTTGACCGGGAAGATCTTGCCCTCGATCTTGATCTTGACCGGAGCGTTGCAGGTGAAGAAGAGATCCGATGCCTTTTTCTCGACCATCAGTTTGAACAGCGGCTTGGTGTTCATCACCTGAGCCGGCAGGTCGGCGGGTACGCTCATGTCCTAGAACGCCTGGCCTTGCACTAGAACACCTGTCCTTCTTCTTCCTCGAGGATCTGCAGCGCCTGGCCTTCCGCCTCCGGACTCTTCATCTCGCGCTTGCTTTCCAACTTCACGCGCAGGCGCAGTTCGTTCTTCGAGTCGGCGTTGCGCAACGCATCCTCGTAGGAAATCAATCCCGCTTCATACAACTCGAACAGCGCCTGGTCGAAGGTCTTCATGCCGAGGCGGTTGGAGCGCGACATCACTTCCTTGATCTTGGCGACCTCGCCCTTGAAGATCAGGTCCGAGATCAGCGGGGATGCCAGCATGATTTCCATGGCCGCGATGCGCCCGGCTCCCGCTTCGCGCGGAATCAAGCGCTGGGAAATGAGCGCGCGAATGTTCAACGACAAGTCCATGAGCAGCTGCTCGCGCCGCTCCTCGGGGAAGAAATTGATGATGCGATCGAGCGCTTGGTTCGAGCTGTTGGCATGCAGGGTCGCGAGCACCAAGTGGCCTGTTTCGGCGAACTGGATGCCGTATTCCATGGTCTCGCGGTCGCGAATTTCGCCGATGAGTATCACGTCCGGCGCCTGGCGCAGGGTGTTCTTGAGGGCCAGATGCCAGCTCTCGCAATCGACACCGACTTCGCGGTGAGTGACCACGCAGCCCTTGTGGGCATGCACGTATTCCACCGGATCTTCGATGGTCACGATATGGCCACGGGTCTTTTCATTGCGATAACCCACCATCGCCGCCAGCGATGTGGACTTGCCCGAGCCGGTGCCGCCCACCAGGATCACGAAGCCGCGCTTGGACAGCACAACCTCCTTGAGAATCGGCGGCAGTTCGAGCTCTTCGAGGGTCGGAATCTTGGCATTGATGGTACGCAGCACCGCACCGGTGTGCCCCTGTTGAATGAAGGCACTGACTCGGAAGCGCCCGATACCGGGCGGTGCAATGGCGAAATTACATTCCTTGGTTCCATCGAATTCTTTGGTTTGCCGGTCGTTCATGATGGCGCGGACCATTCCGGCACTTTGCTCGGGACTCAACGAGCGGTCGGATTGGGGCCTGATTTCACCGTCGATTTTGATCGCGGGCGGGAAGCCGGCCGTAATGAACAGGTCCGAACCCTTCTTCTCGACCATGCGCCGCAGCAGGTCTTGCATCAACCGTATGGCTTGTTCGCGTTCCATAGTTTGTCCTTATCTTGCGGCGCGCCAGGCGCGCCGCCACAAATTCGGGGTTCGCGGCTCCTCGCGAACCCCGTTAAAAGGGTGCGCACGGCGCACTAAATAGAGTCCTTGTTCTGCGCCTTGTACTTGGCTTCTTCGCGGCTGACAACACCTTTTGTCACCATTTCCTGCAGGCACTGGTCAAGAGTTTGCATGCCTTGGCCCTGGCCGGTCTGGATGGCCGAATACATTTGGGCGATCTTGCCCTCGCGAATCAAGTTTCGGATGGCGGGCGTGCCGATCATGATTTCGTGCGCCGCAATACGGCCGCCGCCGACGCGCTTCATCAAGGTCTGCGAAATCACCGCCCTCAAGCTCTCCGACATCATGGCCCTGACCATTTCCTTCTCCGCGGCCGGGAACACATCGACGATACGGTCAATGGTCTTCGCCGCGGAGCTCGTGTGCAAGGTTCCGAACACCAGGTGGCCCGTTTCCGCAGCGGTGAGCGCCAAACGAATGGTTTCCAGGTCGCGCATTTCGCCGACCAGCACCACGTCGGGGTCTTCGCGCAGCGCCGACCTGAGCGCCTCGGTGAATCCCAAGGTGTCGCGATGCACTTCGCGTTGATTGACCAGGCAGCGCTTGCTTTCGTGAACGAACTCGATCGGATCCTCGATAGTTATAATGTGGTCCGGACGGTTGTCGTTACAATGGTTGACCATGCCGGCCAGCGTGGTCGACTTGCCGGATCCGGTCGGTCCGGTGACCAGCACCAGACCGCGGGGAAGCATGCATAAATCTTTAAAAGACTTGGGCGCGTTCAATTCGTCCAAAGTAAGAATGGCGGACGGAATATTGCGGAATACCGCCCCGGCGCCGCGATTTTGATTGAAAGCGTTGACGCGAAAGCGCGCCAGCTTGGGGATTTCGAACGAAAAGTCCGTCTCATAGAACTCTTCGAAGGCCTTGCGCTGCTTGTCGTTCATGATGTCGTACACCATGCTGTGCACTTCTTTGTGCACCAGGGCAGGCATGTTGATGCGCTTCATGTCGCCGTCCACGCGAATCATCGGCGGCACTCCCGCCGACAGATGCAAGTCCGACGCATTGTTCTTCACCGCAAAGGCGAGAAGCTGCGCGATATCAACCGCCATTTACGGCTCCTAATTAAACTAGGCGTAAGCCACCAGCAGTATATAAGAGGGTGTTGCCACCCAATATGTTAATTGGTCCGCAGAATTTGACGCTTCATGTGAACCACGTCCGGTCTCGGATACGGAGTGCGGCCATTGCGGCGGGGCGAGACCCCGCTACGGTCGCTTTGGTCGCAGTTACCAAGGCGCAGACTGCCGAAACTGCACGTCTCGCCGCCACCGCCGGCGTCACGGATTTCGGCGAAAATTATTTGAGGGAAGCTCTTGCCAAAATGGACCTGATGGCCGATTTGAGTGTGTGCTGGCACTTCATCGGCGCCATCCAGTCCAACAAGACCCGCCCCATTGCCGAGCGCTTCGATTGGGTCCACAGCGTGGATCGCCTGAATGTCGCGCAGCGGCTGTCGGGGCAACGGCCCTTTCACGCCCCGCCGCTCAATGTGTGCATCCAGGTGGCGCTGGTGCCGGAACCAACCAAGGGCGGCGTCTCACTGGATGCCTTGCCTCAGCTGGCGATGTCTGTGGCCGAGCTGCCGCGGTTGCGGCTGCGCGGTCTCATGTGCCTGCCGCCGCCGCAACCCACGCCGAGCGAACAACGCGCGGTGTTCGCGCGCCTGCGAGTCGCGCTCGAGGATCTGAACGCCGGCGGCTTGCAGCTCGATACACTGTCGATGGGCATGAGCGGAGATTTCGAGTCCGCCATCGCCGAGGGAGCCACGCTGGTCCGAATCGGCACGGCGCTTTTCGGGTCCCGTTAGGCGGATCCCGGCAGGCGGATCCCGGTAATCTGACGAGGCTATCGCAAGGGGAAAGACGAATGAACAACATAAGAAAGCTGGCATTCATCGGCTGGCATTCATCGGCGGCGGCAACATGGCCGCCGCGCTGATCAGCGGCCTGATCAAGCGGGGTTTGTCCGCTGAGCGGCTGATCGTGTCCGATCCCAGCCAGGATCAGCTCGAGCGGCTGGTTCGCGACTACGCAGTCCGGACCGCGGCGGACAACGTGAGCGCCGTGCAGGGCGCCGAGGTGGTCGTACTTGCCGTCAAACCGCAGCAGATGCGCGCCGTGGCGTTGAGTTTGGCGCCGCATCTCGCGGCGACCCGGCCGCTGGTGATTTCGGTGGCCGCCGGCATCCCTCATGCCTCGCTTGCGCGTTGGTTCGGACCGCAGGTCCCCGTCATTCGCACCATGCCCAACCGGCCGGCGCTCAACGGCTTCGGCGCAACCGGTTTGTACGCTCCCGCCGGCATCGGCGCCGCCTATCGCGCATTGGCGGAGGCCATCATGGCTGCCGTCAGCGCCACCGTCTGGGTGGAGCATGAATCGCAAATGGACACCGTCACCGCTCTGTCGGGCAGCGGTCCGGCGTACTTTTTCTTATTCATGGAAGCACTCGAGGCGGCGGCGCATGAACGCGGGCTGCCCACGGAGATCGCACACCGCTTGACCCTGGAAACGGCGTTCGGCGCCGCGCAAATGGCGCGTCACTCTCAAGATTCCCTCGCCACGCTGCGCGAGCAAGTGACTTCGAAGGGCGGCACGACCGCAGCAGCGCTGGAGGTCCTTAACGCCGCGGGCCTTCGTGCTATCGTCGCGCACGCGGTGGCGGCAGCCGACCGCCGTTCAGCCGAGCTCGCCGCCGAGTTCGGCACCCCATAAACGTAAGCGTATCCCCTATGGAAGCGATCAGATATATCGTTGATATGTTGTTGTGGCTCCTGCTGCTCGCCTTTGTGCTGCGGCTGCTGTTCCAATTGGTGCGAGCCGATTTTCGAGATCCGATGGCCGATGCCATCGTGCGCGTGACGAACTGGCTGATATTGCCCTTGCGCAAGGTGCTGCCGCCCATCGGCAAGATCGACACCGCCACCGTCGTCGCTGTGCTGTTGGTGGCTGCAACGCGCACCTTCATCTTGATGGCGCTGGCCGGCGCAGGCGTCGGGGATGGTGTCGCATTCCTGCGCATCACCCTGCTCGACCTGGTGGGCCTGGTGCTTCGCGTCTATTTGTTCGCGATGCTGATCTACTGGCTGACGAGTTTTGTGTCGCCGGGCGGCTACGCTCCGGGTGTCCGCTTGCTGGCGCAGGTGTGCGAACCCATTTTAAAGCCCGTGCGCCGCGTTATTCCCCGCATCGGACAAATAGATTTTTCTGTCCTCTGGGTTTCGATCGCGATCGGTGCGCTGCTAGTGTTACTGCGTTGAACATCGCCTCGTACATGCCTGATATCGCTGTGAACGAAGCAACTCATGGCGCCGCGAATCGCACCCTTGCAGTCGCGGAAGCCTGAAAAACCAGCGCGAATTGCATCGACAGGCGAAATCTTTTTTCGCGATTGCGCTAAACATCGGCTTTTTTCTATGTTATTTTCGGCGCCGAGTTGAATTTGTGGGCAATTTCGCCCACGGTGGGCATTGACCGCCCACGCTGGGAAAACATTTTAGGAGATTTAATATGGCGAAAAAGAATGCAGCACCGACCAAGTCTGAAATTCTCGCTACGATTTCGAAGGAAACAGAGCTCTCAAAGAAGCAGGTCGGAGCCGTGTTTGACTCGCTTGGCGCCTCGATCAAGAAGAGTCTGCGAAGTCACGGTCTGTTCACGCTGCCCGGACTTTTGAAGATGAAGGTCGTTAAGAAGCCCGCCACCAAGGCGCGCGAGGGTGTCAATCCGTTCAACGGCGAAAAGATGATGTTCAAGGCGAAGCCGGCGAGCAAGAAAGTGCGCATTGCCGCATTGAAGACGCTCAAGGAATTCGTGAACTGATCTGATTTTGGCTTTTAGGAGCGGCTGAGGCAGCTCGGCCGCTTCGAATTGCCTGTTTTCTTTGGGCCTATTCGATTCCGATAAGTTCGACGTCGAACACCAAAGTCGCGCCGGGCGGAATAACGCCGCCCGTACCGCTGTCGCCGTAGGCCAAATCGGGCGGAATCGTGAGCCGGCGACTCTCTCCGATCTTCATGCCGAGCACGCCCTGATCCCACCCCTTGATGACCGAGCCCGTTCCCACGGGAAACTTGAATGCTTCTCTGCCGGCGGTTCGCGAGCTGTCGAATTGCTTGCCTTTGTGATCGGTCGCACCGGCCTCGTACAACCAACCGGTGTACTGGACGACCGCCATCTGTCCGCCGGCAATCGTCGCCCCGGTGCCGGGCTTGAGCGTTGCCGTGTGCAGCGACGTCACGGCAGGCGGCGCGGCGCTTGTCGCCGGGGCATCGGACTTGCCGCTACAAGCCGCGGTGACCGCGATGAGTGCGATCAGGGTGAATTTTGTAAAATGCATGGATGCCATGGCGGCATCATAATGGATTTTGCCGGCCCGAGTCTCTTAAGAGACGCCGCGCAGTACCGCCGCGCATACGGCGCAGGCCGCAGCGCTGCCGGCGGCCGCCAGGCCGATTTCCTCGCTCCAGCCCATCGCTAACAGCCGCAGGGCGCTCACGGCATCGTCCACTTCATCAACCACTTGTAACATCCATTCCATTGCCGGGCAGTCTAGGTATATGCCTCGGTGTTAACCGTGAGTGGGGTCACAACCTTAAGCAGGGCATCGGCTTGCCATGGTTGCTGGGGCTGCGTAGGCTCTGCGGACATGCAGCGCATTCTCGTCTTGAACCCAAAAGGGGGTTCGGGCAAAACGACGATAGCCACCAATCTCGCCAGCTATTTTGCGGGCCAGAGCGACCGTCCAGTGCTGCAGGATAACGACCCCCAGGCCTCCAGCAGCCGCTGGCTCAAGAAACGCAAGCCCGATCAGCCGTTCATCCATGGCGTAGCCGCGTTCGAGCGCAATTCGCGCATGACCCGTGCCTGGCAGATGCGCATTCCAGCGGATGCAGCGCATGTCATCGTCGACACGCCGGCCGCGGTGCCCGCCCAAGAAATGCCGGATATGACCAAGAATGCCGATGCCATCATCGTGCCGGTGCTGCCTTCCGACATCGATATCCACGCCTGCTCCAAGTGCATCGCCGACCTGCTGCTGATCGCCAAGGTGCGGCGCGATGAATATCGCATCGGCGTGGTTGCCAATCGCGTCAAACGCAATACCTTGATCTATCAATCGCTGATGCGGTTTCTCGAGACTTTGCGCATCCCGGTCATTGCCACATTGCGGGACTCGCAAAACTACGTGCGCGCCGCGGAACTGGGCCTCGGTATTCACGAGATGAAACGCTATGTGGTGGAACAGGATCTGGAGGATTGGCAGCCGCTGTTGGCGTGGCTGAAAGCGAAGGAAGGTGCGGCGCAGCCTGTTGAAGGCATCAATCCATTGCCCGTACCGGCTTGAGTGCGAGGCCGGTCCGCGGCGGGTCAACGCCGCTTATTTTTTCCGCTTATTTTTTTTCGTCGAAATTACCGCGAGCTTTTTCCGCCCAGTTCTTATAACTGTGCCAGTTGTAAAGACTGTTGGTGATCGCCGCGTGCCGACCGCCGGTCTTGACAACGGTCGAGTCGGCGCGAGGGGCCCTGCGGTCCACTCCGGTGTATCGAGTTGTATTCTTTACGTCGCTCATCTCGTTTGCCTCTGTCGATGGGAACGACAGTAAGTGCCGCGCCCTCTCCTCGACAGGAACTGTGTCACGCGCCGCCCGCACTGTCGTGCAACAGCGACGCGCATTGGGATGCGCATCTCACACAACGTCGCGGTAAGTTAAATGGACGGATTCTCGGGTCCTCGCCAGGCACCGAACAGCGGCTTGAGTTCCTGCAGCGAGGATTCGAGCGCCGCCGGCAACAAAGTCGTATAAGAGTCCAGCAGCGCCATGGCGTTGCGTGCGGGGTCGGTTCGTGTGGCTGCGCCCAGGCGGCGCGACATGTCGCGATTGACCACGTGCAGGTTTTCATACAGATCGGTGAGCCGCGCGAATCCGTGCGCTTCGCCCACACCCACCAGTTCGCGCGCCAGCAGAAACATGCATACGCTTCGATAGACGGTTTCCGCTTCGCTCGCGAAGGGCAGATGGAAACGCGCCATCGGGCGCAGCCGATCGGTCCAGGGACAGCCCGAGGTCGCCATGATCAATCCCAGCACGGAACTCATGGCCTGTTGCGCCGTCGTTTCCGCGTGAACCGTACGCTCCGCCTGCGTGACCGTCACGCCCACCACGTCGAACGAAACCAATGCCTTGAGCGACTCGACCGCCGGCGCCATATGCAGTGCGGCGGGACAATGCGCGTATTCGGCGGTGCTCAAAGGGCAGTTTGCGCACTGGCTGAACTTCAATTCGGTCCAGAACGGCGGCTCGATCGGCGTTGGATTCGAAAGCCGGAAGTCCGCGGCCGCGAAATTCAGATCCAAATGTTTTTTCGAGCCATCCGGCAGGTCGAATCGATACCGGATATACAGCTCCTGCGTCATGCCACGAGTCGGTAGCAGGGCTTGTATTCGGCACCCGTGAATTTCATCCGGCCTTGCGCGACGAACGAGCGCAACAGTTTATCGAGCGGCTCCATGATCGCCGGTTCTCCGGCAAGCTCGTAGGGCCCGAAGCGTTCGATGGCGTTGACGCCGTATTCTTTGATGTTGCCGGCGACTATTCCGGAGAAGGCGCGCCGCAAGTCGGCGGCGCGCTCATGCACCGGCTGATCGAGCGATAAGCGCAACGCGCGCATCGAGGCATGGGTGACCTCGAATGGCCGTTGGAACTCCAAAGGAATCTTCAGCAACCAATTGAAGCCGTAGGAATCGCTCGCCTGGCGGCGATAGTCGCGAACCTCCGCCATGCCCTGCACCATCGCACGCGCCACGCCGGCCGGGTCGTCGATGATCACCTTGTAGCGCGCCTGCGCGGCGCTCCCCAAGGTCGCGCCGACGAAGCGGTGGATCTGCTGGAAATACTCGGCGCTGTCGGCCGGACCCGTGAACACAACCGGGAAAGGCAGGTTCTGATTGGCGGGATCGAGCAATATGCCGAGCAAGTACAGAATCTCTTCGGCCGTTCCGGCGCCGCCGGGAAAAATCACGATGCCGTGACCCAAGCGCACGAACGCTTCGAGGCGCTTTTCAATGTCCGGCATGATGACCAATTGGCTCACGATGGGGTTGGGCGGCTCCGCGGCGATGATGCCGGGTTCCGTGATCCCCAAGTACCGCCCATCGGTAATGCGCTGTTTCGAATGACCGATGGTTGCTCCCTTCATCGGCCCCTTCATGGCGCCCGGTCCGCAGCCGGTACAGACATCCAAGCTGCGCAGCCCGAGTTCATAGCCTACTTTTTTCGTATAGTCGTATTCGAAGCGGCGAATGGAATGCCCGCCCCAGCAGACCACGAGATTGGGCCGCACCTGCAGCTCCAATACCCGCGCATTGCGCAGAATGTGGAAAACCGCATTGGTAATGCTTGCCGAGGTATTGAGGTCATAGCGGCCGCTCTCCATGATTTCGTTGGAGATGAACACCACATCGCGCAGCACGGCGAACAAGTGGTCCTTGAGACCTCTGATCATGACGCCGTCGACAAAAGCCGCCGCCGGTGCGTTCTTGATCTCGAGCTTGATGCCCCAGGCCTGGCGCACGATGCGAAGATCGAAGTCGCGGTACTTTTCAAAGATCGCGCGCGAATCGTCGATTTCGCTGCCGGAATTGAGCACGGCGAGCGCGCACTTGCGAAATAAGGGATACAGGCCGCCCTGCCCGGAATCCAGCAGTTTGGCGATTTCCTGCTGCGAGAGGTGCTCCAAACTGCCCTTGGGGGCCACCCGCGCATCGACCATGTCAGACGAAAGAATCGAGGCTTCCACGCAGCACCTGTCCTTAGGGGTAGATATCGATCGGAATGTTATCCTGCGTGCGCATCCACACTTCGACCATGTCGGAGTTCGAGAGAGCTATGCAGCCATCGGTCCAGTCATTCGACTCATAATACGCCGTCGGATGGTGGGGCGAGTTGGGAAACCCGTGAATCATGATCGAGCCGCCCGGGGCCCAGCCCTTCTTATGCGCGCGCAGCTCATCCACTTTGTTGGGATAGGAGACTTGGATGGCCAGAAAGTAATCGCTGCGCGTGTTGCGCCGCGCGAGGAAATAGCGTCCTTCGGGAGTTTTGAAGTCGCGCTCGCGCTCCTTCTGTCCTACAGGGCTCAAACCCAGCGCTACTCTGTAGACGCCCAAAAGATGGCCGCCGTTGTACAGATACAGCTTGTGCTCGGACTTGTGGACGACCACTCGATCGGCGAGAGCCGATTCTGCCGCCAAGGCGCTGCCCATACCGCCCGCACCCGTCGCCAGCACCAGACACATGAACAGACTTGTCGCCGAATAACGGCCGAATCGCTTAACCATTGCCAAAAGTATACCTGGTAGCGGCAACTCAATAATCGGCTCCAGCTCACGTCCCGGTATACTGCGGGATATGCGCCAATTATGCATTCCCGGCGGGTTGATCCTCGTGCTCCTGAGCGCGTGCGCGTCGCAGCCGTCCAGCAAGTCCGTGGAGTACTTGGATGACCGTACGGCCATGACCGTCGGCTCGCTCAAGGAGCCGATCGAGCTGGTGCCGAATCTTCGCCAAAGCGGCGGGTTGCCTGTACTTGGCAGCCTGGTGGGAAAGAAGATCAGCTTCGCCTACCTGGGCCCGGTGGAATGGGATCGAAGCGGTGCGATTGTTTACGGTTTGTGGATTCACATCGCACCCGGCAACGATCGCCCCATCGCCGATATCCGTTCTCCCACGGCACTGACCCTGGTTCTCGACGGCGGCACGCGGGTGCTGACGCCCATCGACGCCCCGCAATTGGGTAGAGGCGCCTACCAAGCGGCTGCGTCCTGGGGACAGACGGCCTACTTCGAACTGACGGTGGAGATGCTGAAGCAAATGGCGGCCAGCGTGAAACTGGAGCTCAATGTACGCGCCGCCGACGACTCCATCGTGAACTTCATCGCCGGCGGCGACACTCGTGAGACGCTGACGGACTACCTGCATTCCCGCGGCATCACTGACGATTGATGCCTTCGACCCGCGGCAGGGCAATGACGCTGCCGGGCCGAACATCGGCGAAATCGACATCGGGGTTGTATTGCGCGACCAGCCACACCGGCAAATCCGCACGCTGCTGCGCAATGATCCAAAGCGACTCGCCGCGCTTGACCACGTAATTCTCGGTACCCGAGATCCGGTGGGTGGCAAAGAAAGCTTCCTGTAGCCGGCGATGATAATCGCGCCGGACCGCTTCAAATTGCGCGGCGCTCACCCGGGACAAATCCAGCTTGACCTTGTGTCCCAGCGTCACCATGGCATTTTTGTGCAGCTTGTTGAGCGCGCGCAGGGATTGCGAGCTGACTTTGGACCAATCAGCGAAGTGGCCCAAGGTTTCCGTCGCTTGCACGACGACGGTGTTGCCCGGGCCGACGCCATAGTCGGTGGTATCCGCGTTACCGGTAGGTGCGGCCGCCGGCAGCAGCGCCGTACTTTCAGCTTGCCGTTCCGACACCGGTTCCTTCGGCGGCGGAGGCAGCCTTGCAATTGCTGCTTCAGCGGGTGCTTCCACAGGCACTGCGGCGACCATCGCCGGCGGAGCCGGCGCCGCTATCGCGGGCGTGGCTGTCGCGGGCGTGGCTGTCGCGGGCGTCGCGGCACCGGGGGCTGCAGCCTCCGCGCGCGACGCCGGCATCGGTATTCGCACGACTTCTCCTCGAGCCAATTCGCGTGTGCCGCTCCAACCGTTCGCCGCGAGCAACCGGCTGAGCGCAACGCCGCTGGCCGCGGCGATACTTGCCGGCGTCTCACCGCGGCGCGCCCGGTGCGGGCCGTCATTTCTCTGCACGAGGTAGCGCATCGCCGGCGGCAGGCGCGCCCAGGCCTCGGCAATGTCCGAGGCTTGCGGTGTACCTGGAATTCGCAGCGCATAGCCGCGGGGCACGAAGCGCGCCTTATTCCAGATCGGCGGACGCAGCGCCGGGTTCAGCACGCGCAGCGCGCCCAGGTCGGCCTTGAAGGCCTTGGCGAGTGCGTCGACCGGAATGTAGTCGGGAAGCACCACCACGGTGCTTTGCGCGTCCGGAAGGTGCGTCAGCGGGCCGAAATATTTCTCGGCGTTGCGATCGACCTCGAGCGCTGCCAGAAACGCGACGTAGAAATTGCGGGACGCAAATCCGAATGTCGCGCCCTGGTAGCGCTTGACGATCACCGCGATATTGTTGGTCCCCAGATCCTCCTGAGCGCGCCGCAAGCCCCCCGGGCCGTGGTTGTAGGCGGTGACCGCCAGCGGCCAACTGCCGAGAAGCCGGTAGTTGTAGAGCATCAGATTCGCCGCCGCCTCGGTCGCGCTGTAGGGATCCAATCTCTGGTCTACAAGGCTGTCGACACGCATGTATCGCCTGGCGGTTCCCGGCATGAACTGCCACAGACCGGCGGCGCCCACGCGCGAATAGGCGGCGGGGTTGAAGGACGATTCGACGTGCGGCAGCGCTCCTATCTCTGCCGGCACGCCGCGGTCGGTGAGAACCCGCGAAATGTTCGCTTCATAGGCTTGCGCGCGCAGCAAGCCCTCATGAAAGCGGTCAGCCTGGCCGAGCTGAAAGCGAATGCGATCGATGGCATCGCGAAATTGAGCCGGCGTCGCCTTTTCGCCAAATGCATGCAGAATGCGCCTCTCATGCGCCGGCAGGTTATCCGTGGCGCCCGACGCAAATCTTCGCAGCAACTGCGCATAGCGGGCTTTGGCCTGCGTCACGATTCGCTCGCGCTCTCTCGGGGAATCCGCCGGATCGAAGCGCAGCACTTCGTAGACCAACCCCAAATTCCAGTCGTCGTGCAGCAACCCTTGATCGGTAGTGACCTCGGTGTACACCCGAATCCAAAAGCGCACATCCGGCTCGAGCTCCGGCGGGTGCGCGAAGATATCGACAGCCTCCGCGCTCAAGGCCACGCGGTGGACGAGCGGTGTCAGTAACAGCGCCAGCACCAGCACCGTC
>Ga0193729_1000381_pt1 | contig 22864 bp, 15 predicted proteins | sample U1c2metaG_FD_143036 | JGI IMG/M metagenome (GOLD analysis project Ga0193729, IMG submission 143036) | Soil microbial communities from a riparian zone of the East river system, Colorado, United States - U1c2 | ecosystem: Environmental > Terrestrial > Soil > Riparian zone | place: USA: East River...
TTTTCTCTCGCTCGAACTGCCGCGTCGCGAAGGAAAACTACTTCCCGGTGTGCTCGAATTGCTCGAGAAATTGAAATCGCGGCCGGATCTCGTGCTCGCGCTCCTCACCGGGAATGTTTCACGCGGCGCGCAGTTAAAGCTCGAGCACTACGGCGTGTGGCATTTTTTCGAATTCGGAGCGTTTGCCGACGATCATCAGGATCGCAACCAGCTCGGATCTTTTGCTGTCACACGCGCCAAGGAAAAACATGGCCGCGAATTCTCCGCCACGGAGATCGACGTAATCGGCGACACGCCGCGCGACATCACTTGCGGCAAGGCCTTTGGCGCGCGCACCATCGCGGTCGCAACCGGCACCTATAGCCGCAAGCAGCTGGCAGAACATCAGCCGGATTTTCTGATCGACGATCTTTCGGATGTCGATCGTGTGATCGATACGCTCGGATGGTGACTGATTGACGATTGGAGTGTGAATGAAAAAGTCCACACCACCTGTCCGCCCGGTGCCGCGCAAAGATCGTCCGAATGTACTGCCGCTCGACGGCGAAATTGATTTGCACGTCTCGCCCAACGTCACGGCATCACTCAAGCTGATGATCGAGAAAAAGCCAAGACAGTTGATTGTCGATCTTTCCCGGGTGACCTACATCGACAGTTCGGGCCTCGCCGCCTTGATCGAGGGGATGCAGAATGTCGAACAATACGGCGGCAGGTTCGTGCTCGCCGGTTTGCAGGAAACCATCCGCACGGTCTTCGAGATCGCGCGGCTTGATCAGGTGTTTCAGATTTTTCCGGACGTCGACGCGGCGCTCGCCGCGGCCTGAATCAAAACCTCCAACGTCTGCGTCATGTTCTTCGAAATATCGAATTGCGACGGTGATGGAATGACACTTGCTCAAACCGAAAAAGCAACATGTCCCTTCCTAGAGAAAAAAATGTTCTGCCGCTGGAAGGCGAAATCGATCTTAACGTCTCGCCCCGGATAGCTTCGACTTTCAGCGAGATGATTCGCAAGAAGCCGAGCCGGCTCGTGGTCGATCTTTCGCGCGTCACTTACATCGACAGCTCGGGACTCGCGGTTTTGATTGGAGCTATGCAGGACGTCGAGGAGTACGGCGGGAAGTTCGCGCTCGCTGGTTTGCATGACAACGTCCGTTCAATTTTCGAGACCGCCCGAGTCGATCAGGTTTTTCTCACGTACCCTCACGTGGACGCAGCTCTGGCTGATTGAAATAAAATTGCGAGCGTTCCCTCGACATTCTTCGAAATGTCGAATTGCGACGCGCGCTCGATGATTGTCGACCTTGCGGCCGAGCGCCGCGCGTCATCCGACCAAAGTTCGAGCGCGGCGCGAAGACCGTTCACATCATTTGCCAGATCAACAAGGGAGCCATGAACGCCGTCTTCGATGATTTCGCTAAAACCGTTCGCGCGCGTGGTGATCACCGGCAGCCCGCAAGCGAGCGCTTCCAGACATGCATTTGAAAATGGATCGTAAATCGTGGGCAAGATGAAAATGTCCGCGGCCGCGTAAACCCGGCGAAGATCGACAAGTTCTCCGAGAAACTGCGCGCGCGCCGATTTGTACTTTCGTTGATCGCCGCGACCAGCCACGAGCAAACGCACCCGGCGGTCCCGGCACTTTTCCGTGGCGTCAATAGCGAATGCCAATCCTTTCCGCTCCCATCCCGAACCGGCGAAGAGCACGGCGATATCTCCGCTGTCCAATTGCAGCCACGGACGCGCCTTCGTCCGCACTTCACCGTCGAAACGAAATTGCTCGAGCGGCACACCATTGCGCACGATGTCGATCTTGTCTGCGGGATAGCGGTAAAGATCGACAATCTCATTCTTGACCAATTGCGAATTGACGATGACGCGTCCCGCGCCTCGATCGGCGAGAAGTGATTTTTCGAGACGCAAGATATCGTTGTGTTTGCGATTAAGTCGCTGAAAGAACTTTTGCAGCCGCGTTGCGAATTTGTCCCGGCGCTCCAGCCAGGCGCGATGTACGCCGTCCCCTGCGCGATAAACGTCGCAGCGCCAAACGCGCTCGAGGCTTATCCAGACATCGCAGCGAACTTGCGGCCGCAATTGTTCCACCTCGTCGGCGAACGCAATTGTCGACCCGGAACGCAAGCGCGTGACCGCTCCGAACGGCCACTCGTTCCGCGGCCAATTGTTCGTGGCGAACAGCTGAACGCTGTGTCCGGCATCGACAACTCCGCGCCCGAGCCGCTTCAAATAAGCTTCCGCGCCGCCGGAGGCGGAATAGCCGCGGCGCACGAAGCCGATGGTGAGTCTTTCTTGCGACATCTGAACGACTTACAACTTTACTTGCTAACGTTCCGCCAGAATAGTAATAACCTAATGCCGGGTGAAACTCTAAACGCCCCTTCGCCGTCACGTTCCGCCTCGCCGGCGCCGTGCGTGCTGCCGACGCATTTGCTCTACTCCATCTTCGCTCGTATCGGCGGTTCGGGATTGGACACGGACGCGTTCGAGACGTTGCGCGCCTCGTATCGCGGCGGATTTCTCGGAAAAGCAATCGCCTATGACAACCGGCAAAAAGAGATTCCCGCGCCGCTGATCTATTCGCTGCGCTGGCATCCAGTTCGTCTTATCTCGTTTCTCGACCGGCCGTACTATTATGGCGCAAAAAAGAAATATCTTGATTGGATCGCGTCGCGGCATTTGACGAACGGGCGCTACGATTTGTTTCACAGCTGGTCGGGCGACTGTTTGCAGTCGCTTCGGGTCGCAAAACAACGTCGAGTCCCATCGATTGTCGAGATTCCAACCTGGCATCGCGATCGCGGGAGGCTAAAAACGGACGAGCCGAGCGGCACCGGATCGACGAGCAGCTCACCGTGGTTTCGGAAAGGGAAATCCGGATTACTGCTTGAGCGCAGGCGTTTCATAGAGGAATACGAACTCGCCGATCTGCTCCTCGTCTTATCGGAGATGGCGGCCGACACGTTTCGCGTGCAAGGTTTCCCGGAGGAAAAATTATTTTATCTCCCGCGAGGCGTGGATGTGGATCGTTTCAAGCCGGGCCGGCGACCAGAAAAATTTCGCGCCATTTTTTCCGGGGCATTGATCGAGCGCAAAGGCATTCACCATCTGCTCGAAGTGTGGCATCGCCTGAATCTACCAAACGCGGAGTTATGGCTTGTCGGTTCCGTCCACGAGGAGGCAAAGCCTTATCTCAAGAAATTCTGGCGCGATAACATCCACGCGCTCGGGTTTGTGCGCGATCCGGAGAATTATCTCAGCCAAAGCACGGTGCACGTTTTTCCCTCGCAATGGGAAGGGAGCGCCAAAGTCACCTATGAAGCCGCCGCCTGCGGCTTGCCGCAAATCACGACCCGGGAAGCGGGCGATGTCGTGCGCGATGGGATTGAAGGAATCATCGTCCGACCGGGAGATGTCGATGCCATCGCGGCGGCGCTCGAACATTTCCAGCGACATCCTGAGATCGTTGAGCGGATGGGCAACGCGGCGCGGCGGCGGGTCGTTGAAAATTTCACTTGGGACCATTTCCGCACGCGCTTACTCGATGCTTACGAAGTCGCGATGCGCAAAGTGGCGTAAGCCTCCGGCTGACGCGGCGCCTGGGGATCGCACACGAGAGGCTTGTGCTACCTTGATCGGCGCAATTTTCGCATGAAAATTTTGCTTCTACAGCTCAAAAGGATCGGCGATTTGATTTTAACGACGCCGGCCATCGCGGCGTTGCGGGAAAGATTTCCTGAGGCGAGCATTACACTTGTTGTTTCCCACGAATGCGAGGACTTGTTGCCGGCCATCGCAAGCGTCGATCGGACGCTTGTGACGCGGCGCAACCTGAGGGACATGACAATGCTTTTTGCCGTCGCGCGCGAAAAGTTTGATTACTGCGTTGACTTCACACGAAACGATCGCTCCGCCCTTCTTGCCTTTCTCTCCGGCGCGCAAAAACGCGTCGTCTCTCATCGAATTAAGGTTCAATCAAAGAGCCGGGCCCGCGTTTACAACGAGTTTGCGCGCCATCGGATGCGGGAGATGCACACGCTGGATTATCATCTGGCCTTGCTCGAGCCGCTCGGGATTGGCAACGCCTCCCCCGCGCTGCAACTGGAGTTACCGCGGGCCGCGAGCGAACAAGCGGATAAGCTTTGCCGTGATGCAAAGATCGGCAATTCCTTCATCATTTTCCATCCAGGCTCGGCGCGCGGGGAAAAATTTTGGGAAACGCAGCGCTGGGCCGACGTGATCGATCAGGCGCGCCGAGATCATGATGTCGATCTTGTTTTGACCGGCGGCGCTTCGGAGCTCGAGCGGGAACATATTCGTGAGATCAAAGCCAAACTGCGGCGACCAATCATCGATCTTTCCGGCAAGACGGATTTGCTCACCCTGACGGCGCTCATTGCACAGGCGCGTCTTGTTGTCACGGTTGACTCGGCGCCGATGCATCTCGCGGCCGCAACGCAAACGCCCCAAGTGGTTCTTTTCGGACCGACGAACCCGTTTCATTGGCGGCCGCGCGAAAGTCCAGCTCTGATCTTGCAGGGAGAATCGGCAACGCCGGTTGTGGAATTCTCGCCTGACCAGGTGCGTGTTCCGATGAAGCAAATCTCGACGGATGCGGTGATCGGTGCTATGGATTCGCTGCTGTCGGCTCCGGTAGCGCAAATTTCATGAGCAAAGGAAAAGCCGCAAAGAAAAGACCGTCATTCTGGCAGACCTTTCGGGCAGCATGGGGGCCGTATCGGCGGCTATACAGTTACGTCACGCCGTACAAGGGGCGTTTTATACTTGGCCTGTCGTTTGGTTTCGCTTCCGGCTTGGTCAGCTCGCTCTTCCCGCTGGCCATCGCCAGGGTGACGAGCGTCGTCTTCCACGGAGCGGCTCCCAACCCGACGGCATTGCGCTCGAATCTTGAAGTCTTAAACACAGGCCCCAAGGTTACTTCAATTCTTCTTATCAGCCTGGCCATTCCTGCGATCATGACCATCCGCAGCCTCTGTTCGTACGCGAACGCTTACTACATGAATTGGGTAAGCAACAAAGTAGCGACCGACATTCGAGATCAGCTCTTCGCCAAGATTGTGCGGCATTCCATGGAATTCTTTAACAAGATGCGGGCCGGATTTCTCATGTCGCGCATTACCAACGACACGCGTGGTATGCAGATGGCATTGACCGCGGTGAGCAGCGATCTCTTTAAACAGCCAATCACGATCGTGGGCGGAATTACTGTTCTCCTCCTGATGGATTGGAAGTTTACCGTTGTGACCCTGGTCCTTTTTCCGATTTGTCTGCTGCCGATCCGCGTTTATGGGCGGCGCTCCCGCAAGGCGTTGAAGCACCAGTACGAAGACATGGGGCAAATGGTCGTGACCATGCAGGAAACGTTCGCCGGCATCCGGGTGATCAAATCGTTTACCCGTGAAGAGCATCAGGAGAAATCGTTCCGCCGTAGCAATCAGCTTCAATTCTCCAACATGATGCGAATGATCAAGTCGATGGAAGCGACGGGGCCACTAGTGGAAACGATCGCTGCGGTGGGCGTGGGCCTGGCGTTGTTTTACGTTTACGCCGTCAATTTGAGCGCCGGACGGTTTTTCGGATTGATCTCAGGCATTTTTATTCTCTACGACCCGATCAAGACGCTCAGTAAAATCCATATCTCGATGCAACTGTCGATCTCCGCGAGCAGGGAAATTTTCAACATTTTGGATTCGGAGCCGGCCGTGCAGGACGCCCCCGGCGCCACCGCCTTGCCTTCGTCCGAAGGCCGGATCGATCTCGAGAATGTTACTTTCCGCTATGCCAGCGGCTCCTCCGATGCGGTTAAGGACATCAATCTTCAGATTGAGCCGGGAAAGAATTACGCGCTGGTTGGGGCGAGCGGCGCGGGGAAATCAACCATTCTCTCGCTCATTCTGCGTTTGTACGATCCGATCTCTGGCAGCGTACGGATCGATGGTCGCGACTTGCGCACGCTCACACAACAATCCTTGCGGAAACAGATCGGTCTTGTCACGCAGGACACATTTTTGTTTCACGACACCATCTTTAACAACATCCAGTTCGGACGGCTCGACGCCACGCCAGAAGAGGTTTACGCCGCGGCGCGCACCGCCTTCGCGCATGACTTCATCATCGCGCAGCCGCATGGCTACGAAACGATAATCGGTGATAAAGGCTGCATGCTCTCAGGCGGACAACAGCAGCGCCTGGCCATCGCGCGCGCGCTGCTGAAGAACGCACCGATTCTTCTCCTCGATGAAGCGACCTCGGCGCTCGATTCGGAATCGGAAGAACAAATCCAGCGCGCACTCGAACTACTCTCCGCCGGACGCACTGTGATCGCGATCGCGCATCGGCTCTCCACCATCTTGTCGGCCGATCAAATCGTGGTCATGGACCATGGCCACATCAAAGAAATTGGAACACACGGCGAGTTGCTTCAAAAATCCGGATACTATCGACGGCTTTACGACATGCAGTTCCACCGGCATAAAGAAGAACCGGAACCGGGGTTTTTGGTCGAGGCGCTCAGTTGACTTGGGCGCGCGCTCCCACTTAGCCTCCTCGGAAGATGCCGTTCAATATCGACCTGCACACGCACTCCTTTTTTTCCGGCGACGGCGTTTCCAGCCCGGAAGATATGATCTCGGCTGGGCGCGAGAAAGGGTTGCACGGCTTTGCCATCACCGACCACAATACCTGCGACGCCGTCAGCTACCTGCTCGAGAAAGGTTTGATGCGGCTCGACGGTTTGCCGGTCAATAATTTTCTGATCCTGCCCGGGGTGGAGATCACCACCGCTGACGGTCACCTGCTTTGCATCGGCGCGACCCTGCCCTATCTCAAAGGCAAACCGGCGCGCGAAGTGTGCGAGATGATTCACGAGCGCGGCGGTCTCGCCATTCCTCCGCATCCTTATGATTTGTTTCGCGCCGGAATTCGTTTCACCGTCCTGGAGAAACTTCTGATCGACGCGCTCGAAGTCTTCAACGCGGCCACCACGCTGCGTCGCTATAATCGTTACGCGTTTAAATATGCGCAGATTCGCGGTTTGCCCATGACGGCGGCGAGCGATGCGCATCACGCCGCGGCAGTCGGGACAGCGTACACGATTTTGAACACCGAGGATTTTTCCGTAAAAGGAATTCTCGCCCAGATCCTGAAGAGCAACGAACTGAATCAAAGATATCTGACACCCCGCGACAGCATGCGCAAAACCTGGAACAACTGGCTGCGCTTGCGCCGGCGAAAAAAAATCCCGGATTTAGCGGCGAAAGACAGGAACAACGAACGCTGAGCCCTTTGTTTCGAAAGTGATAAGTGATAAGCAGGAGATATCATCGGTCCGCTTCAACGCTTCAACGCTTTAACGCTTTAACGCTTCCAACCATGCCTGCATATATCATCGTTGACATCGAGATAACCGACCCGGCCGGGTACGAGGAATACAAGAAGCTCGCCGGCGCGACAGTAGAGAAATACGGCGGCAGATACATCGTGCGGGGCGGCGCGGTGGAAACGCTGGAAGGCGACTGGAAACCAAAGCGCATCGTCGTGCTCGAATTCGAATCCGTGCAGTGCGCGAAAGAGTGGCTCAATTGCGAGGCATACCGCGAGCCGCGAATGATGCGGCATCGAACGGCCAAAACGAAAATGATCGTTGTCGAAAGTGTGTAGTCAGTAGGCGAGACTCCCTCGAGCCGACAAAGAAACCAGGCCCTAACCACCCAGCAATCGATTGCGCAGTTTCGCGTTGGAGAGAATCGTTCGCGAGGCTTAGAATAAGATCCGCGTGCGGCTCCAGATGAACGATTGGTTCGCGCGCGATGTGATGCGCGAATGACGCGTCCTCTAATGCGGCGTGAAACGGCAGAGTGGATCGGCAAAGCCGGGCGGATTTCGTGTCCATGGTCAGAGAAATGAAAAACACCAAGGATTTCAATTACGATCTCGTCTGCTTTTGGCGCAGCAATCAGTTGAAAAGTATCTCAATGCGCTGCTCTGCCAAAACAGCACCTCATTTCCGAAGACCCACGACTTAAACGAGCTCACACCGCTCGGACATTAGGGCGGCAGCGCGGTGCCCACCTTGGATTTGACCAGTGCGACATCCACCGAGTTGATCAACCCATTCGCATTCACGTCGTCGCGGAAATTCGAGCCCGTAACCGGCTGGCCCACTTGCGATTTGGTCAGGCTGACATCGGAGGAATTAACGACGCCATTGCCATTCACATCACCGACCAGCACGCCCATGGAAACAGGAACGTCGCCTGTGTGTGTGCCATCGTTCACGTTAAAGAGCGTAACCGTGATACTCTGGACATTGGTTACCCCAGTTAGATTGGCGGTGACCTGTGACCCATTCACGCTGAAGGTGCTCACGCTGCCGGTGCCAGAAGTCACTGAGACGCTTCCGACCGTGACTGGGTTCGCGAAGTTAATGATCATCTGATAATCGTTTGTGACCCCGCCGCTGCGGCATTCGATCCCCACGTTCCCGGTGAGTGGCAACGGGACATCGAAAGTGCCAGCTGCGCCATGAGTCTTTCGCGAGAACGCACTTTGTGGCACCGGCGCTGGCGATTGCGCGCAGTATCTCCCGCCGGTGTCGGTATAAGGAGGTTGTCCCCCCCAGACGATCATTTCACTGCCAGTCCAGACTGCCGTGTGAGTGTATCGGCCAGCAAGGGTGTTGGCGGTGCTGGTGGCTGTCCAAGTGTCCGTGCTGGGATTGTATCTCCCGCCGGTGTTCACACCGTTCGAGCCGTCAAATCCACCCCAGACGATCATTTCACTGCCAGTCCAGACTGCCGTGTGCAACTCTCGGGCAGCGGGCGCGTTGTTGGTGCCGGTGGCTGTCCAGCTATCCGTGCCGGGATTGTATCTCCCGCCGGTGTTCACTTCGTGCTCGCCAGAGACATCAGGGGATCCACCCCAGACGATCATTTCATTGCCGGTCCAGATTCCCGTGTGATAATCTCGGGCAGTGGGCGCGTTGTTGGTGCCGGTGGCTGTCCAACTATCCGTGCCGGGATTGTATCTCCCGCCGGTGTTCACACCGTTCGAGCCATCAAATCCGCCCCAGACGATCATTTCACTGCCGCTCCAGACTGCCGTGTGATAGTCCCGGCCAGTAGGCGCGTTGGTGGCGCTGGTGGCTGTCCAACTATCCGCGCCGGGATTGTATCTCCCGCCGGTGTTCACATAGATATTTGGATCAGGGGATCCACCCCAGACAATCATTTCACTGCCGGTCCAGATTGCCGTGTGATAGAATCGGCCAGCGGGCGCGTTGGTCGTGCTGGTGGCTGTCCAACTGTCTGTGCCGGGATTGTATCTCCCGCCAGTGTTCACACCGCTGGGAGACCCGCCAGTCCCCCCCCAGACGATCATTTCACTGCCGCTCCAGACTGCCGTGTGACCATATCCGCCAGTGGGCGCGTTGTTGGTGCTGGTGGCTGTCCAACTATCCGTGCCGGGATTGTATCTGCCGCCGGTGTTAAAAAGGATATCGTTCGAGCCAACTCCACCCCAGACGATCATTTCACTGCCGCTCCAGACTGCCGTGTGACCGATTCGCCCAGTTGGAGTGTTGGCGGTGCTGGTGGCTGTCCAACTATCCGTGCCGGGATTGTATCTCCCGCCGGTGTTGAAAATGCTGCCGTTCGAGCCATCAAATCCGCCCCAGACGATCATTTCACTGCCAGTCCAGACCGCCGTGTTATAGTCTCGGCCAGTGGGTGCGTTGGTGGTGCTGGTGGCTGTCCAGCTATCCGTGCCGGGATTGTATCTCCCGCCGGTGTTCAAAACGCTGCCGTTAAATCCGCCCCAGACGATCATTTCACTGCCGCTCCAGACTGCCGTGTTATAGGCTCGCGCAGAAGGCGCGTTGGTCGTGCTGGTGGCTGTCCAACTGTCCGTGCCGGGATTGTATCTCCCGCCCGTGTTGTAACCTCCGCCCCAGATGATCATTTCACTGCCGGTCCAGACTGCCGTGTGATTGGATCGCGCGGAAGGCGCGTTGGTGGTGCTGGTGGCTGTCCAACTGTCCGTGCCGGGACTGTATCTCCCGCCAGTGTTCAAATCGCTACCGTTATATCCGCCCCAGACGATCATTTCACTGCCGCTCCAGACTGCCGTGTGATACTCTCGGCCAGTGGGGGCGTTGGTGATGCTGGTGGCTGTCCAGCTATTCGTGCCAGGATTGTATCGCCCGCCGGTGTTTAAATAGCCGACTAAGAACTCATTTCCGCCCCAGACGATCATTTCACTGCCGCTCCACACTGCCGTGTGAGCGTACCGGCCAGAGGGCGCGTTGGTGGTGCTGGTGGCTGTCCACGTGTCCGAGCTGGGATTGTATCGTCCGCCGGTGTTCACAGAGGGGAAATTTTGATCCTCTCCACCCCAGACGATCATTTCACTGCCGCTCCAGACTGCCGTGTGATAGTATCGGCCAGTGGGCGCGTTGTTGGTGCTGGTGGCTGTCCACGTGTCCGTGCTGGGATTGTATCTCCCGCCAGTGTTCAAATAGCTGTCATTATATCCGCCCCAGACGATCATTTCACTGCCGCTCCAGACGGCCGTGCGATGCTCTCCGCCATCGGGGGGGCCAGCGGTAGGTACCCAGGTATCATCGGTGCATCCGTTCACAGCGGGCGATATTGTGGGCAGTGTATAGTTAGCACTCGCCGCTGCCATAACCTTTGGCATCTGGTTTTCCGCTCTGGCTCTCCAGGACTCCAATGGCTCCTTGCGCCATTCAACTGTAGCGAGATTCAAGCGGTCTTTGGTTTTCTTAACTACGGCCGTCGCGTAGTAACGCCACTCATCTTCCTGCAAGGGGCTTAATACTCCGGCTTTGATCTGCGTTATCGGCGCGCCTAAGGATCGCGCCCTACCATTCTTGGCGCCGCCAAATCCGCCACCGGACGGATTCGCCGTGGCGAACATTGCCGTCAGTTTTTGCACGTTTCCGTCCCACTCGCCGCTGTTCATCTTTAAGCTTTGAGCGCCGCGGTTCTCTTTGTCTTGGCCGCTGTCACTTCTGACCAGTTCGATCTCGCTGTACTTCGCGCTGGTTTCTTTCATCTGCCTGACGGTGTGATGCGCCCGCAGCTCTGCCTCCGCGCGCTGTCTCAGCTCGCCGTGAAATCTTTGGTCGTGCGCATAGAAGTTTGTCACCAAGCGTTCCGACAACGCCGGTCTGGCCAGACACTCCGCGATGACAAATGGATCATTGCCGAGCGCTTCAAAGAGTTCGCGCAGCACCTCGGGCTGCTTGGTGTGCTGCGCCATGCGCTCCATCTCAGCTTGCAATTGCTCAGCACTAAGCGGCTGCTGCCAGTAATCCTCGAGTGCTTCAGAGTTGCGCAGATAGTCTTCAACTTTCTTTTCGATCTGCTCTGGCGGCATCATCTCATCGAGCGAAGGCTTGGGATCGGGGCGCTCTTTTGGCCAGATCCGGTGACGCCAGTAAACTTCCTCAATTGCTCGCTGATAAGCGACACGATCCGCCAAAGAAAGCTGCCTTGGCTGAGGCGCCCGAGTCAGACTTGGAGAGAGTTTGGCAAACGCAAGAGCGCCATTCGCGTCGAGATGCTGCGACTTAGCCGGCACGGCTTTTTCAGCCCTCAATCTCGTCGGGTCCTCAGGCGACATCGTCGAGGATGTTTGGGCCAGCGATAACGTGACCACGCCGATGACAACAGTTGATAAGAATTTCACCGTTTTATCTCCAGGGCCTTGCTGGGTGTTCCAAGCCGAGTGAAACACCACCGAAGCTGCCTTGATCTGCGAGATCCCACGCCTCGCTAATGCGTCAGTTCGAGCTTGAAACAGCGTTTATCGGGTTCGCCTCGGGATTGCAAGTAAAAAGTTAGGCCGACCCTCCGGGAACGAATTCCGCCTCTTTTTGGCGGCGCTACATCGAAAGCAATTCCCCCAACAAGCTGTCGCCTTACGCTCGAAATTCAAACGCCCGGCTTACAAGACTTATCTGCTCTGGTAAGATAATCCCCGACTGGCAATGGTCGGTGCGAGTCGGCGATCATTACCCCGAAGGCTTTCGGGGTCATTTCGTCGAGAGTGACACTTTCTCTTTGGAACTGGATCGGAACCATGAGAATTACAACAACCTTTGAATGGCGCTCGGCTACTTGGAGAGCAATTCGGACAGGGCTTTCGCATCAGTCACGGGTGCTTTGCAGGTGAAATTTTCGCAGACGTAGGCGGCTGGTTTTCCTTCGACCAGCGACATGGCACGAAGCGCCTCGTTTCTTTCGCCGAGATATTTTTGCCCTTCAGCACCATCCGCGAGTAGCACGATTTTGTTTGGAAGAAAATGCCGATGCACTTCCGCGAGCAACGCTTTTGTTCCCGGATCGTCATGTTTTCCAGCGATGACGATTTGTCTTGGCTTGCCTAACGAATAGTCGAGCGCCACCAGTATCTGCGGCATCGCGCTCGCAAAATGTGAAAGTGTCGCACCGAATGCGTCGATCGTTTTCTTCGCGCGATCTTCCAATTGTTTGTCATCGCGGAATTGCGCCAGGCGCAGCAGATTGAGCGCTGCGACTGAGTTCGCGGCCGGTTCCGCGCTGTCGTTATCGTCTTTCATGCGCAGCGGTACGCTCGAATCTTTTCCGCTCGTGCTAAAATAGCCGCCGTTCTTTTCATCGAAGAACAAGCGGTCCTGCGTTTCCTGGAGTTCGATCGCAAACCTCAACCACTCGACGTCGAAGGAAGCTTCATAAAGATCGATAAGCCCCTGGATCAGGAATGCATAGTCGTCGGCGAAGCCTTCGATATGGCTGCGACCTTCACGATAATTGCGGAAAAGCACCTTACCCGACTGGTCGTAAAGATTTGCGCGCAGAAATTTTGTCGCGCGCGTCGCAATTTGCAGATAGCGCGGCTCGCCCAATACTTGCGCGGCGCGCGCGTAGGCCGAGATCATAAGCCCGTTCCAGGACGCGATAATTTTGTCGTCGAGATGAGGCCGTGGCCGTTTGGCACGGATCGACAATAACTTTTCGCGGCTGCGCGCGAGCGATTGGCGAACTTCGTCTTCGCTCTTTTTGAAATGCTTCGCGGTCCCGGCAATCGGATTCCGCTCGATCAAGATATTCTTCCCGCGAAATTCGTCTTGGGGGTCGCTGCCTTCGGGCGCGTTGCCGTGCGGTTGCACACCGTAATGAAAATCGAACATCTTGGCGGCGTCGCCGAGCGCCGAATCGATTTCCTCTTTCGTCCAGATGTAGAACGCGCCTTCGGCAGTTTCGGGCTTCTGTAGCGGCGCTCTGTGAGCGTCGCTCGATTCAATTGACGCGCGCTCCTCGGATTCACCAGTGCGACGGTCATAGACCGCCGCTACAGGAACAGGGCTGTCGGCATCCTCGGCGGAAAAGAATCCGCCCTCTTTCGAAGTCATGTCGCGGGCGACATAATCGAGAATGTCGCGCGTAGCGGATTCGAATTGGGGGTCGCGCGTGATTTGAAACGCATCGAGATAGGCGACCGCGAGCTGCGCCTGATCGTAAAGCATTTTCTCGAAATGCGGCACGTGCCAGTAACGATCGACCGAGTAGCGGTGAAAACCGCCGCCGAGATGATCGTGCATCCCGCCGGCGGCCATTTTGCGCAGCGTAAAAATATTCATTTCTAGCGCGCGTTTGCCAGAGGCGGAGGACGGGTCCCGTGCGTAAAATCGCGAGAGGAAATTGAGCGTGACTGGGCGCGGGAATTTCGGAGCATTGCTAAAACCGCCTTCCTGCGCGTCATAACTCTGGGCAAATTGTTCGTAAGCTGTCTCGAGAATCTTTATGTCGATCTTGCCCGCGGCAGCCGGTTGCGCAGTCTGCGACTCGCGCAGAGCCGAAATAATTTTCGAACTTTGATCGACAATCTTTTCGTGATCCTGTTTCCAGGCGGCTGCGATCCGTTCGAGCACCTTTTTGAAACCGGGCTGGCCATATCGATCCTCCGGCGGAAAATAGGTTCCGCCGACAAAAGGCTGAAGGTCGGGCGTTAACCAGACGCTCATCGGCCAGCCGCCACTGCCGGTGGTCGCTTGCACAAAAGTCATGTAAACACGATCGACATCGGGGCGTTCCTCGCGATCGACTTTGATGCTCACAAACTCGCGATTCATGATTCCGGCCACCTCTTCGCTTTCGAAGGATTCATGCGCCATGACGTGGCACCAGTGACAAGTCGAATATCCAATCGACAAAAAGATAGGTTTGTTCTCGCGGCGCGCTTTGGCGAAGGCTTCTTCGCCCCAGGGATACCAATCGACCGGATTGTGCGCGTGCTGGAGAAGATAAGGCGATTTTTCCTGCGCCAGCCGGTTGGTATGCTCTACGTGACCTGGTGAAACTTCCGCGGCCATGTGGATTGGTGTCACTCAGCAGACTAGCGCTGACCGCCATCCTTGTCATTCCCAGCGAAGTCGAGGAATCTCAGAAGAAAATGACGAAGCTCGAATGACGAAGAACTACGCTATGCGGACTTCGGGTTATTATTTCGGATTTTTCATTTGAGATTTCTTTCGTCATTCGTCATTCGGATTTCGTCATTCGCCCAATGGCCCGGTCCGCGCCGGACTGGTACATCGCTCGACATGACAAAGGCTTGACCGACATGATGGATAGCGTGCATCTCATTTTACTCTTTCTCGCGATCGGCGTGATCGCGTTTCTCTATTCGTCCGTGGGTCACGCCGGGGCGTCGGGTTACATCGCGGTGATGACCTTGTGGGGACTGACGTCCACCGTCATTCGGCCGACTGCGCTCGTGCTCAACATCCTCGTGGCATGCATCGGCTCATTTCAGTTTTGGCGGGCGGGACATTTCAGCTGGAGATTATTCTGGCCTTTTGCGCTGCTCTCAATTCCAGCCGCGTATTTCGGCGGCCATTTGCAACCGTCTGCTTCGGTCTGGAGAATCCTGATTGGATTGGTGCTGCTTTTCTCGGCGGTGCGCTTGATTTCTCGCCGCAGCGACCCACCAAACATTGCGCCTCCTTCTCGTCCAGTGGCGATCGGCGTTGGAGCGGGCCTCGGATTTCTGTCGGGCCTCACCGGCACTGGCGGCGGAATTTTTCTCACGCCGCTTTTGCTGTTTTGTCGATGGGCGCACATCCGCCAGGCCGCGGCGGTTTCGGCATTGTTTATTCTGGTGAACTCAATTGCGGGACTGGTCGGTTACTTTACGGCGAAACATTCTATTCCGTCGTTAGGCGCTTTTCTCGCCGCCGCCGCGGTGACCGGAGGTGTGTTCGGCTCGCATCTCGGCAGCCGACGCTTTCCGGCGCGCACGATTTCGCTATTGCTGGCGACAGTTCTTATCATCGCCGGCACGAAACTAATTCTTACCAGGTAACAATTTGAGTCTCGGCGCGCGCTCCGGCGACCACGGATTCATTCGAAAATCCGAGTGCACAATTTTCTCGCGCTCGGTTCGTAAAAGCCCGAGCAAGGCAGACACATCGAGTGCGTGGCGAACGGGCGCGTAAGGCGCGAGATTCTTTTCGGCGAGTTGAAAAAGGCGCACGGCTGGTTGCAAACGCCGGCTGTGTTTCGGATGCGCTGGTTGCTCGAAATGCTTTTGCAGATGAACGAAGGCGCCCGCGGCCTGAATCAGCCCTTTGAAGTAATTTGCGTCGCGCGAACTGGTCTTGAGCCAAAGCTGTTCGAGAACGTCGTGCGCTTCGTAGTAACGCCGTTCATTCCAGCAGCGGAAAAACGCGCGATAAAACGGATGCTCGTCCAGCGGCATCGTTTCTAGATCGACATCTTCCTGTCCAAGCTCGCGCACGAAGCGCGAAATCCTCTCGCCTTTGTTCATGGAGGGCTTAACTTGAGCGCGGCTCCGATGATGGGCAAACGCGCACGCTTCACTTTTCCGGAGGGCAGCCCCGAAAACATTTGGGGTGGCCGCATCGAAGAATGACGCTGGCTGGGCTCGCCATTGTTGTCGTGGCCATCGCAGTCTTAATTTTCTGCTCCGGCCTTTTCTCCGGACTGGAGACGGCACTCTTTTCGCTCAAGCCGCATCAGTTGCGCCGTTTGGAAGAGCATCATCCGTCGCTCACCAAATTCTTTCAGGTGTTCCGGGAAAATCCGCGTCGTGTCCTTAATGTGCTTCTCTTGGGCGACGGCCTGGTCAAAGTGCCATTGGTCGTGCTCTGCCTTTTCTTGTTGTGGGAAGGACCGTTGGCTGCGCGCGTTCCGCAGTGGCTCGCCGCGGTCGCGATCTTCGCGATCGTCGTGTTGCTTTGCGATTTAATCCCGAAGTTGCTCGCGCTTTCAGCTCCCTATCGACTCTCCGCGATCGGCGCTTTCACACTGAAGGCGTCGATGCCGCTGCTCGATCGCGCCGGTCGCGCTCTGGAAAAAATCAGCACATTCGTTGTCGATCTTCTGACGCCATTGCATTTGCGCACGCGCGCGCGTTTGAGCGATGAGGAATTGGAGACGCTGGTAGAAATCGGCGAAGAGGAAGGCGCGCTGCAGGAGGCGGAAGGCGAGATGATCCAGGAGATCATCAAGCTAGGCGACAAAACCGCGAAAGATTGCATGACGCCGCGGGTGGACACTTTTGTGCTGCCGGACGACTTGACGAACGAAGAGGCGATCGCGCGCTTGAAGCAAAAGCGTCATCGTCGTGTGCCGGTTTATGCGGACACGCCCGATCAAATTGCCGGGATCATCGATGTAAAAATGTTTCTGCTCAACCCGGCGGAACATTACAGCGAGATGTTGATCGCTCCCTCCTTCGTGCCGGAGACAATGCGCGCGATCGACTTGCTCAAGCTCTTCCTAAGTCATGCGCAAGGCCTCGCGATCGTCGTGGATGAGTTTGGCGGCACGGAAGGCATCATCACCATGTCCGACATTGTTGAAGAGATTCTGAGCGACGCCGTCCCGCTGGGTGAGGCGAGTCTTTACATCGAGCCGCTGGAAAAAGGGAAATTTCTGGTGAGCGGAAACGCGCGGCTCGACGATTTAAGCGAGCATCTGGGCTTCGAATTGGAAGCGGAAGGGATCGACACGATCGGCGGGTTGGTTTTCAATCGACTCGGATATCTGCCGCCCACCGGCACACAGCTCGAAATTCCGAGGCTGGCCATCACCGTAAGGCGAGCGGGGCGCAAACGGATCGAGGAACTGCTGCTGGAGAAAACGACCTGCCTGGCGGATGCCGATGAAACCAGCAACGGTGTAATCGGACGATGATGGACATAGCAGTCATTCTTTGCTGCTGGATTGTTTCCTTTGTTTTCGCCGGAATCGAGGCGGGCCTTCTGTCGATCGATCCGGTGCGACTGCGGCATCGCGTGAAGCGAAATATGCGGGCGGCGTTGATGCTCAATCAACTGTTGCAGAGGCCGGAGCGCCTGCTCGTCACTGTCCTGCTCATTACAAACATGGCGGACATTCTTGCGCTCCTCCTGCTCACGCGGCGGCTGGTTTGGACGTTCGGTTATATGGGATTTTTCGCCGCGCTGATCATCGCATTCCCGATTTACCTTTTTGTGCTCGCCGTTTTTCCGAAATCACTTTTTCGCCGGTTTCCCTTTCGCGCGCTCGTGGCTCTGGCCGGACTGCTTGAAGTTGTTTCAATCATTCTGTGGCCGGTGCTGGAACTGGGCGAGCGGCTTGGTCGCCTCATTCTTCCCCGTCGAGCCGGCGAGCGCGCTCGACTTTTCGCCGCGCGTGAGGAGCTCAAGCAAATCACGACCCAAAGCGAGCGCGAAGGTTCCCTCACAGCGACGGAGCGCGCGATGATCCATAACGTCTTCGATTTTCGGAGCGTGAGAGTGCGGGATGTGATGGTGCCGTTGGCCAAAGTCGTCGCCGTGCAGCCGGACACGCCGGTCGCCGACGCACTCCGGCTCAGCGACGCAGCGGGCGTCGAGCGCCTGCCGGTAATCACGCGCGAAGGAAAAGCGCTCGGACTGGTCAACGCGCTCGATATTTTGCTGGACCCGAACCAGCCGCGATCGTTGGGCGACCAGATGCGGCGGATCGTGACCGCGAATGAGGACGAGTCCGCCTCTCGAATCGTGCAACGACTCCGCGCCGCGCGGCTTGGTCTGGCCGCTGTTTTGGATCGACAAAGCAATCTCAGCGGCATCGTGACGATTGAGGACTTGATTCGCCGGCTCGTGCAAAGCGCCTGAATTTGATCCTGAGTCAATTCAGGCCTTCCGAGGGAATAACAAAGCCCGAAATACTCAAATGACGAAGGAGCCGTGGGCTGGTTCTTTTGTCATTCGGATTTCGTCATTCCTTCGTCATTAAGACGTTCGCCACTCGCCATTCACACACTCGAGTTTAACCCGAAGCGATCTCATAAATGGAAGATCAAACCGCGGATTTCAAGCTGTGCGCTCTTTGCTAACCTAACCAGTAATAAAGCCGTCGCGGGTTGAGCAACCCGCTCAACCCGCAACGCTCTAACGTGCGAACTTTTCCGCAGCTCTCAGCTATTAGGGAGGCAGTGCGTGGCCCACGTCGGATTTGACCAGTGCGACATCCGAGGAACTGATCGTGCCATTCACATTCGCGTCTTCGCGGAAATTCGTGCTATCGACCGCCTGCCCCACTTTCGACTTGGTCAGGGCGACATCGGAGGAATTGACGATGGCATTGCCGTTCACATCACCGATCAAAACACCCATGGAAACGGGAACGTCGCCCGTGGTCGTGCCATTGTTCACGTTATGCAGCGTCATAGTGATTCGCTGAGCGTCGGTTACGCCAGTGAGATTGACGGTGATCTGCGATGTCCCGCTCCCGCTGAAACTACTCACCATCCCGGTGCCAGACGTCACTGATGCGCTCCCGACCGTGACTGTGGTCGGGAAGTCAATAATCATCTGATAAATGCCCCCGCCGCTGCGGCATTCGACCCCGACATTACCACTAAGTGGCAGCGGGATGTCGAAGGTGCCGGCTCCGCCGTGAACCTTTCGCGAGAATGCGTCTGATGCCGTCGGGCCACACGCCCCAAATAGAGCGACATCGTCCACATACATCCCGGTGACGTCGCCGGGGGGGTTGAAGCCATCCTGGTGCACCAGGAACTTGATCCGCACGGTCTGCCCCGCGTACGGCGCCATGTCCAGCAGCTGGTTAACCCAGGCTTGGTTGTTAGTACACTGATGGAAGATGGTCGTCAGGATCGTGCCATTGCTATCCGTGATGTAAGCATCCTGCCAGTCGAAGGTAATGCTATCGAACGTGCAGGTCCAGTACCAGAAGCTCAGCGTGCCTCCACCAGCAGGTACCGTGAACTGCTGATAGAACGAGCTGTCGCCGAGTGGCTCCTGACTCGTCTCGGTGCAAAAGTCTCCTGCTTCTGGGTTGTCACCCGCGAGCGCGGAAAAAGTCCCGCTGTGCGCCTGGGTGTTGGTGACCACCGGATCGTTAGTGTGGCCGTCAATTATCCAGTTAGGACTGAAGATGCCGGTCTCGAATCCGCCGTTTTGGATGAGCCCGCTATCGCAGACGCTTCCCACGTAATTATAATTCCCCGAGAAGGCCGCGTTAGGATTGCCGATTGTATCGGTGATGGCGCCGGCGGCAATGCTCGCCGTCAGCGTGCCTGAGAAGATGCCGGTGAAATTGATGGTGAACTCGGTAGTCAGGCCCCCATTGATCACGCTGACCGCTGTCACCGTGGCAGGGACACCGCTCAACGTCAGGTCGCTCGTCTGGACTGAGGTTGGGTCAACCGCTATGTTCCAGTTCACATCATACATGACCGTACTTGGCCCTGTGAAGGTGCCACCAACAGGCGGATTAGTCGTAGTCACCTGCAGTTGCACTGTGCCATAGCGGAATGTGCAGAGGAACTCGAAGTTCGGCTGGTTATCCGAGGCGCGGTTAAAGGCGCCAGCGGGAATATGCATCGTGTTTTGGCCTGGTACCACAGGTGAACTGTTGAAGTTGAAGGTTATCGTTGCGTTGCCGTTTGATAAGGTCGCGGTGTTCGCCGGAGTCCCGTTCACCGTGAAATCGGTTGCCTGGACAGTGCTCGGGTTCACCGGATCACTCAGGTTGACTACGAACTGAACTGGCGCAGTGCCGACAACAAAGCTGCCGCAGGCCGGGACGGTAGAAGTCACGGCGAAACCTATCGCCTCCCTGTCGGTAAAGGCATCCTGCTGGGATTGGCCGCTGATGGCGTTGCGCCCGTCTGTCCATGAAGTGAGGTGCTTGGTGAGGATCGCGGAGCCGTAGTCATAGTCGCCCGCATAGGTCGACTGGATGCCCGGGTCAGGTTGGGCCGGCAGAGGACTGACCACATCGGACAATGTATCATCCGGCAGCCAACTCGCACCATTGTCGTTGGACTTGCGCGACCACATCCTGTAGCACGGAACGGCTGGGTTACCACGGGTGCAGCTGGCGCTCTCGCGTGCGTCGTACCACGTGGCCAAAACGGTGCCAACCGGGCTGACCGAAAGGTTGGGCTGCCACTGAGGACGGGTAGTGGCATCGCTGTTCAACTTGAGCGGTGCACTAAAGGTCTGTCCCATGTCTGTGGAGCGGATGTAATATACGTCGCCAGGGTCGGTGCCAGTGCCGTGCTGGGCATAGACCAGGTGAACGAAATTGTTGATCGCAGCAGGCTCACCCCAGCCCTCATGTCGCCAGTAGCCACCGCCATCGAAAAACATTTGGGCGAAGTAGCCCACAGCGGTGACGCCAGGACCGGGAAAGATGGGCCCAGTGTAGGTGTTAGTCCAGGTGGCGCCGCCGTCGGTTGACTTGAAGATGAGGTTTCTGTCGTTGTGGGGAAAGCCACCGCCGCCTTCGTCCATGCCGGCGATGTACACGACTCCGCTGCCCGCCACGTCACCCGTGATCTGGACGTCGCGGATGAAGCCCGAGTTGATCACCGATACCGGGCTGTGCCACGTGGCGCCGTTATCAGAGGAGTACGTGACGAACAGGGCGCCCGAACCGACATTAAAGTCGTTCCAGGAAACGTACATTCGCCCGAAGAAAGGAGAAGACGGGTTGTTGTCGGCCCAGCCAGACTCGCGGTCGGCAGAGCCCTCGTTGAAAACGCAGAAATGAGTCCAGCTATTCGGGTCCGAGGGAGTAGTCGATTTATACCCACCAAGGCCCTGACCGCCGCAGGCTAAGTCGAGCCAGACAGTGAACCAAGTGCCAGTGGGTTTGTTGTACACAACAACGGGGTCGCCCACGGTATTGTCGAAGGGGCTTTGACCGTTGGCCTTGGTAAGACGCGTGAACGTCGTGCCGCCGTCGGTGGAGGTCGACGCGCCGGAGATGTTGATGGGGTTGAAGTTGCGGCCTCGTGAGTCGTTGAAGGCGACGACGACCTGGAGGGGGTTATCTGGGTTAGCTGTAGTGAACGTTTCCGACTGGGTAACGTTCGGAAAGGTCTCGGTACCGGTGATCAGGTCGACGTCCGTGGTGCCATACACCAGGGGTGACCACAGTTTTTTGATAGCGTGGGCTAAGGCGCCGATAGGGGAAGCTGCACGTCCACTTCCTTTTGCGCCGCAGGCAATCATGATCGCTCCTGCCCGCAAGTTCTCTTGCTTGTCGATGCCCAGCTCGTGAATGCGCGAACAGTCAAATCCGTTAGGAACGAGGGGGTCGGCGGAATTGGTGATAATGTTATTCTTCTGCTGCGCTTGTGCGACGCCAAAGCCCGCCAGCGCCAGAAAGACGCCGGCCAGGACTATAAACAGGCCAATTAAGACACGCAGATTAAAGAAGGCGGATTGTGAAGCGGATTTTTTTTTCATCAGTGGTTACGGTGCGGATGGAATTTGAGTGTGAAACGTCGCTTATAGCTAAAACGCCAGAAACATGTCAACACTTTATTCATTTTCTTTTTTCTTGTTTTCCTGGGGTTCGCACGGGCTTATCAAATATTTGAGCGGATGACCAGCTTTTTTTTAATTTTTTTAGGCAGTAGTTTTGGTCACATCGTCTTCGGAGAAACCGGTCCGCCTTTCGCTGAGGGTGGGAAGGTGGAACGCGTTGTCCTCAACGCGTTGGTAAAGCGAATGCGGCTTTGCCGCCTAAATTTGATATCGAGCAACGCGTCGCGGGCAATGCGCAGAAGATCTTGCGCATTCGGCGGTTGGTTTTGGCATCGTCTTCGGCCGCCTCCGCCGAGGCTACGGCGCGCCAGGAGAGAAGCCGATCCACCTCAACGTTCACGTACGAATGGATCGATCACCCACCGCCAGTCTTCCGCTCTCGCGCACAAACCAGCAGCCACCGGATTCTCCCGAATGTAATTCATCTTTGCTGAGTGCTCTTCGCCGCGCTCATCGTCTCGCAGCCGGTGGTCAAAATATCCTTCCTGCCAGGCGACCTGATTGGTTCGCGTATGAAAACGTTTCCAACCTCTGATGAGTTCGCTCATCGATTGATCGCGCGGGAAAGATAGCAGCGCGTGCAAATGATCCGGCATCAAGAGAAAGAGTGTGATGTGCCATCGCAGCCTGGCTTCATAAAATTTTGCAGAATCCAAAATTCGTTGCGCTAACGGCGTATCTATTAACGCCTTTTGTTCTTTCTCGCGATTAAGCGCGATGCGGATGTGAAACAGCGCGCCGGGGTTCAACCCAATGTGGCACCCTTCCAAGGTCTGGCTGTGGGATTATTTCGATCTTGATCGAAGGGAAAGAACGCGGCCTCTCCCGTTATCGAGCCCTCTGTCTTTTGCCGCCTAACCAGTAATAGCACTAGAGCCGTTGCGGGTCGAGCAACACGCTCAACCCGCAACGCTCTAACGTGCAAACTTTTCCGCAGCTCTCAGCTATTAGGGAGGCAGTGCGTGGCCT
>Ga0193729_1000382_pt1 | contig 22862 bp, 23 predicted proteins | sample U1c2metaG_FD_143036 | JGI IMG/M metagenome (GOLD analysis project Ga0193729, IMG submission 143036) | Soil microbial communities from a riparian zone of the East river system, Colorado, United States - U1c2 | ecosystem: Environmental > Terrestrial > Soil > Riparian zone | place: USA: East River...
CAGGCATTCAATTTCCGGATCGTCGATGGACGGCACATAACTTCTCGCGCTCAGCGAAATTCTCCAACCAGCGCGCGCAAATAGATCGATCGTGGCATCCTGCAGGCTTCCTTTCGGAATTCCAAGCTTCAGCTGATTCATGACCGCGAGCTCGAGTCATAGATTTTCGAGGGATCGAACGCGCGATCCTCCGTCACCGTTGCCGTACCGTCATTTTCTAGCCTGCGAAAAAAACAACTTCGATATCCTTCATGGCATACGCCCGGCCCGACGGCTTCTACGCGAAGCAGCAGCGTGTCCGAGTCGCAATCGACTCGCATTTCCAGCACTTTCAGTAGGTGTCCGCTGGACTCGCCCTTCCTCCATAGCCTGTTCCGGGAACGGCTGAAGAAGACCGCTTGCCGCGTCCGTTGCGTCTCAGCTAGGGCTTCTTCGTTCATGAACCCAAGCATCAGCACATCACCGGTGGCATGGTCCTGAACAATCGCCGGTACCAGTCCGTTGTACTTTTCAAATGCAATCTTCACCGTCCCGCCTTTCCAAAACTGCTCCTAAAAACAAAAAACCCGTGGGCTTTTCTGCGCCAGCGGGCCGATGAGTGCTTTGTTTAGCGAATCGCTATACGCAACCCAGCAGACGCGGCGTTGTGCCGTGATGATGATGGTGCCGGTGCGTCTGAGAAGTGAGCGTCATATTCATGTAAGAAATCCAACGATAAGTAATCTTGTACCGCGTGTCAATGTATAGTTTCAGCGTTGAAAGGCCATGCCCGGCCTTTCATCCTGAGGATGAAACATTAACCTCTCTAGATGAATCAAATAGGAACCCCTTACCAACGTCAGGAGATTTCCATGGAAGAGAAAATACGCAAGGACGAGAAGGACTGGAAGAAACAACTCACGCAAAACCAATATTACGTAACCCGCCAGAAGGGCACGGAACCGCCTTTTACAGGTGAGTACGCCGACAACGAAGATCCCGGCACATACAAATGTGTCTGTTGCGGCCAGCCACTATTCACTTCGGAGACCAAGTTTCATTCTGGCTCCGGATGGCCCAGCTTTTCCGCTCCGGCGGATAAACAAGCGGTGGAAACGGAAACCGACCGCAGACACGGAATGGCTCGCACTGAAGTAAAGTGCAGCAAGTGCGAAGCCCATCTGGGACACGTGTTCGACGATGGTCCGACTCCGACCGGCTTGCGCTACTGCATCAATTCTGCGGCTCTAAAACTGGACACCAAATAAAAAAGGGCCGCAAACGATATGCGGCCCTCGCAAATATTTAGGAAAATCTTACGCGGAACAGCAGCAGTTGGCGTCCACCATTTCCGCGACCGGGTCGCGTTCCCATACGCCGAGCAAAAGAACCTTTGCACCGGTGGGATATTTGAAAATGTAAAACACATTTTGCACCCCTTGAAGCTCATAAAAACCGGGGCGCCGCGGATCGGCCTTTGTCGGCGCGCCATGCTCTAGTAACAGGCGCAATTCGCTCACTTGTTCCGCGGAATGATTCCGCAGGTCTTGCACTAACGGGAGATGCTTTGTTGTTGAGATCATATTCTTATCCAGCTTACCGTGCTGCTCACCTAGTAAGACGTAAAAACTCTTGGAATGTTTCAAGGTTCACAACTTTTAACATTCCTTTCACAACTTTTTTGCGCACAGGTTACAACTCCAATTTGGACTGTGCCAGGGTGTAGCGCCTTGAATTGCCTCTGGTTATTCGATGTCCGGGCCGGCCGTAAAGTTAGAAGATAGAGAAAGCTTGGCTGATTAGCGGGGCCGCCATAGTTGGAAGCGCATCACCCTGCTACAGCTTCGACAAGTGGCAATTTGATCGCTCTCGGATCCATGCGTTTTGATGAAATCCGTTACTACCTCACGCGGCACTTGCGCGTGCCCCTTTAGTTTGCGATAGTTCGCATCACTGACGTCAAGAACAGGACAGCAACGTGACAAAAGGCACCTCCAAAAACTCCGCAAAAACAGACAAAGCCGCCTTCAATAAGGACCGTCGCCGCAAACATCATCACTGGCTGGTCACCGTGTCCTATGCAGACGGCGAAAAATTTGGTCGCGTGTATACCGACAAGGACAAAGCCGCGCGCTTCGCCGACCGCCAGAAGCGTTCTCCGGTGGTAAAGTCCGCGCGCATCACGCAAGTCTCCTAATCCGTTGGAACTTGCTTTTAGATTGATGTGGTATGGAAGCGCGACCGCCGGGAACACTTGTCGCGCTTAACCTGCCATGTTATATAAGGAACAGTCCTTGAGCGGCCTTAGTATAGTGGTAGTACGGAACCTTGCCAAGGTTCAGGTGTCGGTTCGATTCCGATAGGCCGCTCCATAATCTCAGCTACTTACAGCAGCTGCATCTTCAGCGTGGGACCACGAAGGACCAATTGCTGTTTCTGCCGCCGGCTGAATCAATCCAACCAGCTTCAGATGTGCCGCCCGTTTCGCCGGTGTCAAAGCCTGTGCGTAAACGTCCAGCGTTAATCTGCTGTTTGCGTGCCGCATCAGTTCCTGGACCGTCTTTACGTCCTCACCGCCGCCTTTCAGAAGGGTTGCGAACGTTCTGCGAAACGAATGCCATCCCAGAGCCTTGGTGATGCCTACGCGCTTCGCAGCTGGATGCACATAGCACCTTAGCGGCGTCTCTGGCCAGTACGGCTGTTTGCCATCCATATCCGGGCTAGCAAACACCCAGTCACCCGTCTGCCGGTACGGCGCCTGTCTGCTCCAATCCTGCAGAGCGTCGAGCAACGCACCATCCATAGGCACGGGCTTCTGGGAAGCCTCTGTCTTCATGTCGCCAACATGCTGATGAACTACTGCTCTGCTAAGCCGGATTTCACCAGCGGCGAAGTCAACGTCAGACCACTTCAACCCCAGCGCTTCAGATACCCTTAATCCCGTGGCAGCAGTCAGAAAGACCAATGCACGGGCTGGGTTCTCAAGCTCTGCCAGCAACTTCTTCAGTTCGGCCAACTCCAGGACGTCGGGCAACTTCTCACGCTTCGCACTCTGGCGCACGAGCGTCATCGGATTCCTCGCAATCCACTCGTGGCGGCCGGCATGGGCAAAGATGACATGCATGGTGTTTCTGATCTTAGCCTTTGTCGCGTTCGCAAGCGGCAGGCTGTGAAGCCAGCCTTCCACTTCCACTGTGCGCATGTCTGAAAGCTTGTGTTCACCCCACTTCGGAAGAACCCAAGTCTTCAGCGACGTCTGGAATGTTCGTTGTGTTGAGAACGCCTTGCTTGGCAATTCGTTCTCTTGATAGTGCTTGACCAATTGCCTTAATGTCAGTGGCACTGCGGGATTGACCGCGTTGATCGTGGAGCGAAATGTTTCAACGGCACGTTTTGCCGCTGTCTTGGTTGGGAACTGTTCGATGGTACCCACAACCACCTTCCGGTAGACCCTTCCTTCCGTCGCTTTCTCTCGCCAACGGAAGATCCAAACTGCGGGGCCGGCCTTCCGCACTTCGCGTGACAAACTTCCTAACTGATAACGTTGCCGTGTGAATTTCACTGTGTCTTCTCCTGTGTGAAATCCACGCGGTCAGCGGGTTGGCGATTTGAATTTATCCGACATTGCAGCCATGCGTCCAGCTCTGATACACGAAAATACCAGTGGCCGCCAATTTGGTATCCGGGAAGACTTCCGGTCCGCGCGTAACGTTGTAGGGTCTTGACGTGAATGTTGCCCAGCAATTTCGCCGCTTCGGGACTGCCGATCAAGGGTTCGAAGGCAGGCTTGGATTCTCGTGCGGGTTTGAGTGTAGACGCTTGGCCCGAGCGCTCGGCACGGGCCCTGCCATCTCCCCCTGTGGCCGCGTGCTGTGACGCGGCATGCAGACGGCTTTTGCTGCCTTCCGCGAGCGCGTCGACTAGGAGGGAATCTTCCGCCACTTCTGAGTTCTTCTCCTCAATACAAATTGCATTCGAGCGAGCAGTTTCTGCAAAGCGCGGGGCATGCTGTCTTGGAGACGCTGCGTTCTCGCGCACACCGAATTGGGTTGGACGAAGTTTCATGTTGTCTGCTAGACGGCTTTCACAAGAACGTCTCCTTGAGCTTTTTCGTTGTTGTGGTTATTTGCGTGTACGTCAGCCCAGCGTCTGAAGTCATCGTCTTTGCGGAACAGCAGTTTCAAGGCTTCGGTGATCACGTAAGACGGTGAAGCATCGATGAACTCCGCATAGCGTTCCAGCTGAGTCTTTACAGATTCTTCGACACGGGCTTGGACGGTGACGGTTTTTGGTTGTTTCGGTGGTGCTTTCAGAATGGACAACTGGCTTCTCCTTTCTTGTTCGCACAAAATGTCAGACATGTTGTCTGACAAATTCTCGGCGTTGGCCAACGCGACCGCGCAAGACGCGTTGACGCGAGGTGCCTGCGAGGGCGGGAGCGACCCCAAGCATCACTTTGGGCACGCGACTGTGTCCAAGAGCGGGGTCGCTCCCGCCCAGTTCAGTGATTTTGCCACGTGCAAAGCAAACCATCGTTTCGTGCGCATCCGTCTCGTCGCACGCAAGTTAGGTTGGCCATTGCGGTGAACGCCACGGTGAACGTGTCGGTGAACCGGGCATTTCATCCCCCGTTCACCTTTAAGCATAGACATTTGCCTTATTCCCAGAGCCGCCCAAAAAGTTGCACATGTTTCGTCTAAGAATTCGGCGACTCACGCGGGCAGTAAATCGAAAGAATGTTTCTGGTGGGCTGGAGCGACCCAGGGATCACTTTGCCCACGGAACCCTGTACAAAAGTGGGGTCGCTCCAGCCCAACACGATGTTTGCCCGCGTCCAAATTGATCGTCGCGCCTTGCGCAACCTCTTGTTCCTTGAGCGCTTGCCCGATCGCCAAGGTGACTACGAGGGTGACGCAAATGGTGATCTGTGTCGTTCATGCATCCGTCACCCTTCCGCGTTGCAAATAGCGGATCGAGGTTGCTTGAAATAGTCATGCCCGCATCAGTACGAGCCCTCTAAAATGAAAAAGGGCAATAACAATCTTAGCCGCCTAACCTACAAGAAATCGTAGCGAACCGCTTCATCCGTAGGAGTTCAATGGCATCCTCTACTTACTAGGGAACATCGAGTCGGAAAAAAGTGAGAAAAAACTTTATCCCTCGAGAGGTCCCCGGGTCTCCCGTGGGAAGTCCCCCCACAGCCCCCTACTTATTAAAGGAACATCGAGAAGGGAAAAAGTAAGAAAAAATTTTAATCCCCCGGAAAGTCCAAGCGGTCAGAGAATTCCCGATCACAGCCCCATACTTATTCAAGGAACATCCAGAAGGGAAAAAAGGAGAAAAAATCTTAGTACTAGTACATTTTTCTGAAAGTCTAGCGGGGGAATGTGCCCACAGAGGGAGTGACAGAATAGGGGACTAAATCCCGTAATTCACATCGTTTTGAGTCTTGAGAACTGCTTGAACGAACGGAAAAAGTGTCGGCGCGAGTCACGCAACGCACAGGTTGATACGGGCATTGGGGAATGATCGACCCTTGGGGATTGTGCGCTGCAACGGTAGTTTGAACCGGTGTTGCGCTCCGTGAGTCAGGTACCAGCTGACAGGCGACTCTCGCCCTCACAGCTTATCGGGCGTGCGCAACGCGCGAAACAATGCCGCACTGCACACGACCGAGATTGCGGTCGCAAGCGCCAACGCCGCTGAGATCGAGTAACGTATGATGATCGCACCCAACGCTGCACCCAAAAACATGGCGACCACCGACCCAACCCTTCTCGCCAATTTCGGGTTTTTGCCGTTCGCGACCGAAGAGTCCGCCCCGATGCCGGTGATCGTTAGTGTCAGGACCGTTGTCGTCAGATCGGGTATTGCGAGCTTGCGGACAGCGGCATTTCGTGTGCCCATCGCAAGCGCCGTCAGGACGATCAGAGCAAAGGGTTGAAGGGAATATTCCAGGAAGTCGTGTCTGTATCCGATGGCGCACAGGGATGCAGCAAAGAGAAAGACGTCTTCCAGCAAGAACGCTTTACCTGCGAATCGAATCTGGGAATCGGCGTCCGCTCGGGCCATGATCCGTCCCCCAAATATCGCCCCGACAAGAAACGACACTAGCGCCGTCGACGAGCGCGCGATAGACAGTCCGGGTACGCGCGCTGTCGCAAACGCCAAAATCACGACATTCCCCGTCATGTTCGCTGTGAAGACGCGCCCAAGCGATAAAAAACTGACCGCGTCCACCAAGCCGGTGACCACCGTCATTCCGAGCAGAGCGGACGCTATGGTTTTTTCAGCGGCTGGACCGGCCGTCATAAACCACCAGCCGACCGAGTATATTGCGATTGCTCGTTGTCGGCGCTCCTTTCAAAACCCACGCGCGGCCGGCACTCATTCGGGCGTAAGAGAAGAAAAAGACCTAAATAAGTATGGCTCAGATTGCTTGCTCCTAAAACTTGTACCCCGTCCATAACGCCCAGTAATTGAGGTTGCGGCCTGGCTGGCTTTCTCTCACGAACTTGCCTGCATAAAAAATTCCGTAGTCGGCTTGAAACCAGAGATGACGATTCGCTTGCCAGCGCATCTCCGTGCCTGGACGATGCCCGACGAAACGCGCGTTGCTCTTTCCTGCAGGAATAATCAGAAATCCGGGGACGGAGTACACTCCATCTCGCAGGCTCTCCCTCCATTGAAAAATCCAATCGACCGACGCAGTCACGCCGCGCGGCAGCGTTGCTTCAACGCGAGGGTGTACGTCAATAAAGTTGATGGGCCCGGGGCCAGCCGTGGCGAGGACGCCAAAATAATTGCCCTTGGGGAATAACGGATTGAATGTACCGAGGGTCTTCGTCCTCGGATCGTCGCCGCTCGAGATGTCCGCCTTAGCGCTGAATCGCGGTTTCAGCGGAACGTTCGGAAACCGGTAACCCGTTTCAGATGCCACTGTCCAGGCGCTTATGTTTCCGGAACCGAAGGTTCCGAATTGCCAAAGCGCTTCATAGTCGAAATCCCAGCCGGGGTTGCTCTCGGCGATTGGACGAGAAAGACGTGCACCGATAGTGTGCCTCACTTCGAGACCGATACCTCGGTTGAATGCAGCTGTTTTTCGATCGAGGCCAAGGTAGTAAGCGTCTAGCGTGATGGTCTTCGTCAAAGGTCGGACGCCGTATACGCCCCAGAACCCGATAGCGTGATCGGGTGCATTGTCAAAAAATCCTGGTTTGTCTAGGTCTGGGCGCACGGCGAAGCCGTCAATCCGCCAAGAACCGACACCGACTTTTACCTTGAACCCGTCAAAGCTCAAGCGCACGTTGGGCCCTTCGCGAACATCGATCAGTCGCCCGGAGCCATACTCCATCTCATGTCTCCCGGCTCTGACCTTGATCCAGTTGCGTTCATCCCCCATTCCGAATTCGAGAAATGCTACGTGGAAATCGAGTTTCTTTTCGTCGATCGGCCTCGGACCACCGATACGGTAAGAATTCAAACCGCTTTTGAGCTCGACGAACGACCGAACGTGCTTGCCGTAATGAACGTCGAAATAAAGCATGTACCGTTCATTGAGATAGGCGTTCATGAAAGGCTGTTGGCCCCAGTTGTCGTTTCCGATCTGTTCCCAAACCTCGCGAGCTTCGCCACCCATGGACAGGAACCAGTCATTCCTACCTGGCCGCAGACGAAGGTATTTGATGGGGTCCCAAAACTCCTGACGCTCGGCCGGATCAGCGAGAAAACTCCAGTCGTCGTCCTCGCGAAGCAAGTGATAGATACGTGCCGGCGCCGCGGATTCAGCGGTGGGAACTGATTGACCTTGCGAAAGTGGCGGCGTCGCAAGAGACACGACCATCAAGATCATCAACGTTCGCATGTATCTCGTCGTTCCAATCCCAGATGTGGCACCGCGCTTCGCGGATCATCGTCAGAAGTCGCTTGCACTTCTTATTTCTTTATTACCGAGTGGATTTCCGCGACGTATCCTCCGGGGAACTGCACGACAGCGGATTCTCGCTCGTCGGTCTTATAAGGGGGTACGAGGACGTCGACGCCGCTGGCTTTCGCCTTGATGAGCGTGCCCGTCAGATTCGTGACTTCATAACCTGTCATTTCCCAGCCGTACGGATACGGAAGGTGACCGTCGCTAACCAGCGCGGTCAACTTCCCGAACTTCGATTCGATCCTTACTCGCCGATAGGTTTCCGTGGGCCTTCCGATTTCGACGCCCGGTGCGCGCAGTTCATCAGAGACGAGACTTCCGTGAGAAAACGCGAGAAAGCTGGACACAAATGCATCCACTCGGTCCTGCGAGACATAGACACGATTCTCCGGAATAGTTTGGAGCGGGGCGTAAGATGGCGCGGCGGTGTGCCAGTACAGTTGTGTGTTCACGCCGCCCGGCCATTGAATGATTGCGTCTCGGCCAATCGGATCGTTGAAGGGAGCCACCAAGACATCCGCGCCTGTAGCCTTGGCGGCGCGGATCGCCTCGTCCACATCAGTGACCAGATAGCCTGTGCGCTCCAACCCGAATGGATACGGAACCGGCGTCTTGAATCCGAATACTGATACGGTTCCTACAGGAGTCATGACCAGTTGCGACATGGTGCTGCTTGGTGTCGGAGTTACGGTGAAAACGCCCTGCTTGGTTGTTGTGCCACCGAATGTGGCAATCAGGCTCGCGACAAAACGGTCAAAGTCCTGTGGAGCAACGTAGACATGCGTCGTGTCGTACTGTGGGCCGACAGCTACCCCGGTCGTTTTGGCTATCTGCAGACTTTGGGCGAATGTGCTGAAGTATTGCGATTCACAGGCGAGGCCAATTGTCAGAAAGATAGCAATCGACGTTCCAGCAAGAAACTTTTTCAAGCGCATTCTATTTCTCCTAAGTCGCCAATTACGTCATCGCTGTGAAACCGGTTCCTGTGTCCAGCCAGCTCTCAAAGAAGATCACCTGCTATGTACGTCGGTCGTGTCTACTTCGTCGGTCATGGAGATGTGTTTTGCAAAGATGGAACTTGGGTCGTAACGCGTCTCGTGTGATGGCGAGTTGTAAAGTGGACGGTCGTAGCGCTCACCGACTAGGCAAACGGATGCGGCACGTGAAACGTCGAGCTTCTTCGTATGAATCCAAGTCCCGAACTGCTCGCCAAGCACCATCCCCAAGAGGCCGAGTAAAGCGACGATCGGCGGTGCCGGGCTCTTCACTCGGATAAGTCCGTAGAGGCCACCGACTCCGAGACCAACGATGAAAGATAAAAACAGTACCTTCATTTCGATTTCTCCAGCCACGCGTGAATCAGAATGCAAAGCAGTCGCAACCCAGCCCCCATAGGCCAAACTCACCCAGCACTTGAAGGTGTGATCGCGTCCGCCCATCTGACGGCGCCTCAACATGCGAACAGGCAGCGGGGTGAGATACACCAAGAGTGTGGTCCAGAGCCTTCGCGTAACCTCCATATTGTTTGACGGGTGACCAGCTTGGGCTCACGGGCAGTGCAGGCGGCGCTAGTTTTGAGAACTCCTCGCTCGCGTAAACGACCTTCCCACCCACGATTGTAAGTACCGATTCGAGATGGTTGATCTCCTCTTCGGAAATGGAAAAATAATCGCCAGAGAGAACAGCCAAGTCGGCCAGCTGGCCAGGAGCAAGCGCTCCTTTTTTGCCGTCTTCGGTTGAAAACCAGCTGCTCCCCATGGTGTAGAGCTTGAGCGCTTCCTCACGATCCAATCGGTTCTCTTGCGGATAAAGACTGAGACCCCCGATGGTCTTGCCGGTGATAAGCCAATACAGAGAAAGGTAAGGGTTATAGCTCGAAACCCGGGTCGCGTCGGTTCCGGCGCCGACCGGGACGCCGATCTCCAGCATCCGGCGAAGCGGCGGTGTGCGTTTGGCTTGTTGTGAGCCGTATTGCTCGACGAAATATTCTCCCTGGAAGGCCATGCGGTTCTGCACCGCGATGCCGCCGCCGAGCGCCTTGACACGCTCGATGTTGCGGTCGGAAATTGTTTCGCAGTGATCGAAGAACCAATGCAGGCCGTCGAAGGGAATCTCCCGGTTCACTTCTTCGTAGACATTCAGTGCCCGCTCGATGGTCTCGTTGTAGGTCGCATGCAAGCGAAACGGCCAGCGATTCTCCACGAGATGGCGAATCACCGCTTTCAGTTCGCTTTCCATGACCGGCAGCATGTCCGGGCGCGGCACGAGAAAATCTTCGAAGTCCGCCGCGGAGAAAACCAGCATTTCTCCCGCGCCGTTGACACGATAGAAGTCATCGCCATCCCCGGGCTTTGTCATTCTGGTCCAGCTCTGGAAGTCCGATATCTCTTGTTTCGGTTTCTGCGTAAAGAGGTTGTATGCGAGGCGAATCGACAGCTCGCCATTGCGGTGCAGTTCGTTCACTACGCCATAGTCGTCGGGATAGTTCTGAAATCCGCCACCGGCATCGATCGCACTGGTGATGCCGAAGCGGTTGAGTTCGCGGAAGAAGAGCCGGGAAGAATTAAGTTGATCTTCGCGGGAGAGCTTTGGTCCCTTGGCGAGGGTGGAATAGAGAATGTTGGCGTTGGGCTTGGCAATGAGAAGACCCGTGGGATTTCCGTGGCGATCACGCTGAACCTCACCAGCCGGGAAATCCGGAGCGTTCTTGTCATAGCCCACCGCACGCAACGCCGCTGCGTTCAATAAGGCTCGGTCATACAAATGCATCACGAACACCGGTGTGTCTGGAGCGACTGCGTTGATCTCATCGAGCGTAGGCATCCGGCGTTCGGCGAATTGAAATTCGGTCCAGCCTCCGATCACCCGTACCCATTGCGGCGCGGGTGTTCGTGCAGCTTGTTCTTTCAGCATGCGCAATGCATCGGCCAGCGAAGGGACACCATCCCAGCGCAATTCCAAGTTGTAGTTGAGGCCGCCGCGGATCGGATGCATGTGCGAATCGTTGAGGCCAGGGATGACGGTTCGCCGGCGTCCGTCAATTACGCGCGTTTGCGGACCTCGCAGGCGCAGAACCTCTTCATCCTTACCCACAGCGGCTATCTTTCCGGCCGTTATGGCAATCGCTTCTACAAATGAGGGCACCCCGTTCGTAGCGATCTTGGCGTTGTGCAAAATTAGGTCAGCAGACACAGCAGTCTCCGTTTCGGGTTTTCCAAATGGATTGAGAAGGGCGGAGGAGGCTCCGCCCTTCGGGTTTTACTTGTGAGCTCCAGCCAGCTCAGGAACCGCGTACTCCGGGAATTTCGTGGCCGGCGCACCGTGCACCATCGTGTACGCGTATTCGACGCCGATCCCGTAGGCTCCGTAGTGGTTCTTCACGATGTCCATCACCGCATCGTAGGTGCCCTTGTTGGCCCAATCGCGCTGCCATTCGAGCATGACCGACAAGGAAGTGACGGGCTTTGCGCCGGCTTGAATGACGCGCTTCATCGCGTTGTCGTGAGCAAGCTGGCTCACGTCGCCGCAGCAATCTTCCACGACGTATATTTCGTAGCCGTCATGAAGCGCCTGTACCGTCGGCAACGCGACACAGGTCTCTGTCCAGAGGCCGGCAATGAGAATTTTCTTGCGTCCGCTTTTTTCGATCGCGGCGACAAAGTTTTTGTCGTCCCAGGAATTCATGGACGAACGCTCGATGGGTTCCTTTCCCGGGAATACCGCACGCAGTTGCGGCCACATATTCCCGCTGAAGGACTTCGTCTCCACCGTTGTTAAAACCACAGGTACATCAAACACCCTTGCGGCTTTTCCGAATGCAACGGTGTTGTTGATAATTCCCTGACGGTCGAAATTGCTTGTTCCAAACAGCATTTGGCCCTGATGGTCGATCAGCGCCACGACGCAATTGTCTGGAGTTAAGAGTCCCTTCTCACTCAGCTTTGGACGATTGCCGTTTGATGATTGTTGAGCCATACGATTCAGATTCCCCTTTCAAATATTCGCCTTCGAAATTGGCGCTATGAGGGAAAGCAACTGCGTGCCCAACGCCGCACATGCGCGTCAGAATCGGCAATCCGTTTTGTTTTCAACGGAAAAAGGACGTCAGGTTCAGAATGGAGAATCCTCTTTGCAGCTATTCCATGCCAAGGATTTGGCGATAAAGTCGAGGTCTTCACGGAGTCTGGAGTTCGCGCAGTGTCTGGACGTAGCGTGTCCGCGCAAAGCAATGGGTTCGGGTTGTGGAGAAGCGCGTGCTTATCTTGTGGAGGCTGAGAGGTGAATATGAGTGGTGTTCCTGAAGGAATTACGCAGGCGGACGTTATCGTTTGGGGAGAAGGAGGCGCCTTCGCACAGCAGATTGCGGCAGGCCGATATCGGCTGAAGGGCGATGAGCCGCTTAGCGCTGGAGGCACTGATACCGGGCCATCGCCTTACGACTTCTTACTCGCCGCTCTGGGTTCCTGCACCTCGATGACGGTCGGGATGTATGCGCGAAAAAAGAATTGGCCGCTGGAACGCGTCACCATTTGGCTTCGACATTCGAAGATATATGCTGCAGACTGCTCTGAATGTGAAACGAGGGAAGGTATGCTCGAGAGAATCGAGCGGGACGTGCAACTTGAGGGGCCCTTAAGCGCAGAACAGCGCTCGCGGCTACTCGAAATTGCCGACAAGTGCCCGGTGCACCGTACGCTCACTTCGGAAATCAACATCCGAACGAGACTGCTATGACTGCGCTTTGGACTTGAGAAAGTCTGGGGCCCAGCCGCCGAGAAAACATCACCACCTAGCGGCTCTAAAAGCGCATGAGGGCGTCCATTGCGAAGTATGGACTTTCGGGTTACGAATGCCATTCCCAGACTTAATCTGGATTGATTCCGCGCCTGTCAATGGACTCGTCCGTTTTTTCCAGTTCCTTCAGGAACTTGTTGTAGTCGCGCCATACATTTCGCCACTGATCCGCAGCCAGTCTTTGTGAAGTTGTGCGTGGCTTAGTCGAACAGAGCGCCACAGTGAGTATCGCGGCGATAACCTGTTGGTCTTCCATTCTTCTCTCCTCGTAAGAACTTGTACGACTCGCTCGGCTGTTAACCGCCCAGTCGGTCGGCTAGCCGACTGCCCGCGCTTCCTGAGCCCAGAATCGTTCGCGAAGAACCCTTTTGAGGATCTTGCCGGAACCGCTTTTCGGTAATTCGGTATCTGAAAACTCGACGCGGCGGGGGATCTTGTAATTCGCCAGGAATTGCCGGCAATGGGTGGTGAGATCGTTCGCGCTCATGGCCATTCCGGGCTTCCGCACAACGCAGGCCATCACGATTTCACCCCATTGTGAATCAGGGATCCCGAAGACCGCCACTTCACGAACTGCGGGATGCTTGTAGATGACCGCTTCGACCTCGCCGGAATAAACATTTTCCCCACCTGTGACGATCATGTCTTTCAGGCGGTCGAGGATGTAGAAATAGCCGTCCGAATCCTGATAGCCGATGTCTCCCGTGCGAAACATTCCGTTTCGAAATGCGAGAGCGGTGTCTTCTGCATCGTTCCAGTAGCCTCGCATGACATTGGCGCCGCGTGCGACCAATTCGCCGTGCTGCCCGACTTCCACTTCCTTTCCTGTCTCGTCTTCGACTCGCAGATCAATTCCTGGACAGGGCCGCCCACAAGATAGGAGCTTGCCCTCGACATGCTCCTGATCTTCGAGACCTGTGAGGAAGCCGGTCTCACTGAGTCCGTAGCTCTGGAGAAGTTTTACGTTCGGCAAAAGCTTTCGAGTGCGACGCACAAGTTCCGGCGCCATGGGAGAACCGCCGTATGCCAGAACCTCGAGGCTGCTCAAGTCATACGGTTTTGCTTCGGGCATCTGTGTCAGCAGGTTCACCATTGTTGGCACGAGCACCGTGTGAGTTACGCGTTCGTGTTGGACCAACTCACAGAAACCTTGCGGGCTGAATTTTGGAATTGTGACTTGGCGCGCACCGAAAGCCGGCGCTGCGAACATGGCGGGAAAATCGGCGATGTGAAAAATCGGTGCTGCATGCAGATAGACTCCTCCTTCTCGGTATCCCATCCAATAGCTGAAGTGGTCCAGGTTCGCCAGGATGTTGGCGTGCGTCACCATGACGCCCTTGGGCCGGCCTGTGGTGCCGCTCGTGTAGATGAGGGCTAGAATTGCTTCCGGATCATAAACAGGATCTGGACAGGAGTCGTTCCGAACGTCGAACGGCTCTTCGTCGATCACGAGTTGCCACGGAAGCTGCACCGCAGGCTTCGGGAGTGAGGAATGCCGCACCAGCCCGCGCGGTTTTGCATCAAGCAGAACTCGGTCGATTTCAGCTGCGGAGAGCCGCGCGTTTATCGGGACTGCAGTAACGCCGAGCCAGCTGCAGGCGTAGACCAACTCAATGTAGTCAGGAGAATTCGGCAACAGAAGCGCAAGGCGGTCGCCCGCCGCAAAACCCTTGGCGGCGAGCGCGGCCGCAATGTTCCGGACGCGCTCGTGGAGCGCCTTGAAAGAAACAGCGGCGCCGTCGACGACCAGCGCCGTGCGTTGCGTGTAATACCGGGATGCCCGGCCGAGCGAATGAAAGTAAATCATCGTCTGCTGTCCAATGAAGAAGTGCTTGGAATCGCGAAGCACCAACCAGAGAACTTCACTGAGTGAAGCTAGTCGCCCCCGGCGGTGGCTGCTTCGGCCGCCTCTTCGCCCTTTGCGCGGGTAGCCAGCAGTTCCAGCAGCATGGCGTCGCGTTCACGGTTGAGTTCATCAACTGAGCGGTTGCCTGCCTCTTTTTGCACGCCGTCGATAATCGCTTGCTTCACCTGAGGACTGAATTCCGTGATCGTTCCCAGGTCTTTCCACCACGAGGCTACTGGCCCGGAGAGGTGCTCCATGAAGTGGTGAATTCCGCCCGGACCACCGGCGAGATGGAACAGCAGATTCGGACCCATCACTCCCCAACGCAGTCCAGGCCCCCAGCACACGGCCGCGTCCGAGTCAGCTACATCCAATACGCCCTGCTCGATGAGATAGACGACCTCACGATAAAGCGCCGCCTGAAGGCGGTTAGCCACGTGGCCGACGACCTCTTTGCGGACATGAATCGGTTTCTTGCCAATCGATTCGTAAAAAGAGATTGCACGCTGGACAGTTTCCGGCGATGTTTTTTCGCCCGCCACTACTTCAACGAGCGGCACCACGTGAGGAGGGTTGAAGGGATGTCCGATGACACATCGTTCGGGATGCTTACAGGCGGACTGCATCGTACTCATAGTCAGTCCGGAGGAACTCGAGGCGATGATCGCATCCGGCCGAGTCGCCGCATCCATATCGGCGAAGAGCTTGATCTTGAAGTCCTTCCGTTCGGGCCCGTTCTCCTGCACCAGGTCGGCATCCGCGAGCGCCGCCTTCAAATCCGTTGTGAACTTCAGGTGATCGCGCGACGCGTTCGGGGAAAGGCCAATGACGGTGAGATCTTTCCAGGCGGCGTCAATGTAACGGCGCAGGTTGGTTTCGGCGTCGGGCGCCGGGTCCGTTGCGGTGACATTGAGTCCACGAGCAAGGTAAAGTGCCGCCCAACTCGCGCCGATGACTCCGGTGCCTACAATTGCTACGTTGCGAATCTCTCTGCTCTTTGCCATACATTTCTCCTTGTTAGAACTAATTATTTCCAAATTCCTCGAACTCACTTGCTCGCTGCTGCAACTCCGAGAGCAGCGTTCGCGGAGCCAGTATCTTTTTCGGCTCCGCGATGGTTCACGATCAGGCGCGATCCACGTTGCCCCGTGAGATAAGTCCAGACCCACTGAACGAACACGCTCACGCGGAGACTGGACGTTGCCAGAAACTGCAGATGTACAGCCGCCCATGCGAGCCAAGCTGTGAAGCCGCTCAGATGGATCTTTCCGGTTTGCAGAACGGCGAACCCTTTTCCGACAACCGCCATGTTGCCCTTATCGAAATACTTGAACGGTTTCGGTGTCGGTCCGTCCACAACGCGTTTGTGAATCAGCTTTCCCGCGTATCTTCCTTGCTGAAGGGCCACTTGAGCGACTCCCGGCAGCGGTTTGCCGTTCTCGTCGAGAGATGCCGTGTCACCAACGACAAAGATTTCCGGGTGTCCTGCCACCGTGAGGTCAGGCTGCACGCGCACGCGTCCTGCTCGATCGGTATCTACGTTGAGCCACTTACCTGCGGGAGAGGGTGCAACCCCCGCGGTCCAGATAACCGTTTTGCTGACGATACGTTCACCCGCGACGACGATGCCGTCGGCATCAATGTGGTCAACGCTGTGGCCCAGGCGAATTTCAACGCCCAGCTTTTGCAGCCGCTCATTTGCGGCTTTGGAGAGATCCTCTGAAAAAGTCTGCAGAACTCGCGGCGCCATATCGACGAGCAGGATCCGAGCGGTTGTCGGATCGATCCGCCGGAATTCCGATTTCAGGGTGCTCCGCACAAGGACGGCCAGAGCAGCAGCCATTTCGACGCCCGTTGGACCGGCGCCCACCAAAATGAAAGTCAGGAGATCACCGTGGCGGCTGGGATCTTCTTCTGCTTCGGCCTGTTCGAATGCCTGGAGGACCTTGTTGCGAACTGCAACCGCATCCGCCACGGTCTTCAGGCCGGGAGCATATTGGGCGAATTCGTTGTGCCCGAAGTAGCTCTGGGTCACTCCCGTCGCGAGCACCAGGTAGTCGTAAGGTATAGGAACATTTTTGCGGTCGGCATCACTTGAGAAGACGCACTTCTTATCTTTGTCGACTCCCGTAACTTCGCCAAGGATCACCGTGGTATTTTTTTGTCTTCGAAGAATTCCTCGGATCGGAGAAGCGATTTGACCCGGCGCCAGGACCGATGTCGCCACCTGATACAGCAACGGCTCAAACAGGTGATGGTTGGTGCGGTCAATCAAAACGACACTCACCGGAGTATTTCGAAGCGCCTTGGCCGCAGCCAGCCCTCCAAACCCTGCCCCGACAATGACTACCTTCGTTTGCGCCATGGCAGACCTAGGCGACCGCAGCCTTTCTCGACAAAGTAAAGTCGGGTGGACGTTTCTCGAAGAATGCAGCGATGGCTTCCTTGGTATCCGCGGAGCGAACACGTACGGAAAACTCGCTGTTCTCCGCCTTCGCGGCTTCAACGGTCGCGTCGAGCCATGGTTTTTTCATGAGCCGTTTGGAAGCCTGCAGTGCTGCCGCCGGCTTTTCGGCCAGTTTCTGAGCAGTGTCAGTGGCGGTCTCCAGCAATCTTTGGTCTGGTACAACACGGGTAACCAAACCGAGTTCCAGACCTTCCTTTGCATCGAATGGGAGACCGAGTTGAATTACTTCCGCGGCGCGCAAATATCCGGCACGCATGGGGACGGAGTATGAGGAAGCAAATTCCGGAACCAGCGCAAGATTGATGAAAGGCATTTGGAATTTCGCGGACTCACCGGCGTAGACAAAATCGCAGTGCGTCAGCATGGTGGTCCCACCCCCGATTGCCGCGCCGTGAACCGCTACGACGATTGGCTTTTCAAAGGCGATGAAGGCGTTGATCAAACGGGATTGCGGACTGTCCCCAGGGCCCGGGGGATTTTTCAGAAAATCGTCGAGGTCGTTTCCCGCGCAGAAAGAGTCTCCCGCTCCGTGCCAAAGCACGACACGTATGTCGTCGTCCTTCGCGGCGGCGTTGAGCAAGTCCGCGATGGTGTCGTACATCGCTGAAGTCATGGCATTCTTTTTCGCCGGCCGATTGAGTTGGATCCGCAAGATGCTCCCGGAGCGTTCGGTAACGATGTCACTCATCTTCCACCTCCGGTAGCGGCCGATTCCAAATTCGAAGCGTGGGGGATAGTGCCGCTCGCACGAAAACCGTCGATATCGTTAGGGGTGAAACCAAGCTCTTTCAGCACCTCGTCGTTATGCTCCCCGATTCTCGGCGCGCGCCTGGCAGGTGCTTTAGTAACACCGTGCACTTGAATAGGACTGCTGATGGTCGAAGTCAACTTCTCGCCGGCACCTTCGAGCGGAACGACGATGTCGTTCGCTCGCAATTGCGGATCGTTAACGACTTCCTCCGGCCCACGCACGGCGCCGAACGTGATTTGTGCGCCGTTGAAGACTTCGTACCAATGCGACATGGGTTGCGAACTAAAAATCTCATCGAGCATTGAAGTCAGTTGCGGGCGGTTCTGCGCCAGCTGGGCAGGGTCGGAGAATCGCGGATCTTTTAAGATGTCCTCACGGCCAAGTGCTTTCGCAACTACGGGTACCTTGTCCGGAGTAACCACGAGAACGAACCAGGTGCCATCGGAAGAGCGATACACGTTCAAAGCTGCGTTTGCGGGATGCGCTCGATCGTGCAGACCGTAGAAATTCGCACCGCATAGAGCGGCCTGGATGAAGACACCGGCTGACCAAATACCTGTCGCAAGGAGCGAAGTCGTGACATAGGACCCTTTGCCAGTGCGTTCGCGACGATAAAGAGCGGTCGCAACGGCGGCATAAATAGCGACTGCAGTCGCATTGTCGCCGCTACCCGAGACCGGCCAGGTCGGCGGCGCTCCAGCATCGCGCGTCATGTACAGCAAACCGCTTCGCGCCCAGTAGGCCGTGAGATCGAATCCCGGAAGAGCGGCGTCCGGACCTTTCTCGCCGAAGCCGGTAAGATCGGCATAGATCAGGCGCGGATTCCACTGAACGACATCGTCATATTCGAGCTTCAATTTCTTGCGCGCGGGATGCGGTGTGTTGACGATGAACACGTCGGCCCACTTGGCTAGCCGCTCGAGAACTTGCTGTGCGTTCGCAGATTTCAGATTGAGCGCAACGCCACGCTTGTTTCGATTCGACAATTGGAAGGGATAGGGCACTTCCGAATGCGGCTGCGGAGGGATTTTCTGTCCGATTCTCCACAGCTCTCCGTCGGGCGGCTCGACTTTGATCACATCCGCGCCGAAGTCGGCCAGGATCGTCGCCGCGGCGGGGCCGGCGATGAAGCTTGCGAGGTCCACGACTTTTAGTCCTGAGAATATATTTTCGTCTGCCATGAGTTTTCCTTCTTTCCGTTCTGACTAGAAATTAAAAAATGAAGTTGAATTTCGTTCTGCGTTAGCGTCCCTGGAACTTTGGAGCGCGCTTCGCAAGGAAGGCGGATGTTCCTTCTTTCTTGTCTTCGGTCCCGGCGCAAATCGCGAACAGCGAAGCTTCCAGAAGAAAGCCCTCCGCGAGACTGGTGTCCAATCCTTTGTTTACCGCCTCGATGGAGTACTTCACGCCGACGGGTGCGTTGGAGATGATCTGGTTGAGCACGGCTTCGACCCGCGCGATCAGGTTGACGCCTGGAACGACTTCATTCACCAGCCCGATGCGATAGGCTTCTTGCGCATCGATGATTTCGCCCGAGAGGATGAGTTGCAATGCGCGGCCCCTGCCGATCAACCTGGGAAGACGCTGCGTTCCGCCATAACCCGGCATCACTCCAATCTTCACTTCAGGCTGGCCGAACCTCGCAGCTTCCGCGGCGATTCGAATCGTGCTGGCCATCGACAGTTCACAGCCACCGCCGAGCGCAAAGCCGTTCACAGCAGCGATGACCGGCTTGCCGAGGTTTTCAATGAGGTCCGTAAGCGCCTGGCCGGTTCGCGTTTTCTCTTGTGCCGTGAGCGGGGTATCGTTGGCCATTTCGCTGATATCCGCGCCGGCCGCAAACGATTTATCTCCCGCTCCGGTGAAGACGACTCCACGCACCTCAAAATCGTCGCGGGCCTCTTCGAACGCGGATCGCAATTCGGAAATGGTTTTCGCGTTCAGAGCGTTGAGTACTTTGGGCCGGTTGATGGTTACGTAGGCAATCGGTCCCTTCTTTTCGTACAGAACATTTTCAAGTTTCAAAGCAGAAGCCGGCGAACTCATGATTCTCTCCTTGTAATTGTTAAGACTGATCGGAACTGCACTACGAACCTGTGGGAAGCTCCGTGTATGCGATTCCAGTTAGATTTCCTTGCGCAAAGATCACAGGTTTCTTATTCGATCCGTCGAGATTGGCGCTGTAGACAGATCCGGCCAGGTCGGTCACAAACATGCGCTTGTTTTCCAGATCTAACGCCAGACCAATTCCTTCCATCAGGTGATTAAAGACAATCTCCGGTTCTTTGCGAGCCCCGGGTGCCGCATCCATCGGAGCTCGATTCACCGTATTACCCCGCGGCGGATCTCCACGATCGGTCCAGTACAGTATTCGGTTGCCCAGGTCGAGATCGAGATCAATGGGTTCGGGCAAGTTGTTGTAGAGAACTTCAATGTCTTGGCGGTTTGCCGGAGTCTGACCCTTTGGGATCTCCAGATTTGCGCGGAAGATGCGGCCCTGCCCCGCTTTTTCGGGCCCTTTCTGGGTCCAGTAAACTTTTCCGCGTTCAACGTCAAGCGCGATACCAACGCACCATTTCTTGGCGTCCTTGCCGGGACGCGCGTCACCCTCGCTCGTGTCGACCAGCGTTTCGATTTTGGAACCATCCAAATTCGCACGCATGATCCGCATGCCCTCGCGATCCGACCAGTAAAGCTTCCGGTTTTTTCTATCGAGTTGTAGTTGTTTGGGTGTGAACGTGCCGCCGTTAGGAACGACGTGGCTGGTATTGTTCCCGTTAAAATCCGCACGCTCGATAGAACCGTCATTGGCGTTGGGATTGCCCATGTTGGTCCAGTAGAGGTGACCCGCTTCTTTATCCACAACGATGCCGTCGGGGATTCGCCTTCCCTCGCTCACAATGACCTTCAGGTCGGAGCCGTCAGGATTTGCGGAGAAGACTTGACCGCTGCTCGCGCTTAGAAAGAACAAGCGGCCCGAAACAGGTTTTTCGGCGGGTCCTCCCACCTTTGCTCTTGAATTTGCGGATGACATTGAATTCCTTCCTTTCCCATTTTTCCGATTTGCTTTTCACTTTTTTCGAGACTTGTTCCTTAAGCTTGCGAACCCCAACAGCTCAAACGAGCCTGATATTGCGTTCCATCGTCCTGATGACGGAGTCCATCCTGCCGTTCCATACCTGCTTAGCCACGCTTAGCGTGAAGCCCTTCACCGTGTGAAACGGAACGTGCGACGGCATCGCCAGGGCCAACGGATCCACCACTGCATCCACGACGACGGGACCGTCCTTGTACGCTAGAGCCTCGGCAAGCGCCTCCCGCACATCGCCGGGTTCCTCGATGCGGATTCCCTTTGCGCCCATCGCTTCGGCAACCTTTGCGAAGTTGGGGCTCTTGAAGTCCACGCCGAAGGGGATAATGCCGGCCTCTTGCTGTTCGATCTTGACGAAGTCAAAAGCATCGTTGTTGAGGATGACCTGAACGACGGGAGTTCTTCGTTGCACTTGTGTCAAGAGGTCGCCAAGGCCCAGCATCGAGTAGCCGCCGTCGCCACAGAGAGCAATCGTTTGCCGCCCTGGAAATGCCAGCTGTGCGCCGAACGCATTGGGGGAGGCGTTCGCCATCGATGCCCATGAGAACGACCCGAAAAGCCTGCGATCCCTGCCGCCACTGATATGTCGCGCCAGCCATATGACAGCCGTTCCGGTGTCAGCGAAGAACAGGGCGTCATCAGCAGCCAGATCGCTGAGCGTTTTCGCCAGGAATTCGGGGCGTATGGGCTTGATCCCGGGGCCTTTGTCAACGTAATGCTGCAAAAGGCCGTGGAAGTGGTTCGTTTCCGCGATGTGCTTGTCAAGGAAGCGCCTGTCGGCTTTTTCCCGCACCCGCTCGAGCAGCGCATCAACAGTGGTCTTGATGTCGCCAACAAGACCAAGATCAACATTCGTGCGGCGCCCAATATGCTTCGGGTTCTTATCAATCTGAACTTTTTTCACTTTGTGGCCGGGCAGAAATTCCGAGAATGGAAAATCTGTGCCGAGCAGCAGCAAGAGTTCGGCCTCATTAATTGCGCCGTAGGCTCCGCCGTAACCGATCAAGCCTGTCATGCCGACCGCGTTAGGATTGTCGTGCTCCAGCCACTGCTTGCCGCGCAGCGCATACCCGACCGGCGCTTTTAATCTTTCTGCCAGTTGAACTACCTCATCATGTGCATGCCTGCAGCCATCGCCCCCGAAAATTGCTACCGTTTTTGCATCGTCGATCATCTCCACAAGTCGATTTAAGTCCGCATCCGCCGGGCGCAGGTGCGGGGCGGCCGGAATGGTTATCTGGGTCGATTCGACTTCCACATCCATCGACGCGATGTTGCCGGGCAGAGATATGACCGTGGGGCCTTTCTCGAGGACCGCGGTTAGAATTGCGGTATTGAATACGGAGCGAGCCTGCTCGGGATTGACGACCCGCGCGGTATAGAGCGAGGCGGTATCGAAGAACTTGTACGGATTGAGTTCTTCGAGCGTGAATGTATCCAAGATGCTCGTTTCGACGTCGCCCGCGATGGCGATAATCGGCGCGCCTTCCTTGCGCGCATCCATCAATCCGTTAAACAGATGAACGACGCCAGGACCAGCGGTTCCGCAGACTGCCACGGGATTGCCCGTCAAGTACGCTTCGGCAACAGCGGCAAAAACTCCGTATTCTTCGTGACGAACCTGGATGAAATCGATCCTGCCGTTCCGGCGAAGAGCATCGACAAAAGGGTTGAGTGCATCGCCGACGATGCCATAGCAGCGTTTGACGCCGGCGTTGGCGAGCATCTCACACAAGACATCTGCGACTTTTCTCGACACAACTATCTCCTTTCGCGAGACAATTTCCGGCTAGCTGCAGGCGAAACAAAATGCACGACCCCTGCGACGCAACTGACTACACGAAAGCGCTGAGGCCGGTGATGGTCTTGCCGAGAATGAGGTTCTGCATTTGGAACGTGCCCTCGTAGGAGTAGAGAGCTTCCGCATCCACGAAGAATCGCCCGACGTTGTACTCAGCCGCGATGCCGTTGCCGCCGAGTAGCTCGCGTGCCCACGAGACCGTC
>Ga0193729_1000383_pt1 | contig 22853 bp, 17 predicted proteins | sample U1c2metaG_FD_143036 | JGI IMG/M metagenome (GOLD analysis project Ga0193729, IMG submission 143036) | Soil microbial communities from a riparian zone of the East river system, Colorado, United States - U1c2 | ecosystem: Environmental > Terrestrial > Soil > Riparian zone | place: USA: East River...
CCCCCCGCCCGGCCCGCCCCCCAGCCGGCCCCCCCGCCGACCGCCGAGATCCTCGGCATCCCGCTGGCGATCTCCGACTACGAGGTGGTGATGGACTGGATGGACGCGATGATCGCCGCCGGGGCACGCGGCTACGTGACGGCGGCGGCCGTCAACCTCGTGATGTCCGCCCAGGAGCAGCCCGAGACGCTTGCGGCGGTGCTCGGCGCGACGCTCGCCGTGCCCGACGGGCAGCCGCTCGTGTGGGCGCTGCATGCGCTCGGCCATGCTCGCGCGACGCGCGTCTACGGGCCCGACCTGATGGCCGGCTACTGCGCCCGCGCCGCCGCCAACGGAACTCCGATCTACCTCTATGGCGGCCGCCACGACGAGGCGCGCGGACTGCTCGAGGCTCGCCTGCGCGAGCGCTTCCCCGGCCTGCAGATCGCCGGCGGCTCCTCGCCGCCCTTTCGCGCGCTGACGGCGCAGGAGGACGAGCACGAGCTCGAGCTGATCAACGCCTCGCGCGCAGCCGTCGTATGGGTCGGAACGGGACAGCCGAGACAGGAGCAGTGGATGCACGAGATGCGCTCGCGCCTGTCCGCGCCGCTGCTCGTCGGCGTGGGCGCCGCGTTCGACTTCCACGCCGGCCTCGTCTCGCAGGCCCCGCCGTGGATGCAGCGCAACGGCCTGGAGTGGACTTACCGCCTCTCGCACGAGCCACGCCGGCTGTGGCGTCGCTACGCCCGCTACAACCCGCGCTTCGTCGCCGGCTTCGCGCGCCAGTACCTCGCGTACCGCCGCCGGCGCGCGCGGTGAGCCGCGTGCTGGTCACCGGCGGCGCCGGCGCGATCGGCAGCGCCGTCGTCAGGCGGCTGCTCGCCGATCCGCAGTATGAGCTGCGCGTCTCCGACCCGCGGCCGGCGCCGCAGTGGATGCGCGAGGGCTGCGAGATCCACGTCGGCGACCTGCGCGCTCCGGCGCAGGCGCTGGCGGCCGCCAATGGCTGCTCGCAGGTCATCCACCTCGCCTCCTACGCGCCGCCGACCGCCGAGTCCTCCGCTCTCCCGCACACGCGCCTCGCGTTCGAAACGACGCTGCACAACGCCGTGATCGGTGCGGCGATCGAGCGCCGCGTGGAGCGCTTCGTCTACGTGTCCTGCGCGATGGTCTTCGAGCGCGCCGAGCTCTTCCCGACTCCCGAGGACCATCTCCCGAATTGCCCCGTCCCGCTGTCCGCCGACGGCTACGCCCGGCTGACCGGCGAGCGCTACTGCAGCGCGGCGCACGACGAGCACGGCCTTCCGTACACGATCTGCCGCCCGTTCGGCGTCTACGGCCCGCCCGGCCCCTCCGCGGCGCCGGACGGCGAGTCGCATGTCGATCCGCACATCGATCCGCTCGTGCGCGAGCTGCTCGACGGAGCGCTCGCCGGCCGGCGGCCGCTCGAGCTTCACGGCTCGGCCGAGCAGACGAGGACGCCAACACACGTCGACGACGCCGCCGAGGGCATCATCGCCGCGCTCCGCTCGCCGGCTGGCGCGAACGAGGACTTCAACATCGCCTCCGCGCGGGAGCTGGCCGCGGCCGAGATCGCCCGCATCGCCTGGGTGGCCTGCGGCGAGGATCCCGACGCGCTCGCGCTGAAGCCGCTGCCGGCGGGCGAGCTCGGTGCGCAGCGCAGCTGGCCGTCGGTCGACAAGGCTCGCGAGCTGCTCGGCTGGCAGGCGCGCGTCGCGGCCGAGCAGGGAATCGCGCGTACCGCGCATGGGCTGCGCATCGGCGGCGCTCTATAGGCTGGCGGGCCAATGAACGACCGACGCTCAGCGCTCGTCACCGGGATCACCGGCCAGGACGGCTCCTACCTCGCCGAACTGCTGCTCGAGAAGGGCTATGACGTGCACGGCATGGTGCGCCGCGCCTCGACCGAGAAGTTCGACCGCATCGAGCAGATCCGCGACCGCATCACCCTGCACCAGGGCGACCTGCTCGACCAGCGCTCGCTCGTCGACGCGCTGCGCGCCTCCAAGCCGTCGGAGATCTACAACCTCGCCGCGATGTCCTTCGTGGCCGTCTCCTGGATCCAACCGACGCTGACCGCGGAGTTCACGGGCACGGGCGTCACGCGCATGCTCGAGGCGATGCGCGAAGTATGCCCCGAGGCGCGCTTCTACCAGGCCTCCTCCAGCGAGATGTTCGGCAAGGTGCTCGAGGTCCCCCAAACCGAGACGACCCCCTTCTATCCCCGCTCGCCCTACGGCGTCGCAAAGGCCTACGGCCACTTCATCACGGTCAACTACCGCGAGTCCTACGACCTGCACGCGACGTCGGGGATACTTTTCAACCACGAGTCGAGTCGCCGGGGGCTGGAGTTCGTAACGCGCAAGATCACGTGGCACGCCGCCGCGATCAGGCATGGGTTGACCAACGAGCTGCGCCTCGGCAACCTCGACGCCGAACGCGACTGGGGCTACGCCAAGGACTACGTCGAGGCGATGTGGCTGATGCTCCAGCAGGACAAACCCGAGGACTACGTGATCGCGACCGGCGAGGCGCACTCCGTGCGCGAGTGCTGCGAGGTGGCCTTCGACGAGGCCGGCCTGGGCGGCTTCGAGCGGTACGTGACGATCGACCCGGCGTTCGTCAGGCCGGCCGAGGTCGACCACCTGATCGGCGATCCCTCGAAGGCAGACCGCGACCTCGGCTGGAAGCCGCAGACGTCGTTCGAGGAGCTGATCCGCCTGATGACGCGCGCCGACCTCGAGCTGCTGAAGCCGCGCTGACCGCTGATGGCGGTCCCGCTTTTCGACACCTCCTCGACGCTCGCCCCGCTGCGCGACGAGCTGCGCGCGGCGATCGACCGGGTGCTCGACTCCGAGCGCTTCATCCTCGGCCCCGAGGTGCAGGCGTTCGAGCAGGAGCTCGCCGCCTTCACCGGCGCCGCCCACGGCGTGGGCGTGGCGAACGGCACGGACGCGATCACGATCGCCCTACGCGCGATGGGCGTCGGCCCGGGCGACGAGGTGGTCGTGCCGTCCTTCACCTTCTACGCCTCCGCCGAGGCGATCCCGCCAACGGGCGCGAGGCCGGTGTTCTGCGACATCGACCCGGCCACGTACTGCGTGACCGCCGACACCGTGCGCGCCGCGCTGACCCCGCGCACGAGGGCCGTCATCGCCGTGCACCTGTTCGGCAACGTCGCCCCGGTCGCGGAGATCGAGGCGCTCGGCGTGCCCGTGCTCGAGGACGCCGCGCAGGCCGTCGGCTCGGACTCGGCCGTGGGCCGCGCGGGAGGGCTCGGCACGGCCTCGACGATCTCCTTCTACCCCTCGAAGAACCTCGGCGCGTTCGGCGACGGAGGCATGGTCCTGACCTCCGACGAGCGCATCGCCGAGCAGGCGCGCATCCTGCGCTTCCACGGCTCGCGCGACAAGGTCGACTACGAGCAGCTCGGCTACAACTCGCGCCTGGACGAGCTGCAAGCGGCAATCCTGCGCGTGCAGCTGCCGCACCTCGAGCAGTGGGCCGAGGGCCGGCGCCGGGCCGGCGAGCACTACGAGCAGGCGGGGCTCGGCGAGCTGGTCGGCCTTCCCCAGCCCGTGCCCGGCGCCTCTCCGGCCTGGCACCTGTACGTCGTCAGCCACCCCCATGTGGAGCGCCTGGAAGCGGCCCTCGGCGCCGTCGGCGTGGGCCACAAGCCGTACTACCGCACGCCCGTGCACCGGCAGTCGCCGATGCGCGAGTGGGGCGCCGGACGCGAGCTGCCGGGCACCGAGCACGCGGCCCGCACGCACCTGGCGATTCCTATGAGCCCCGTGCTGAGCCGCGAGCAGGCGGACGAGGTCGTGGCGGCTGTGAGCCGGGCCCGCGGATAGCCACACGGTTGCCGGGTCCGTGGGCCTCGAGGATCTGGTCACCGTCGGGGCGGACCTCTAGGCTCGATGAGATGGCGCCTGCATCCCCGATCCCTCACTTGGACTCGCTTCCGCGCCTCGTAGGGGCAGCTATTGAGCTCGGCGCGGAAAGGGTCGGCATGCTCTCTCCGAGCGAGTTGCGACTCACAAGCGCGCCCCTCGAACGGAGGTCGGCGCGCGCACTGAAGAATCTCATCCGCAGCGGAGACGATCCCCTCGGAGAGGCTTTCTGTCGCCTTCGCACTCCGGAAGTTCGACGTGGCGATGGCGCCGTCTATACGCCGGAGCGCATTGTGACCGCGATGACGGACTGGGCGGAGCAGGGGCCAGCTCCGGCGCAGATCGTCGACCCTGGGTCTGGCTCGGCACGCTTTGCGCTCGCGGCAGGGCGGCGCTTCCCTGGCGCATCGATCGTTGCCGTCGAGCTCGATCCGGTGGCTGCGATCGTCGCTCGGGCAAACCTGGCGGTATCAGGGATGTCGAATCGTGCTCAGATCGTCGTCGGCGACTACCGAAGGTTTTCGCCGGCACGGGTCAACGGTCCAACGCTGTATCTGGGCAATCCACCATACGTGCGGCATCACAAGATCAGCTCCAAGTGGAAGCGATGGCTGAGTGACACGGCTTCTAGACGTGCACTGTCCGCGAGCCAGCTAGCGGGCCTTCACGTCCACTTCTTCCTGGCGACCGCAGAGCACGCGTTGCCGGGAGACCGCGGCGCATTCATCACTTCGTCCGAGTGGCTCGACGTGAACTATGGATCAATCGTTCGAGACCTCTTGCTCGACGGCCTCGGTGGACAAGCAATCCATGTGATCGCCCCCGAGGCGGAACCATTTGAGGATGTTCAAGTCACGGGGGCCATCACCTGTTTTGAGGTCGGATCGAGGCCATCGGCGCTGAGGCTACGTCGTGTCAAGTCAAGTCGCGATCTGGGCAAGCTCGAGGGAGGACAACCAGTGAGACGAGAGCGACTGGCCGACGCTCGACGCTGGACGCCGCTGCTCCGCACCGCCCGCAAGGCACCAGCGGGACACATCCAACTGGGAGAGCTGTTTCGCGTGCATCGAGGAGCTGTCACCGGTGCCAACCGCATCTGGGTGATCAACGTTGAGGAAACTGACCTGCCGCGGCGTTTCCTCCACCGGACGGTGACCAGAGCGCGCGAGCTGTTTCTCGCCGGTGTGTGTCTGTCGAGCGCCGGCAAGCTTCGTGCGGTCATCGACCTCCCCGCCGACCTCGATGAGCTCGACGCAGCTGAGCGGAGAGCCGCCGAGCGCTTCCTACGCGCCGCGCGTGGCCTCGGAGCCCACAAGAGCTACATCGCTCGACACCGGCGCGTGTGGTGGTCGATTGGCATGCGCGACCCGGCACCGATCTTGGCCACCTACATGGCTCGACGACCGCCGGCATTCGTGCGTAACCTCGCACAAGCGAGGCACATCAACATCGCCCATGGGCTCTACCCACGGGAGCAGTTGCCTGGCCAGACTCTCGACCGAATTGCCGAGGCACTGCGCGGCTCCATACACGTGGGGCAGGGCCGCACCTACGCAGGAGGGCTCACCAAGTTCGAGCCGGGTGAGATGGAACGCCTCCTCATTCCAGACCTGGCTTAAGGCGTCGGATGACCATCCCGCCACCCCACTGGTCAGCGGAGGAGCTCGACGTCGCGCGGATGTCGGCGATCACTCGTTTTCGGGATGAGCGCCTGCAGGAGCCACTCGAGCAGTACCTTGAACTGTTCGATGTCTACAGAGGGACCGCCGAGGAGCTGCTAGAGGCCACCGTAGACCTCACGAGCATCGACGAGCCGGCGCTCGAGCTCCTCACCAACCCAGCGCTCCTCGAGACCCTCCGCTACCTCGCGGGTCCCCCCATCTCCGAGGATGATCTCAAGACGTTGGCCGAAGCAAGTCTTGCTCCAAGCAGACTGCGAGGCGATCGGGCCATGGCCGGCAGAGTGATAGAGACTGTGTTCACCGCGCTCGACCGGAGGCGCTTTCCATGGGTTGCCGAGGGACGGGAGCCGGAGGAGGCCGAACGAGACGCCGCCGCAGCTGCGACTGCTGCCCTGATGGCCACGCAGCGCCTCTCCACTTCGCGTCGAAACGAAGGGAAGAACCAGCAGGAGGGGGCAGTCGAGGCGGCCCTGCTGACGGCCGGATTCGAGCAGGTTGCACCTTGCGTCGTCACCACACTCGATGATGCTCCGAGGCGCGGCGCGTTCTGCCGCGAGGCGATGTTCGGCACGCGAAAGGCCGACTTCATCGTTGGCCTATGGGACGGTCGCAAGATGCCGCTCGAGTGCAAGGTGAGCAACTCGTCCACCAATTCCGTCAAGCGACTCAACAACGACGCCGCCGCAAAGGCGGTGGCTTGGAGTCAAGAGTTCGGGACAGCCCAAACCGTCCCGGCAGCAATGCTGTCCGGGGTCTTCAAGACACACAATCTTGTTGCCGCCCAGCGGAGCGGACTGGCGCTCTTCTGGGCGTACAAGCTCGACGTATTCCTCAGCTGGATCGAGGACACGCGCCCAGTGGCCTAGCGCCAGCGCTCGAGCAGATCCTCGTCGGGCACTTCGCGCACGATCTTCGCGGGCACGCCCATGACGACGGCGCGCGGCGGGACGTCGCGCGTGACGAGCGCGCCGGCGGCGACGAACGCCTCCTCGCCGATCTCCACGCCGGGTGTGAGCACGGCGCCGCCGCCGATGCGGCAGGCGCGACGCAGGATCACGCCGCGCAGCGGCGCGCCCGGCGGGTGGCGGGCCATCGTGTCGTCGTTCGTGGTGATCGCGCCGGGGCCGACGAACACATCGTCCTCTACGAGCGTGAAGGCCGTCAGGTAGACGCTCGTCTGCACGCGCACGCGCGCGCCGATCGACACATCGTTGTCGACGACGCTGCCGCGGCCGATCGCCGCGCCGGGGCCGATCGAGGAGCGCTCGCGCACGAACGACTGGTCGCCGAGGATCGTGCCCTCGCCGACGCGCGCGCCGGCCAGCACGACGGCACCGGCGCACACGATAGCTCCCTCGCCGAGCACCAGACGGCCGACATCTCCATGCGCGGAGGAGCTCTTGGACAGCCGCGGGCGCTTGCCGAGCACCGCCTGATCCTCGATCACGCAGCCCGCGCCGACGATCGTCCCGGCGTGAACGACGACATTTGCACCGAACGACACATCCGATGAGACCTGCACGTCCTCGCCGAGCAGCAGACCGGGTGCGCGCGGGTCGGGGCTCAGAGCGGGCGGGGGGGGCGGCGGCTCCCCGCTCGAGCGTTGCTCGGACACGCTCAGAGGCGGACGACGTTCGCCGCGCCGGAGGAGCGCGTGACGCCGCGCAGATCGACCACCAGCCGTGCGCGCTGGGCTATGACGTCGTGGTCGACGCTCGGGTGGGCCGTGACGATCAGCGTCAGGTCGGCGTCGTCCACGGCCTCCTCCAGCGGCCTGCTGTCGAGCGAGAACTCGGCCAGGTTGGGGACGTGCGGGTCGTGGTAGGACACGTCGGCACCCTTCGCCCTGAGCAGCGAGATGATCTTCAACGCGGGCGATTCGCGGATGTCGCCGACGCCGGGCTTGTAGCTCACGCCGAGCACGGCCACGCGCGCGCCTTTGACCGACAGGCCGACGCCGTTGAGCGCACGCTGCGCCTTCTCCACGCAGTGGTAGGGCATCTGCTGGTTCACCTTGCCGGCCAGCTCGATGAACTCCGTGGCGATGTCGAACTCGCGCGCGCGCCAGCTCAGGTAGAAGGGGTCGACGGGCAGGCAATGCCCGCCCATGCCGGGTCCCGGAGAGAAGGGCATGAACCCGTAGGGCTTGGTGGAGGCGGCGTCGACGACCTCCCAGATGTCGATGCCCATGCGGTCGGTGAGCATCGCGAGCTCGTTGACCAGCGCGATGTTGACGGAGCGGAAGATGTTCTCGAGCAGCTTCGTCAGCTCCGCCACCTCGGGGCTGGACACGCGCACGAGGTTGTCGCACACCAAGCCGTAGACGGCCTCGGCGCGCTCGACGCATGCCTCGGTCAACCCGCCCAGCACCTTCGGCGTGTTGCGCAGCGTGAAGTCGGTGCGCCCGGGATCGACGCGCTCGGGCGAGAACGCCAGGTGGAAGTCGCGGCCGGCGGCCAGGCCGGACTCCTCCAGCAGCGGAGCGACGCGCTCGCGCGTCGTACCCGGATACGTGGTGGACTCGAGCACGACGAGCTGGTCGCTCTGCAGCACCTCGGCGAGCGCGCGGCTCGAATCGATCAGCGGCCCAAGGTCGGGCTCGCGGTTGCGCGTCAGCGGGGTGGGCACGCAGATCAGCACCGCGTCGGCCTTCGCCAGGCGCGCGTAGTGCGTGCTCGCGTGGATGCGGCCCTTGAACTCCCGCAGCAGCTTGGAGGGAACGTCCTCGATGTAGGAGTCGCCCGCCTCGATCGCCTCGATCTTGCGCGCATCGACGTCCACGGCGATCACCTCGCAACCCTCCTGCGCGAAGGCGACGGCGAGCGGCAGACCGACGTATCCGAGCCCGATGATCCCGACGGTTTCCATTCGGCCGCAGTGTAGGGCCTGAGGGTGACCGAGAAGAAGCCGCGGCGGCTCAGGAACCGCTCGCGACGGCCTCGAGCGCGCGCAGGTCGGCGCGCACCATCCGCTCGACCAGCGCCTCGAAGGAGACCTGCGGCAGCCAGCCCAGCCGTTCGCGCGCCTTGCCCGGGTCGCCCACGCTCGGGGTGCTCTCCGGCGGGCGCACGAGAGAGGGGTCGACGCGCACGTAGCGCTCGGCGTCGAGCTCGACGCAGGCGAAGGCCGTGCGGGCGAACTCCGCCACGGTGCGCCCCACGCCGCTGGCGAGTACGTAGTCCTCGGCCCGGTCCTGCTGCAGCATCAGCCATGCTCCGTGCATCACGTCGCCGGCGAACGACCAGTCGCGCACGGCCGCCAGCACCCCGAGCGTGAGCTCGTCCTGGCGGCCGAGCGCGATCGCGGCCGCTCCCCGCGTGATCCGGCGGGTCACGAACTGCTCGGGGCGGCGCTCGGACTCGTGGTTGAAGGTGATGCCCGAGCTGGCGTGCAGGGCGGCGTGCTCGCGCAGCGCGCCGACGAGCCCGTGCCCCGCGAGCTTGGCGATCGCGTAGGGCGTCGTCGGCCGGCACGCCGTGTCCTCGCGCTGCGGGCTCTCGCGCGTGTCGCCGAAGATCGCGCCGGAGGCAGACACGAACACGCGCGTCTGCGGTTCGACGTCGCGCACCGCCTCGAGGATCGCCGCAGTCGAGCCGGCGATCGCCGTGAGCGTCTCGCCGGGGCGCTGCCACGACGCTGGCACAAACGAAGGGGACGCGAGGTGGTAGACCTCGCTCGCGCCGACGCGCTCGACCGCCGCGCGCAAGCTTGCCGGCTGGAGCAGGTCGCCGCGCACGACCTCGAGCTGCCCGCGCAGGTGCTCCGAGCAGCCCAGCGACCGCTCGGGCTCTCCGCGGACCAGGCCGGTGACCGCGTAGCCCTTCTCCAGCAGCAGCTCCGCGAGGAACGAGCCGTCCTGACCGGTCAGCCCGGTGATCAGCGCGGTTGGCTGGCGATCCACGGCCGCAGCTTATGCGCCGTCGTACAGCTCCGCCAGCGCGTCCGCCACGACCTCCGGCGCACACAGCGTTCGTACGCGCGCCAGGCCGCGTTCGCCGGCGGCCCGATCGCCCGCCAGCCGGCCGATCGCCCGCGCCAGCGCATCCGAGTCGTTGGCCGGCACGAGCGAGCCCTCCTCGACGAGCTCGGGCAGCGCCCCCACGCGACTCGCGGCCACCGGCAGGCCTGCGGACATCGCCTCGGCGGCCGCCAGGCCGAACGTCTCGGGCGAACGCGAAGGCACGAGCGCGATCGACGCGCCCGCGCGCAGCCGCGCGAGCTCCGCGTCGTCCACGCGCCCGGCGAAGCGAACCTGCGCCATGGCGCCTGCGGGCGCACCACGCCGTCCGCGCGCGGCGCGCTCCTGCAGCACCGCCAGCTCGGGACCGTCGCCGGCGACGACGAGCGGAACGCCTGCGGTGCGGCAGGCGTCGATCGCGACGTCGATGCCCTTCTCGGGCGCCAGGCGCGAGACGACGAGCGCGTACGAGCCAGGCTCGGGAGCCGACCCGTCCGCAACCTCGGCTGGCGCTGCCGCGGCCGGCGTGGCCTCGGACCCCGCGGCCAGCGCACGTATGGGGGGCGCGAGCACGTGCACGCGCTCCCATGGCAGCGACGCGCCGAGCTCGCGCAGGCGCTCGCGCGCGAAGGCGCTGGGCACGACGACCGCATCGGCCTGCTCGACGAGCCGCCTCTGCCAGAGCGCCAGCGATGAGGCATAGGCGGCCGCCTCGGGCAGGTTCCCGCGGCAGTTGAGGCGCACGCCGGGGATCGTGTCGCGCCCGTGGCAGCGCGTGCATTCGGCGCCGCGCGTGAAGCACACGCCGATCGCACAGACGAGGCGGTACTGGTGCAGGTGCAGCACGACGCGCGCGCCCGCCGCGCGGGCGGCGGCCAGCGCGCGCCAGCCGAGCGTCGGCTGGAGGTTGTGCGCATGCACTACGCGCGCCCCGCCGGCGCGCACCGCGCGTGCGACCTCGTCGGGGTCCAGTCCGCCCCGCAGCAGGCCGAGCGCCGCGCGAGCGCGCGCGAGCTCGGCGGAGGATCGCGTGAGCAGCTCGGCCGGCTCGCGAAGCTGCTCGCGCACGAGCCACAGCAGGTCTTCCACGGCGCGCTCCTCGCCGCCGGTCGTGCGATAGCGGTTGTGCAGGAACAGGACCACCGTGGCAAACCTAGACTGTCCCGACGATGACCCCGGCCTCGATCGTGATCCCGACGCGCGCGCGCCTCTCCTACCTGGAGGTCGCCCTGGCCTCGATCGCGCCGCAGGCGGCCGCGGCGGGGGCGGAGCTGCTGGTCGTCGACGATGCCGGGGCCTCCGCGCCGGCGCGCGCGCTGGCCGAGCGATTCGGCGCGCGATACGAGCCGCACACGGCTCCACTGGGGCTGAACGTGGCGCGCAACACGGGCGTGCGGCGCTCGACGGGCGAGCTGGTGGCGTTTGTCGACGACGACATCCGCGCGAGCCCGGGATGGCTCGCGGCATTGCTGAGGGCGGCGCGCGAGCAGCCCGGCGTGGATGTCTTCACCGGCCCGATCAGGCCCCGCCTGGAGGGCCGCGCACCGCGCTCGTGCGGGCGCGAGGGGCCGCCGATCACGACGCTCGAGCTGGGTGACGAGGACACCGACGCGCGCTACGCGTGGGGCGCCAACATGGCCGTTCGGCGAAGGGCGCTCGAGCGCGTCGGCCCGTTCGAGGAGTCGCTCGAGCACGGGGGCGATGAGCAGGAGTGGCACGATCGTTTTAGGGCCGCCTACGGCGGATCGGCTCGCGTGCTGTACGTCGCCGGCGCGTCCGTCGAGCACCGGCGAGCGGGAGCGGACGCGCGCCTCGGCGCACTGATGCGCGGCGCTCACGTTCGCGGTCGCGCCGCGCGCAGCTTCGACGCCCGCGGCGGCAGCGCGCCCTCGCTGGCAGGCGAGCTGCTGACGCTCGCCGGCTGCGCCGGGCACGTCATCCGCCGCCGCTGCCCGGCGGGGCTGACGATGGTCGCGCACAGCGCCGGGCGACTGCGCGAGGGCGTGCGCGGCGGCCTGCGTGAACCGCTGCGCCCAGGCGCAACGGCCGCATCGGCCACTGCTCGAGCGCGGGGGCCGCGCGCGATCGCCGGCGAGAACGGAGCGTGTGGGCAGACCGACGACTTCCTGTCGGGCGCGAGCGGGACGGTCGGCGGACTCGACGCCGTGCGGCGCTCGTTTCGCGACGAGGCGATCGACGGCTGGGAGCTGGCGAGCGGGCGGCGCCTGCGCCTGGCGCATGCGGCGCGTCACGAGCCGGCCAGACGGCGCGTGCTCGTGTTGGGCGTCGAGCGCCCGCAGCACCGCTCCCTGGCGGCGCGCGCACAGGCGGAGCTCAAGCGCTCGCGCCACGAGGTCGAGCTTCACACGAGCCCGCCGGGCGGCCTGGGCAAGTTCGAGAACCTGAACCGGCTGCTCGCCGCCCACCCGGTGGGCGGGCACGACTGGCTGCTGGTCCTCGACGACGACGTGCGGCTGCCGCGCGGCTTCCTCGACCGCTTCGTGTTCCTCTGCGAGCGCTTCTCGCTGGCGCTTGCGCAGCCGGCGCATCGCCTGAGCTCCCACGCGGCCTGGCCGCAGACGCGCCGGCGGCCCGGCAGCGTGATGCGCGAGACGAGCTTCGTCGAGATCGGTCCCGTGACGGCCTTCGCGCGGACGACGTTCTCGACGCTCCTGCCCTTTCCCGAGCTGCGGATGGGATGGGGACTGGATGCGCACTGGGCGGCGCTTGCGCGCGAGCACGGCTGGCGCTGCGGCGTGACCGACGCCGTGGCGATCGGCCACCGCGCCGCGCCGACCGCCGACGCCTACTCGCGCGAGGCAGCGGTGGCAGAGGCGCGCGCCTTCCTCGCCGAGCGCCCGTACCTGAGCGCCGAGCAGTCCCAGCGCACCCTGACGACCCACCGCCGCTGGTGAGGGTCCTCGTCCTCGCCGAGTTCTACCCCAGCCGGCGCGATCCGGTGCTGGGCATCTGGGCGCATCGCCAGGCGCTGGCAGCGCGCGAAGCCGGCGCGCAAGTGCGCGTGCTGGTGATGCACCGCCTGGTGCCCTCGCGCGCGTTGCTCGCGGCGGGCCCTCGGGCTGCGGCCGGAGCGCTCGCCGAGCTCGTGCGCGAGCCGCGGGCGCAGGTGCGCGACGGGCTTCACGTCTCCTACGTTCCCTACGTCTCGCCGGCGCGCCAGCAGCACTACGCGATGTGGGGCGCGTGGGCCGCACCCCCGCTGGGCGTGGCGATGATGCGCGTGCGCCGCTCGTTCCCGTTCGACATCGTGCACGCGCACAACGCCGTGCCGGCGGGCGATGCCGTGCGTCGCGTGCGCGGCCTGGGCACGCTGCGCACACCGCTCGTGATCTCCGTGCACGGCGGCGACGTGCTCTACACGGCCGGCCGCGTGCGGTCGGGCGGCGAGAGCGTGCGCCGGGCGCTCCAGGACGCTCGCCTGGTGCTCGCCAACAGCCAGGGCATCGCCGAGCTCGCTCGCGGGCACGGGGCGCCTGAGACGCGCGTCGTGCACCTCGGCGCCGAGATACCTCCCGCCGCGCGCCCGGCGCGTCGCGGCGGACCGCCGACGCTCGTGACCGTCGCACATCTGATCGCGCGAAAGCGCCACGCGGACGTGCTGCGCGCGCTGGCCGTGCTGACGCCGCGCCACCCCACGTTGCGCTACGCGATCGTCGGAGAGGGACCGGAGCGCACGGCGCTGGAGGGGCTCGCCGCGCGTCTCGGCGTCGCCGAGCGAGTCGACTTCCACGGGCAGCTGCCGCCCACCGAGGCGATCGAGCAGGCGCGCCGGAGCACGCTGTTCGTGATGCCCTCGACGGAGGAGGCGTTCGGCGTCGCATACGTGGAGGCGATGGCCGGCGGGGTACCCGCGATCGGCTGCCGCGGCGAGCCCGGGCCCGAGGAGATCGCGGCGGCGGGCGATGGGCTGGTGCTCGTTCCGCCCGGCGACATCGAGCGGCTGACGCAGCGGATCGACGAGCTGCTGTCCGACCCGCACCGGCTGCGCGAGGCCCGCCAGCGGGCGCGCGCGACGGTCGCCGCCAACTTCACATGGGAGCGCTGCGGAGAACAGACCGTCGATGCCTACGAGTACGCGCTGCGGTGAAGCCGCTGCTGTTCGTCGCCGGCCACGCGCCGGCCTATCGCGTCGGCGCGCTGGCACGCCTGCACGAGCGAGAGGGGCTCGAGCTGGCGCTGTTCGGAGGCCGCTCTAAGCACGGCGGCGAGGTGTTCGCAGGGGAGATGCCCTTCCCCCACCGGCACGTGCGCCCGCGCGAGCTGACCGCACTGGCGGGCAGCGGCGACTACCGCGCCGTCGTATGCCCGACCGCCGGCCGCGTCGCGCCGCTGGCCACCTGGGCCGGCGCTCGGCGCGCCCGCGTGCCGCTGGTTCTGTGGGCGTCGCTGTGGGCGCACCCGCGCAGCGCCGCGCACGCGCTCAGCTATCTGCCCCTGCGGCGGCTGTATCGCTCGGCCGACGCCGTCGTGACCTACGGGCCGCACGTCAGCGAGTATGTCCGCGCTCGCGGGGCAAGGAACGTGCACGTGGCGGCGCAATCTGTCGACAACGGCTTCTGGAGCTCGCGCCTTCTCGCGACGCCGAGCGCGGCCGGGTGGCCGGCCCAGGCGGGCACGAAGTTCCTGTTCGTCGGCCGGCCCGTGCCGGAGAAGGGCCTGGCGGTGCTGATCGACGCCTGGCGCGCCGCCGGGCTCCAGCCGCCGGACGGCGTGCTCGTGCTGGTCGGCGCCGGAGCCGGCCTGGACTCGATCGCCACTGGGGGATCGCTACCTCTCCGGGACGCGGGGATCCTCGGCGTGGACGCCGTCGGCCCGGCCCAGCTGCGCGACATGTACGCCGCCGCGGACGTCCTCGTGCTGCCCTCCGTTCCCACGCGCACCTTCCGCGAGCCCTGGGGGCTGGTCGTCAACGAGGCGATGAATCGCGGGCTGGCGGTGATCGCGAGCGACGCCGTCGGCGCCGTCGCGGGCGGGCTCGTGCGCGACGGCTCCAACGGCCTGGTCGTCCCGGCCGGCGACAGCGACGCGCTGGCCGCAGCGATCGGGCGGCTCGCGGGCGACCCTGCGCTCCGCGCGCGCTTCGGCCAAGCGGGCGCGGAAGATGTGCACGCCTACAGCCACGACGCCTGGGCGCGGGGCTTCTCCGAGGCGCTCGCCTCACTCGGCCTCTCCCGCGGGCGTTGCTAGCGTTGCGTCGCTCACCTATGAGAATCGCCCACTCCAAGAGCCGCCCACGGGTCGGCCGCCTGGTGTCGGCGGGTGCGCTGCTGCTGCTCGCCTCGTCGCTGCTGCTCGGCTCGTTCGCCGCCGCGGCCGACGCCGACATAGGCATGCAGATCATCGAAAGGTGCACGCACGGCAAGAGCCTCGGCGGCTTCAGCCAGCAGGCATATCGCCGCGCGCTGCAGGAGATGCCGACCGAAGTCGAAGAGTACTCGGACTGTGGCAACCTTATTCGCCGCGCGCAGCTCGCGGCGGCCGGCGGTCGGGGGGGATCGGGCGGCGGCCCGGCAGCAGTCGCCACGCCGCTCTCGCCATCCGAGCGCAGATCGCTTAGCAGGGTGCCGAAGACCGGTGCGACGCCGTTGCGCGTCGGCGGCCAGCTCGTGCACCCGGGCGTCGTGCACGCCTCCGCGCTCAGCTCACTGCCCGCCCCGCTGCTCGCGATCCTCGCCTTCCTGCTCGCCTGCGCGCTGGCGCTCGGCGGGCGGACAGTCCGAAACGGTGTCCGTGCCCACCGCGCCCGCTGAGCACCCGCCGCGCTCGCCCGAGCCCAGCGGCGGGCCTGGTGTGGGCTCACCCGGCGGGGCGCTGGGCGCGCCCGGCCCGCCGCCGGCTCGCCCGGCGGGCGGCGCGCGAATCTCGGGCGCCACGCCACGATGGCCCGCGCGCGCGGCCTTCTGGTGGCCGACGCTGCTGATCGCGGGGATCCTCTGCTTCGTCGCGTTCCTCGCCGGCGGCGGGCTGAACCTCGGCGACATGACGACCGTCGAGACGACGCTGACGATCGGCTCGGGCCTGATCGTCGCCGCCGCGGTCCTGCTCGCGCCCGCTCTGGGGCACCCCGGCGCGCGCCCCGTCGGGCTGTGGCCGGTCGGGCTGCTGATCGCCTTCGCCGCGCTGACGGCCCTGTCGGTCGTGTGGTCGGTGCAGCCGGACGACAGCTTCAAGGACGCCGGGCGGATGCTCGCCTACAGCGGCGTCTTCGGAGCCTCTGTGGTGCTCGCCCGCGTGGTGCCCGCACGCTGGCCGGCCGTGCTGGGCGGCGTGATCCTGGCGGCGGTCGTGGTGTGCGGCTACGCGCTGCTCACGAAGGTGTTCCCCGACCAGTTCGACGCGAGCGACATCTACGCGCGGCTGCGCGCCCCGTTCAGCTACTGGAACGCGATCGGCCTGACCGCCGCGATGGGCGCGATCGGCTGCATGTGGCTCGGCGCCCGCAGGGCGGGCCACGCACTGCTCAGCGCGCTGGCCTACCCGGCCATGGGGCTGATGCTGCTCACGCTGATGCTCGCCTACTCGCGCGGCGCGCTCGTCGCGCTCGTGCTCGGCCTCGCGCTGTGGTTCTGCATCGTGCCTCTGCGCTTGCGAGGCGCCGCCGTTCTGCTCTGCGGCGCCATCGCTGCGGGCGGGGTGGTCGCGTGGGACTTCTCCACGCACGCCCTGAACAGCGACAACATCGCGCTGGGTGCGCGCACCGACGCCGGGCACCAGCTCGGGGCGCTGATCGTGGTGATGCTCGTGCTGCTGACACTCGCCGGCTTGGCGTTCGGCTTCTGGACGGGCCGCAACGCACCCTCGATCATCAGCCGCCGGCGGGCGGGCGGGCTGCTGCTGAGCCTGCTGGCCGTCGTGATCCTCGCCTTCGCGGGGGCGCTCGCCGCCAGCCACCGCGGTTTCACGGGCAGCATCTCCCACGGGCTGCACTCGCTGACGGACCCGCACGCGGCCATTCCGCCCAACACGCCCGGCCGGCTGACGGCCGTCGGCAGCGTGCGCGCGCGCTACTGGAACGAGGCGCTGAAGGTGTTCCAGGCGCATCCGGTGCTCGGCGCCGGCGCGGAAGGCTATGCCACGGCGCGCCTGCGCTACCGCACCGAGACGCTCGACGTCAGGCATGCCCACGGCTACGTCGTGCAGACGCTCGCCGACCTCGGTCTCGTCGGGCTCGCGCTGACGCTTGCGCTGCTCGTCGCATGGATGGCCGCCGCCGGGCGCGGCACGCATCCGTTCAACCGCAGCTGGACGACCTGGAAGACGCTGCGCGAGTGGGTCTCCCGCCGCGCGAGCGGCCCCCGGCCGGGCTGGCGGCCGCTGACGGTCGGCGGGCTGCCCGCGCCGTACACGGCCGAGCGCATCGGCATGCTCAGCATGCTTTGCCTGGTCGTCGTGTTCGGCATCCACTCGCTCGCCGACTGGACGTGGTACGTACCCGGCAACGCCTGCGTGGCGCTGCTCTGCGCCGGCTGGCTGGCGGGCCGCGGGCCGCTTGGGGCGAGCTTCTCCGACGGGGCTGCCGGCGAGCCCGCGCCCGTGCCGGCGCGCGCCGCGCGACCCGCGGGCGCGGACGATCCATCGCGCGGCGGTCCGACGGCGGCGATCCGCCTACCGAGCAAGGAGGACCTGCGCGGCCTGCGCGAGCGCGTGCGCCCGCGCGAGCTCGGCTCGCTGCGCGCCGGCGTGGCGCTGGCGGCGATCGTCGGCGCGCTGCTCGCGGCATGGGCGCAGTGGCAGCCCGAGCGTGCCTCGAACGCCTCCCAGCATGCGCTCGCCCTGCTCGCCCGCAACCCGCGCGACGCGCGGCTGCAGGCGCAGAGCGCCGTCTCTATCGATCCCCTGTCCGCGCAGGCTCGCTTCACCCTGTCGACCGTCGAGCAGGCAACCGGTGCTCCCGGGCTCGCGCGCGCCACGCTGCAGAGGGCCGTGCGCCTGCAGCCCTCCAACCCGCAGACCTGGCTGACGCTCGGCGAGTACGACCTGTCCGGCAACCCGCGCGCCGCGGTCGACGAGCTTGCGGCGGCGATCTACCTGAACCCCGAGTCGATCGCCGCGCAGGCGATCGCCGCGGGAAACCCCGAAGCGATCACGATCCAGAACGACTACGTGCAGGCGCTGCGCGTCGCCAACGCGCAGGCCAGCGCCGCCGCCGCAGCGCGCCGCGCCAGCGCGCGGCGCCGCGCCCGCGCGCCCCGCACCGGCCACCGCGGGGCGACGAGCCGTACGGGGTCGCGCCGAGGAGCGCGGCGTACGGGAGCGGCTCCGCCCAAGGCAGCGCGCTAGACACCAAACCCCAGAGGGATGGCAGGCGAGCCTTCTTAGGTCGAGCGGCGCCCACGGCCCGACGAGCCCCGTGTTCGGACGCACTACAGGTGTCGAAACGCCGCCAAAACGCCCGTTCTATCCATAGGCAAATGTGTAACGGTTTCCGCCGCGGACCGTTAGGATGTGGCACCGGGCTCGCGGAACGGCCGCGCGCGGCTCAGTTCACGACCACGGCACTCGGTCCTCCGCGCGCTTCATGCGGCCGGGTTGCAGTGTTCGTATAGGCGGTAGGTACCGCTTTCGCCTCGCAGGCAGAAGCTGTTCGCGACGATTTCGTTTGCAGTTGGGGGACCTAGTTCTGTTGCCGAGGTTGGGGGCGCGTTCGCTTCGAGAATCAGGAAGTTCGCATGCGGGAGTTCGTTTGCGAAGCCGTTTGATGCGCGGTTGATGGTGTGCCGGTCAACCACCATGAAATAGGACGCTGGCTTGAGTTTGGGCAGCAGGAAGTAGAGGAACACGCCGTTGCTTCCTGCCGTACGCAGATCTTGCGGCCCAACGAACACCGAGTCGCCGGGCCGCGCCAAGTGGTCGATGTCCGTGAGGATGGCCTGCGCCTGCTGAGCTTGGGTCGGGTCTGCGAGTCGGAACGACCGTCCATCGTTGGTGACCTTGAACGAGGACGTCCGTGAGCCCGTGAGCAGCTGATCAGCCTGGTGGTAGAGGGGGAAGCGGATCGCTTCGGCGCATGCGAAGAACAGCACCGTCAACACGGCCCCGAGCGCGAACCGGCGAGCGGCGGGGCTCGTGGGGCGCTGCAGAGGGTCGCTTCTGATCAGTAAGAGCGCCGCGGCGGGTAGCACGGCGAGCACCGCGATGGCGGACACGATCACGTGGCCCTCATCAAGTTTCCCAAGCGCGAAAGGCACCATCGCGATCCCCCATAGTCCGGCGCCGAGTAGGACGCGCGCTTCCGGGTCCCGGCGTGCCCGCCGCTCCCGCAGGATGCCCGCGGCCAGCGCGAGGAACGTCGCGAGGGCATACAGGGCGACGGCCTCCGCGAGATCGCTCACGAACGGGGGTCGAGCGGGATGCTCACGAGCGCCGAAGCCGATCTTCAGCGAGCGCCAGACCGAGTGTGGGCCCGCCAACACGACGTGAATGAGTAGCGGAGCGAGGCCAACCGCCACGCCTACCAACAGGCGCTGGCGCTCGCGTGCAGGCAGTATCGCCGCTAGCGGCACCACGGCTATCGCAGCTGCCGGAAGGAAGTCGACGCGCATGAGCGCACTCAGCCCCAGCAGCAGGCCCGCGGCCGGAACAAGCACGCGACTTCCGGTCGGCGATCCGCGCGCGGACGCGACCAGCACACGCGCGAGTGCCGCGTAGCCGAGCAGCGCGAGTGCCCAGAATCCGATCGAGGCGGGAGCACCAACCGACCCGACGACCGTCGCCGTAACCGCCGTTGCACCCACCAGCGCAGCACCGAGTCCCCAGTTCAGCGCCAACGCGAATGCCGCCGCGACGATGCACAGCCGATACGTCATGCCGACGAACCGCTCGGTCGCCAGGCTTTCGCCGAACAGCTCGTCGGCTCCGGCGATCGCCCACACGCTGCCCGGCCCGTAGGGGTCGTAGAAGTCCCGCTGCGGCACCGCGCCGTCCAGCACCCGGGCGGGAAAGGCGACGAGCTCGCCCTCGTCAAGAGGCGGCGCCGGCGCATCGAAGGCCGGCGACATCAACATCGCCGAGAGCGCAAGCACCGCAGCGAGCGCCGCCAGCGAGCGCCGCCTACTCACGCAAACCTCGCCGCAGACGACAGCGCTTACTCGCGGCGGGCATGGCGCCGAAGTCTATTCGCGCGACAAGTCACACCTCCGGCCGCACATCTGGACCAAAGCCGCACGCACTGTGGACGCAGCATGCGTGGGGCCGCTGCACATCCGTAGATGACCGCGGTGCGGCCATGATGGGTCTCCTCGCCCGGTCGCCCTTCAGGGCTGCTGCTTGTGCGGAGATGTAAGCGCATCGCCGGCAACTCCAGCCGCGCGACGGCTGCCACCGGATCAGGTAGAGCGGTTTGCTCTGCGCCGCCGCCGTCGAATCTCGGTGGTCATCATCGCGCTAAGCGACCGACTTGTCTTGATCTTGTAGCGACGCTTTTCGCCGGGCTTCTTCTGCGCCCACCCATACCACTCGTCCTCGCGCACGAACCGCGTGTTCATAGACCCGACGACCGAACTCGGGGACCATGAATGGGGTTCCCTCCACACGCGCCGCCACTTCTTCGAACCGCATCAGCGCATCTTGCCACGCGTCGGCTGCCAGCTGACTCACTCGGCGAGATGGTCGCCCAGTCGCCGGAAGCGCAGGCCCTGCATCAGATACGTGCGCGAACGTGCGAGCCAGGCCACGATGGCTGCGGGATGCAGCCGCTGGGTTCTCGGCTTGACGAATGCGTCCCCTATCAGAAGCGCGCGCGCACGGCAGCCGCGAGCAGCAGCCGGCGAGCACCGGGGACCCCGCCCGCTCCACGAACTTCGATCTGCTCGAAGCCGAAGTCCGCGAGCAGCCGCGCAAGCGTGCGGCTCGTGTAGAAGCGCAGGTGATCGGAGCGCGGGTCGAAGTGCTCGTCCCGGCGCCGCGCCGACAGCGCCAGCCCGAGCATCGCCAGCCGGCCGTGCGCGGGTGTGCTCAGGAGCAGGCTGCCTCCAGAGCGCAGCACGCGACGGACTTCCGAGAGCCAGCCCGCCGTGTCGGCGACGTGCTCGATCGTCTCTCCGGCCCACACGGCGTCGAAGCGCGCGTCGTCGAGCGGCCACGGCTCGGCCTCCGACACCAGCCGCACGTCAAGGCCCTCGTGGCGCGCGCGAGCGCGCCGCAGCGGCTCCTCGGCCACGTCCACGCCGACGACGGCGAAGCCCGCCTCGGCGAGCTCGGCCGTCAGCTGGCCCTCGCCGCAGCCGACGTCCAGCACGCGCACCGGCTCGTCCGGGCGTGCAGCCGGCGGTCCCGCGACACCCCGGACCCGGTCGAGCAGGAAGGCGCGACGCAAAGGAAGATCGCGCGGCTGCGAGCCCTCGGGAATCGCCTCCCAGAGGCTCTCGTGGTAGCCGCGCGAGACCATCTGCCCCGCGAGGCTAGCGCTGTCGCGCAACGCGCTCGACGCCGTCTTGCGGAGTGTGGGCGAAATCGCCAGGCGGTATGTCGCGCAAGTTGGGTGTCATCTCTGCACATAGCGCGGCCGAGCAAATATGTTCGCGAGATGCGCTGCGCGGGTATGGGGATCAGATGACGTCGGGTGGCGCATCGTGAGGGTCGCCTTCGACAGCCGCCCCGTCAGCGATCCTCACGGGGTCGGGCGCTACGCACGCTGCCTGCTGCAGGCGCTGCGCGAGACCGCCGAGCCGGGCTCGGAGATCCTCGAGACGCACCGCCCGCGTCGTGCCGATGTGCTTCACTCGCCGTGGATGGGCGGGGCGATGCTGCACAGCCCCTGTCCGATGGTCGTCACGCTGCACGATCTTGCCGCGCTCAAACGGCCCAGCGAGCTGCTGCGCTCGGACGTCCGCCCGCGCCTGCGTCAGCTCGCCGTGCAGCGCGCGGTCCGCGTGATCGTCGCAACCGAGTCGCTCGCGCGGGACGCGCTGGAGATCCTCGATCTCGAGCGCGAGCAGCTCGACGTGATCCACGAGGCGCCCGCCGCCTGCATGTACCCGCGCAGCGCCCAAGAAGTAGCGCAGATGCGCGCGCGCTTCGCGCTGCCGGAGCGCTACCTGCTGTGGGTCGGCGGGCTGCGCCATCCCGACCCGGGCAAGCACGTGGCCAAGCTCGCGGCCACCCCGCGCGAGCTGCCGCTCGTGCTCGTCGGCTCCACCAGCCCATGGACCCACGAGCTGCCCGGCGTGGTCCTCACCGGCTACGTCTCCGACGAGCACCTCGCCGCGCTCTACACGGGCGCCCACGCGCTCGTCGTCTCCTCCGACGAGGAGGGCTTCGGCCTGCCGGCGGTCGAGGCCCTGGCCTGCGGCACGCCCGTGGTCGCCTGCGAGGTGCCCGCGCTGCGCGAGGTGCTCTACCAGCGCGTGACGTTCGTGCCGAACTGCGACCTGCCGGCCCTGCTGGCCACCGCCGAAGCCGCCCAGCGTCCGGCGCCGCCCGCGCCCGCATGGACCTGGCAGGACGTCGCGCGCGCGACCTGGCGCGTGTACGAGCACACGCTCGCGCAGGCCGGCGAGCGTCGCACCGCCGGTCGCCGCCGCCGAGCCGCGGCCGCGACCGCGGTCGCCGGCGCCGGCGCCGGCGCCGAGGAGGCTCTCACTCAGTAGCGCCGCGCCTCAGTAGGCGCCGCGCCGCGAGATAACCGCGGGCACCGTCTTCAACAGGATCGTCAGGTCGAGCGCCAGCGACCAGTGCTCGAGGTAGATGAAGTCGAGGTTCACGAGGTCGTCGAAGTCGAGCTCCGAGCGACCCGAGACCTGCCACAGCCCGGTGATTCCCGGGAGCACCAGGTAGCGCTTGCGGTGCCAATCCTCGAGCATCTCGTAGTCGCGTTGGGGCAGCGGGCGAGGCCCGACCAGCGACATCTCGCCGCGCAGCACGTTGACCAGCTGCGGCAGCTCGTCGAGCGAGAAGCGGCGCAGCAGGCTGCCGACGCGGGTCAGACGCGGGTCATCGCGGATCTTGAACAGCGCTCCGCTGGCCTCGTTGAGCTCTTCCAGGTCGGCCTGGCGCTCCTCGGCGTGGGTATGCATCGTGCGGAACTTCAGGCACGGGAACGGCTGTTGGCCGATCCCGCGGCGCGTCGAGCGATACAGGATCGGGCCGCGCGAGGACACGCGCACGGCGATCACGATCGCCAGCAGCAGCGGGCTCAGCAGGATCAGCAGTATGCTCGCGCCGAGCAGGTCGAACGTGCGCTTGAGCGCGAAGTCGACGCCCTCGAAGACCGGCGGGCCGAGCTCGAACAGCGGCACCGACTGGCCGGGCACGAACTCCGCGCGATGTATCAATATCTCCATCGTCGATGGCGCCAGGCGC
>Ga0193729_1000387_pt1 | contig 22743 bp, 18 predicted proteins | sample U1c2metaG_FD_143036 | JGI IMG/M metagenome (GOLD analysis project Ga0193729, IMG submission 143036) | Soil microbial communities from a riparian zone of the East river system, Colorado, United States - U1c2 | ecosystem: Environmental > Terrestrial > Soil > Riparian zone | place: USA: East River...
AGCGCATATATGGTCGCGTTAAACAGGAGAAGCAAAAGCATTTGCGGCAGACCGGAGAGCGAATACTGCCAGAGCATGTCGCAGAGCACGACCAGCCCACAGGCCAGGAGCGCGAGACGCCGATCGAACAAACGGCGCGCCGTGAAAAAAAGCACGAGAACGGAAAGCAGAAAGAGAAAGATCGACATCGCCGCGATCGCTTTGTCACCGGTATAAACGAGATCGGTCGGAAACATCTGCCAATGCGATTTTACCGGCCAAAGCGCGATGGCATCGACAAAGGGCGGCAACGGCGCGTTGTAAGTGTCGGACCAAATTTTTTGCGCGACATTTTTGCCGTTCGCCCGCAATTGCCCAATGGCGCGGGGCCGCGCGAAATTTGTCCGCCAACCATGACCGCTCGCGATGGCGCGGCCGATTTGCGCCTGGTCCATTGCCTGCGACGTGGCGAGGCCGCGAAAGTCGTACAAATAGTAAATAGCCAAAGCGATGACGGCCAAGGCGAGAAGGCTGCGCCGTACCCATACGGCGAAGGTGCCGGCTTCGAGCGCGTGCACCGCGCGTTGAACGAATTCTGCGCTACCCGACATTTTGTGATTGCCCGCTTGTGATCGCGGCGTCCGATTGCGACTTGGTGGCGTTCATCTCGTTAATCTTTCTGTGCAGCGTTCGGCGGCTGATGCCGAGCTTTTTCGCCGCGGCTGTCACGTTTCCATTAGTTGCGGCGAGCGCTTGCATGATCAATTTTTTCTCCGTCTCCCGAATATCGAGCGCACTGGATTTTTCGCCGAATGCTTTCGCTGCTGAAATTCCGCGGGGCAAGGCGGCGCTGGCTGCGTGTCGCAGCGCCATCGGGAGATCGCGCACTGTGATCTTTGGGCCGGTGGCCATCACGACGCCGTGCTCGATCGCGGTGCGTAGTTCGCGCACGTTCCCGGGCCAGTTGTAAGTGAGGAGTGCGTCCATGGCGTCGGCTGTTAGATCGACAAGAGGTTTTTCGTTTGTTTTGCAGAAATGGCGCAAAAATCCGCGGATGAGAAGCGGAATATCTTCCTTCCGCTCGCGCAACGGCGGCATCGTGATGCGCACGACGTTCAGGCGAAAGAAAAGATCGTCTCGGAATTTTCCTTCGCGCACGAGCGTTTCGAGATTCTTGTTGGTGGCGGCGATGATCCGCACGTCCGCGCGCAGGGTTTGATTGCCGCCCACGCGCTCGAACGCGCGCTCCTCGCTCATCACGCGCAGCAATTTAACCTGCGTGCTCGGGTCGATCTCGGCCACTTCGTCGAGAAAGATTGTGCCGCCGTTCGCCTGTTCGAACCGGCCAATCCGGCGCTCGTGCGCGCCGGTGAATGCGCCTTTCTCGTGACCGAACAGTTCGCTCTCGAGCAATTGGGGCGAAAGCGCGGCGCAATGCACCGCCACGAATTTCGCCTTGTTTCGCCGGCTCAGATTATGAACGGCGTGCGCGGCCAACTCCTTGCCCGTGCCGCTCTCGCCTTCGATCAGCACGTTTGCCGAAGAGGGAGCGACCTGCCGGATGGTGTCGAGCACTTCACGCAGCGCAGCCGAGTCGCCAATGATGTTTTCCAGGCAGTAACGCTCATCCACTTGCTGCCGGAGCGTCCGGTTTTCTTGCTCCAGCTTCCGGGCGCCGAGCGCGCGCGCGATCAACATTTCGACCTTATCGAGATTAAGCGGCTTGGTCACAAAATCGTAGGCGCCGCGCTTCATCGCTTCGACCGCGATGTCAACCGAGCCATACGCCGTCATCATGATGCAGATCGGCGGGTGCGGCATCTTCAGCGCGCGATCAATCAACATCATCCCATCTTCATTACCGAGCCGCAGATCGGTAAGGAGAATGTCGATCTGCTCGCGTTCGAGCACATCGCTCGCGCCGGCGATGTCGGCCGCGACATACACGTCATACTCATTTTCGAGCAAACGCCGCAAGCCGTCGCGGGTATGCTTCTCATCATCGACAATGAGGATGGTGGGCTGGAGAGGCATTTAACGATTTGGCGATTTAGTGATTCCGCGAATCCACTGATTGACCGCGGATCACTCGGATTCAAACGGATTTGTGTTCTCTGAGCTTCTATTGGCGTTCATTGGCGTGATTCGCGGGTCGAACGAACGCGAGGTGGAGGCGTGGTTGAAAAAGATATTCAGCGGGGAATAAGACCGCCGGCTATTCGGGACGGTTCGCGGTTCCCGCCTCAAGCATGCGAACGCGTTTGTCCAGATAGGGCAGACGAATGGTCAGCGTGAGGCCTTTTTCCTGGCTGCTTTCGATCGACAATTCGCCGCCGTGTTCGCGCACGATGCGGCGCACAATTAAGAGACCGAGGCCCGTGCCGGACGATTTGGTTGTGAAATAAGGTTCGAAAACGCGGCTCAGATTTCCCGGAGAGATGCCGCCGCCCGTGTCGATGAAACTGATGAGGACGTGCGCGTCATCCATGTCGGTGCGGATGCGCAGGACGCCGCGCCGCTTCATCGCTTCCAAGCTGTTCTTGATCACATTGTAGAACGCCTGCTTGATCTGGTCGCGATCAAGCTGGAGCAGCGGCAGATCGGAACGCAATTCCTGCTCGACCACGACGTCGCGATCGTGAATTTCGGGTGCGAAAAAGCGCACCGCTTCATCGACAATCGCGTTCACGTTTTCCGGATGCAGCTGTGGCTTGGAAGGTCGGATGGCGCGCAGGAATTGCGTGACGATGGAATCGAGCCGGCCTATCTCGGCGCGCGAGACGTCGATTGATTCTTGCAATTCATGACGCGCTTCACTCTTCAGTTCGCGCACCTTGCGCTCCATCAATTGCAAATGGATGTGCAGCGAGTTAAGCGGATTGCCAATCTCGTGCGCCACGCCGGCGGCCAGCAACGTGAGCGCGTTTAATCGTTCGGACTCGAGTGTCTGCTGCGCCGAGCGCCGGCTCTCGGTGATGTCGCGCAAGATCATCGCGTGGCCAACCTGCTCGCCTGTAGCCGCGCTCGCCGATCGCGGCGGTCCAGGGACAGCGTCTCCGGCTACGGGATCGCGGTGTTCGATCATCAGCGGCACGATGTAGAAATTAATAAACCGGTTCGCTGGATAAAAAATTTCCATGTCCCGGCTGACTGGTCCTCCGCTTTGCGTCAGTGATTCCCAATCAAGGCCGCGCATCCGTTCGTCGAGCCGTTTGCCGATGGCATCGCCAGCCTCGAGTCCGAATAATTCGCCGGCCGCATCGTTGAGATAGGTGATGCGCCCTTTCGAATCGGTTACGATGATCCCCTCCTGGATCGCGTTAAAGACCGTCTCGAGAAAACCTTTCTCCTGCGCCAGCCGCAGAAAATAATTCTGCACCTCCTCCGGCCCGATGCGGCCGAGTCGCTCGATCAGTTTCTCAAGGAACCCGGCTTTCATTATCCTGTAGCGGCGGTCATGACCGTCGCTCACCACAATAAGTCCGACGCAAATTGTTATTTGCCGGGCTGCTCAGCCGCGGGAGCTTGTCCGGTCTCGGCGTCGGCGCGTTCTTTCAGCGCGGCTTTACGTGAGAGCTTGACCCGGCCTTTGTCGTCGATGCCGATGCATTTGACCCAGATCATGTCGCCGACTTTTGCGACGTCCTCCGTTCGTTTGACGCGGAAATCCGCGAGCTCGGAAATGTGGACGAGGCCGTCCTTGCCGGGGAAAACTTCGACAAAGGCCCCGAACTCTTTCACGGAAACGACGCGACCTTGATAAGTCTCGCCGATCTCGATTTCGCGCGCCATGCCGCCGATAATTTCTTTCGCACGCGCCATGCTCTCGCCGCTGGTGGCGTAGATGTGCACTGAGCCGTCGTCTTCGATGTTAATTTCCGCGCCGGTCTCTGCGACGATGCCCTTGATGGTTTTGCCGCCCGGGCCGATGAGCGCGCCGATTTTCTCCGGATTGATTTTGATCGTCTCGATGCGGGGCGCGTACTTCGACAATTCCGGTCGCGGTTTATCGAGAGCACCGCGCATGATCTCGAGAATTTTCGCGCGCGCTTCCTTCGCGCGGAGAATTGCCTCGGCCATGATTTTGTGGTTGATGCCGGGAAGCTTGAGATCGAGTTGGTAACCGGTGATGCCGGCATCTGTGCCGCAAAGTTTGAAATCCATATCGCCGAAATGATCCTCAGAACCGATGATGTCGGTAAGCAATTCGTAGCGCTGCAATTGTCGATCTTCGCCGTACTCGGTAACCAAGCCGATGGAAATTCCTGCAACCGGCGTTTTCACGGGCACGCCGGCATCCATGAGCGCAAGCATGCCGCCGCATACGCTCGCCATCGAGGTCGATCCGTTTGATTCCATGATCTCGCTGGAGATGCGGATGGCGTAACGAAAATCGTTTTCGCTCGGCACAACCGGTTCGAGCGAACGCTCAGCCAGCGCGCCGTGACCGATCTCGCGCCGGCTCGTGCCGCCAGTGCGCCCGGTTTCACCGACGCTGAACGGGGGAAAGTTATAATGTAAAATGAAACGCTTCGAATGTTCGCCGCCGCCGTAAGCGTCGATCATCTGCGCCTCTTCGATCGGCGCGAGGGTGGCGAGCGCGAGCGCCTGGGTTTCGCCGCGCTGGAAAATCGCCGAGCCGTGTGCGCGCGGCAGAACGCCCACTTCGCAAGTGATCGACCGCAAATCCTGATACGCGCGGCCATCCACGCGTTTCTTCTTGTCGAGAATACTGATGCGAAACGCTTTCTTCTGGACGTGATCGAACGCTTGCGAGATAGCGAACTTGTCAGCCTCGGGATGTTTTTCCAGGATCGCCGCCTTTACTGCTTCGCGCAGCGCTTCGACCGCTTTGGCGCGCGAGACTTTTCCTTCGCTGTAAAGCGCGCCCTCGATCCGATCGCCCGCCACCCGGTATGCGATTTCGAGCAAATCCTGATTTACTTGCAGTAGCGGCATGTCGCGTTTCGGTTTGCCCACGTGCGCGGCGAGCTCCTTTTGAATGCGAATCATCTCGCGGGCATGTCCGTGCGCGAACTCGAGCGCTCTCACAAACTCGACTTCCGGCACTTCCTTGGCTGCGCCTTCGATCATGATCACGTCGTTTTCCGTGCCGACGTAAACCAGATCGAGATCGCTGTGAGTGCGCTCCGTATGCGTTGGGTTCGCGACGAACTGGCCATTCACGCGACCGACACGCACGGCGCCAATCGGTCCGCGGAACGGAATGTCGGAAACACACAGCGCAGCCGACGCGCCGTTGAGCGCGAGCATGTCGGGATCATTTTCCCCATCCGCGCTGAGGAGCAGGCTGATGACTTGGGTGTCGTAGAAATATCCTTGCGGAAAGAGCGGCCGAAGTGGCCGATCGGTCATACGTGAGGTGAGCGTTTCCTTTTCCGTTGGCCGGCCTTCGCGCCTGAAATAACCGCCCGGAAATTTTCCCGCCGCCGCCGCTTTTTCGCGATAATCGACCGTGAGAGGAAAAAAATCCTGACCTTCCTTGATGGTGGTGGCCGAGACGGCGCTAACCAGCACCATGGTGTCGCCGCATGAAACGATGACGGCGCCGTCGGCGAGCTTGGCGATTTTGCCGGTCTCGATGGAGATGTGAGTGGCCCCGATTTGGGCCGTGACCTTGTGTTGCATATAACTTCCTGGATGTGCGAGTTCCAGGCCGGTCACCTTGACTGTAGGTTTTAACCCCGAATGCTTTCGGGGCTAAAACCTAAAATCCAAGGTGGCTCGTGCGGCCCGGACTGCTGATTGTTGTGTTTCTAATTTACGTTTGGCTTCGAACGGGGAAACGATGAACGCGACTTCCCCAAAGATCGGCGCAATTACTTCCGCAGGTTTAACTTGTCGATCAACTTTTTGTAGCGATCGGCTTTCGCTTTGCTTAAGTAATCGAGCAAACTCCGGCGTTGCGCGACCATCTTAAGCAGGCCGCGGCGCGAGGAATGATCTTTGAGGTTGGTCTTCAGGTGTTCGGTCAGATGCTCGATTCGGCGCGTGAGAAGTGCAACCTGCACATCCGCGCTGCCCGTATCTTTTTCATGCAGCTGGAACTCCGTGATGCTCAACGTTTCCGTGGTCTCCGCCATAAACGAAGCGCTTATTGTAGACGAAGAAGGCGTTTCCGCAAGTCGCGCTGCTGTGAACTCAGAACGGCAACGGCAAACGGTCTGGCGGGACCCAATTTTCGCGGGCGGCTTTGGATGCGATCAACTCGCGAGTGTAATGTGCTTGAACTGGGGCCGAGGTTCCCCAGCGCGCGACGATTAAATTGATGCGCTGCCAGAGTCGAAGTTCGACGTTGTAGGTCTGGGCGACATGTTCGAGCAATCGCATCCAGAATGTGGTCAGCGTCTCATGGTAAAGATTGCCGGCGCCGTGATGTTGCTGCGAACGCGCGAATTCTTTCGCGCATCCGCTCTCGCGCTTGGTTGGGCGCCAGGTTTTCGAGATACCTCAACGCCACCGCGATGTGCGCGACGTGAGTGAATTCGGATGCCGGGATGGTCCCAGTTTCAAAAGCTTCGACCAGCGCAGCAACCTCCGCATCGCTGGTAAAGTTCGACGTTTTCAAATTATGCGGGCGCCGCCGCAAACTTCAGCCAGAGATAGAGCAACAAGATCGAACAGATGATCGACATGATGAAACCGGCCGGGTGAAACGCAGATCCGGGCGCTGGTCTCGAGAAGAGTCGCCCGATCAAGCCGCCGATGATCGAACCGGCGATGCCCAACAACGCGCATTTCCAGAACCCGAGGCGGGCTCCCAGGGTTAATTCCGCAATCCAGCCAACGATGGCACCCACAATAATGGACCAGATGATGTGTAACATAGGTTTATTTTGGTTAGGCCGGTGAGGATATCAGCTTAGCCAATTCGAAATCCATACTTTTCGTGCGGCTAAAATCGACATCTTCTGTAGCGGTGAGTCTATGACCGCCGTTCAAGTGATCTCGGTCGATTCAATCGCACCCTAGATCGCAGCGCAAGATGGACAATCGCTACACCGAGCCGGGGTCTTCGCGTTTGCCGTCGTACCAAAATTCAAGTTTATCTCGCGAGCGCGCCGCGCGGGTCCCCCTGATCATGATTGCGCACGAACGCGACAAAATGTGACGCCCAGAATACATGCGTAATTTTCGCCCTGAAGTGAGGATCGGTTCGCGCAAAACTTTGAAGCGTCCAACTTTTCTCAGAGCGAGGCTAAAATAGATTTCTTCACCGATAAAAAATTGCTCATCGAATCCGCCGATCGCATCGAAATTGCGGCGGGTTGTGAAGAGAAAGGCGCCCGCGCCCAGGTTGAGCGCGAAGTAAATGGTGCAAAAGGCGCGCAAGAAGATGCGCCCCCACAGCGGGATCACGCCATTGGTCATTACGCGTGCGCCGCCGCCGGCACAGCCGACTGCGAGTGCAGCGATTGCATCGACAAGGTGCGTGGAGTTGATACGCGTATCGGCATCGACGAAAAACAAGATTTGACCGCGCGCGGCGCGGGCACCGGCGTTGCGAGCGGCGGCGATTTGGCGGCGATTGATCGAGACAACTTGGGCGTTAGCCTCTGCGGCAACTTTCGGCGTTGCATCCGTCGATGCGTCATCGACCACGATGATTTCGTACTCTTGATGCGCGCTCTCCGCCGCCGCCCGAATTGCGGCGATAGTCGATGGAAGCTCCAGCTCTTCGTTATAGGCCGGAACGATAAATGAGATCATGATGAGTCGTTCTTGGGGAATAGCAAGAGTAGCGCATTGCTCGCCTTGAGCGAAGTCGAACGGGCGTCTTGCATGCGATCCTCAACAAACGCAAGCCGATGGGTTGCTAGCTAGTTTGTCTCTAGACTTCACTCTTTGAGCGACGCGATGCGCGCGGGGTATAGGCCTACGCCCGCAGCATTTCGCAGAACAAACGTCTACAACCTCATGGAAATGTGGGCTGCGAAGAGGTGGGCGGTGGCGGACCGAGTCGATAAGCTTCGACAAGCGCGACACCGGATGTGTTATTCTCTCCTCGAACGATCGCAGTGTAGTTTCCGGCAGCCGGTGTCTCGAGGATTACTGATTCCCTCGGATCGGTGGGAGCCAGCCCGCTTGCGATGATGGCACTTTTCTGCGGTGAAGTCATCCAATCGTCGTTCTGCGCGATTAGGGTTCCGTTTGCGTTGTACAAGTCCAGTGTTGGATCCAGCAATGGGTCCGTGACGCCTTTGGAGGCGAGCGATGGCCCGATCGCACGAAACAGAACTTGCTCGGCTGCATCGCCATGAATAATGACGCCGCCTATCAAGACATCGTTCCCGGTAGAAACAAAGGCGCGACCCGAGATATTGGCCAGATGCGTGTCGTTGGTCGGTTCAAGATCATAAACTTCTACCAAGCCAATGCCGGTGGTGTTGTTCACGCCGCGCAGGACGGCAGTGTAATTGGTGCCCGCGGCCAAAGTCTTGAGGATGGCTGACTCATGGGGATCAGTGGGGGCCAGACCGCTTGCGATGATGTCAGCTTTCTCGGGTGAATTCATCCAGTTGTCGTTGCTCTCGATGAGCGTGCCATTGATATCGTGCAGCTCGAGGAACGGATCAGCCAGACGGCCAGGAACGGGTACGCCATTCACCTGAAGCGAAGGGCCAAGGCCGCGGAGAAGGACGCGCTTGGTACCGGTGGTCACCGGCGGATCGCTGTGGATAATGAATCCGGCGATTGCTACGTTGTCGCCTGTGCCGATTGACGCTCGCGTGGAAATATTTACCAATTGGCGCTCGGCCGGCACCACGCTGATGCTGCCGAACAAACCGTGATCTTCGACCATCCCTCCCGGCCCCGGGATTCCTGCGGCAAAATACAATGTGTTCGGGTCGCCGCCGCTGCCGCCATTGCCAAAGCGTAACCCCCAAAGTCCTCTGATTGCAATTGGATTGCCGGAACCATCCTTCAATTGCCCGAGGAAGGCGCTCGTAACCGGATCGAAAGCGTTAATCCGGCCATCGCCAAAATTGCCGACCAAGAGGTCGCCCCCGAACTCGCCGAATCCGGCCGGCGCGAGCGCCATGCCCCATGGGGAATTCAGCGTTCCGTGCGAGGCAAAACGGCCGAGCAAGTTGCCGTTCAGGTCGAACTTATTGATAAATCCATTTCCCGGGCCGGGGACGTCATCGTGCCGGGCGGCGTTCTGTAGCGCGTAAGTAACATACAATACCCCGCTAATGTTCTGGATATTGAACGGCGCAAAGCCCATAGGGATCGATGGATCGCTAAAGCTGCCGGCAAGCATGGCTGGCGCATAATTGTGGTCAAAGACGTTGACCGCGTTTGCGTGGAAATTCGTGGCATAGAGGAAATTCGCTGTCCCGTTCTTACCGATGGCAAGTCCCTTATACACTGCCCCTGAGGCGCTATTGTCCGCCTTGATCATGGCAGTCGTTCCCGACGCCCAACCAGAAATGGTGCCGTCTTCCGTTGCGAAAACGAAATGCGCTGGCGATCCGCGAGAGACTTCAAAGTCGCTACTGCCGTTAAAAACAATCCCGTCCGGGCTTCCTACCGTGCTGCCCGGCGCAGGCGGCACCGTTACCACCAGAGGCTGCGACGTAGGCTGCGGCGTGCCGTTGCCGTCGTAGAGGGTCGAGACGCCCGTGTGATTGTCCGCGACCCAGAAAGGCGAGTTCGCGCTCGAGGCGATCCCCCAAGGGTTCACCAGGTGAGAATCAGTATGGGCCGCCATGCCTGGCAAATCCGAGACGAGATTGGCTTGCTGGTAAACCCCTGCCGCCAAGCAGGCGGGAGCGATCCAGACCGAGGGCGCGAGCACCGCGGCGGCTGCGACGAGTGAAATCGTCCGCTGCCAGGAGTGCTCAAGCGGCATCCGCATTTGCGACATTCGAAAATGTCGGCTCTTATTTTGGGGACACACCTTCACCAAGCCGAGATCGGTTAGAGCTTGGCGGGCCGATGCAGATTTAAATGAAGGCAGGTTCATGTTATTTCTTCGTCGCTCCTGCAAACTTTGGATGGCTGAAATCCACAGATAGCTGCTCCTGAAAAGTAACAGACCTGTTACTTTGGTCGGGCTGAAAATATCGATACGACCGCTTCGTTGCGCCGCTGCGGAGCCGTGGGCAGTTATTGCAACCAGATATCAAAGCGCAGGCAAGAGGAATTTGCGCTACGTGGCCGTGCGGCGCTCTTGTTTTTCCGCGAACTTAATCCCCGCTTTCTGCACTTCGCGGTAAGGAAGAAGCCAAATGAGCGATTCATCATGAAGATCGACAACCTGGATGCGGTTGCCCCACGGATCGCGAAAATCGCAGCGGAACGGCGGTTCAAGCTTAAGTTTATACTTGCCGGTTATTTTCTTGCGCACCTCCGCCAGCTGTTGTTCGTCCCGCACCATTATACCGAAATGCCGTACCCGATCGGGTTGTAATTTCTCCACCTCGAAGATGGCGAGAAATTGATGTTCACCAAGTTTGAAAAACGCGTCGCCTTCGCCGCTGTCGAGTTTTTCCAAATTAAAAACATCTTTGTAAAACGCGATCGCCCTCTTGATGTCGTCCACTTCGATCACGACATGATTACACCCGTAAACTTGCACGCTCATTTCACAATTTACTTAGCTGCCGAGACCGCGCGCGTCCTAATTTCTTGCGTGGTAAATCCGGACCTGGGCACAATCGAATCGAATCCGGTCAAGCCGATGGCGGCGCGAGGCAATTAATACACCAAGCTCGTTGTCGCTTCTCGCATCGCCGTGAATTGCGGCTGAGGAGAGCCGAGAGCCGCCGCTACAGCAAGAATCTCAATCGGCAAGGCCAGGTTCCTGCTTTGGTCTTCTTATGTGGATCGAAAATTGGTGCTCGACCAAATTGAAACGCTGCTTCCACTCGCGGCGGAATGGGCCGCTGAGGAGGAGGCGCGAATTTTGCGCGAAGGTTTGCCACTTGCTGAACAAGAAATTATCGATGCAAAGGCAATCGGGGTTCGGGAGCCCGAGCGTGTTCGCCTATTACGAGTGGATGCTATCCCAACGCCTCGGCATCCAATTTTAAAGGCTGCGGCGGGAGCAATTCGATTTCTCAGGCCAGCTCCACGGGGACTGACTTTAGGTCACGGCATCTTTGTTCGCTCAGATTGCTGGCGCGATCGATCGCTCGTAGCGCACGAGCTCGTTCACACCGCGCAATACGAGCGGCTCGGCGGAATCCTGCCTTTTCTGCGCAAGTATCTTCTTGAATGCGTCACGATCGGTTATTCAGAAGCGCCGCTGGAGCAGGAAGCAATTGCGGTAGTAACCCGCATCTGCGTTGAGTGAAGGAAGCGATCGTGGGAGTGTGGGGTTGACTGCTGTTTGGTTTCGCAGGTAAAACGGAAAGCTCGAGGCCAATGCTTTATGCCAAAATTTGTAATTGAACGTGAGATTCCGAACGCCGGGAAACTCTCGCCCGAAGAACTGCGAGGTATCTCACAAAAATCTTGCGGAGTGCTGCGCAATCTCGGCCCGCAGATCCAGTGGGTGCAAAGTTATGTCACCGACGACAAAGTTTACTGCGTCTACATCGCGCCAAACAAGGAGATGCTGCAGGAACACGCAAAGCAAGGCGGCTTTCCGGCTAATCGAATCTCAGAGGTCAAGGCGGTAATCGATCCAACCACCGCCGAGCGATAACAATCCTCGGCTACCTTTTTCTGTGTCCGACCATTTCGCCGCGGATGGTGCGCGGATCGAGGCGGGTGAGGCGTTTTTCCATCGCCGGTGTGAGCAGCGAGATATGCGGGATTTCGCAAAGATGTTCGGCGATGAACCAGATCGGTTTTTCGGAACTCATCCAGTGGAGGCGATCAAAGCGGGCGAGGTTGACCGGGCGTGAATAGCGGCGCAGCGTGCGCTCGCCGCGCAGATTGAAGTAGATGTTGAAATAGCTCATGGCCAGTTCGCGCAGGCTGCGGTAAACCGGTTCGCGATATCGGCAGCCGCTGAAGTTCGATTTGGCGACCGCGCCCCAATGTCCGCGCACTTTAAAGATGGCGACGACGTGGTCCGTATCTTGGTCCGCTTCCAAATCAAAGATCAACGGCGGGAATCCGAGGACGCGCAACGCGGCCGCGCCAAAGATTCCGCCTTCCAGACACGACGCGGTGCGATCGCGCAAGACTTTTTGCGGCGAACGCGCGGTGTAGCTGAGATTATACGGCAACTCATCGAGAAATCGCTGAACCCCGGCCGGAGTTTTGAGCGCGCACAGCGTGCGCAACTCCGAGCGCGTGAAACCGAAATTGTTAACGCCTCGCACAAAGGACGCAAAGGTCACGACGAGGCGGACGCAAGAGCATATTTCGACTCACCGTTCCGGAGCCGTTGCGGCCCTCGGGCAAGAATCGATGTCCGACCGCCGGAATTACAACCCAACCGGATACCGCGCTTCGAAACCGAACGGCATCCGATTCGTAGTTTGCCAGCGCTGCCCCCAGCGATCCTTGGAATTGTCCCACGGCGCGCTATCGAGGCGTAGACTGGCGGTGACCGGAAAGGTGTGGAAAGAACAATTTTTGGCGCGGCCGACATCAAAGAAGAACACCGCGCTGGTCGCTGCCGGGAATTTTATGATAAGCTTATGGCATGAGGCGCGTCTTGACGTTGCCGGTCGCGGTTGTCGCAACGGCGATGGCGGCACTGGCCGCGGACGAACCGCCGCCGGACGACTCCGATGTTTCATTCGACGTTGAACCGCCGCTGTTGATTCCAAATCGATCCGACGAACCGTTGCCTGCGAGTGCTGTGGCCACGCCCGTGCAAGATGTCGATCTTGCACGGCTGGAAAAGGATTTCCAAGGCGCGAAAAGAAACGCCACCGGCGTCGAGCGCTTCTGCAAAATCGGCGCGTTATCGAAAGTGGAGGCGGAGCAGCGCGCAGTCCGGGCGATTCGTTTGGAATCCGACCTTGCCAATGCGCGCCTCGCGCGCGCGAAGGAAGAGATGCTGCAACAAGAGAAACAATTGGCGGCCGGCGAAATTTCGAAAAAGGATTTGGCGCAAACCGAATCAGCGCTCGCGCTTGCGATCGAAGCTGCTCACGCCGCCGCCGCCAAACGCGAACGGGCCGAGCTCGAGGCCGCCGAAGCAAACGTCCGTCGCCAGGAAAAACTTCTCGCCCTCGGTAGCGCCCGAAAATCCGACGTTTCCCGCGCCGAACAAAAACTCGCCGAACTCAAAGCGCAGAAAAACTAGAGTGAAAGCCGCACACGCTCTAAAGCTTGCTGCGCCACTTTTCACTGCGACCGTATCCCGTTGGATTTGGAGGCAGTATCGAAGAGGTGCTGTCGATTTGGTTCGACAGGTCTCCGTTTCCAATAACGCGGACGTGCGTTTCCGGACAGGCAGGAACCCCGCTGGACGTTGAGCGTTGGACGTTTTTGAATCTAATAGCCCGCCGCCTGGCCGTCCTTGCGTGATTCGCTGGCGCCGACATAGACGCGCTGACCATCGTGCATCTCCACTTTAATGGCCTGGTAACCGCCGTAGCCGCCGACATCGAAACGCACGTCGTGTCCTTTTTTTCGTAATTCGCGCACGGTTTCGTAGGGAATGCCGCTCTCCACTTCGACGTACCCGCCCTCGGTCATTTTTTCGCCGGTCGGCTCGTTGTCGCCTTCGTGCTGCCAGCGCGAGGCGTCGCCAGCTTCTTGCACGTTCAATCCGAAATCGATCTGGTTCGTCAGCACTTGCACGTGACCTTGCGGTTGCATCCCGCCGCCCATCACACCGAACGCCTCCCACGGCTTGCCATCCTTTATGACGAATCCCGGGATGATGGTGTGAAACGGACGTTTGCCCGGCGCGTAAACGTTCGCGTGCCCCGGCTCCATCGAGAAAAGTTCGCCGCGATCCTGGAACATGAAGCCAAGTCCAGGCACGACGATTCCGCTGCCCATGCCGCGGTAATTACTTTGAATGAGACTGACCATGTTGCCTTCGTCATCGGCCGTGCACAGATAAATCGTGTCGCCTTGATCGAGCGCCGGATTTCCGGCTTCGACTTTTTTCTCGGCACGATTTGGATCGATCAATTTGCGCCGTTCCGCCGCGTAACTTTTGGAAAGCAAACCGGTGAGCGGAATTTTCGTGAACGCGGGATCGGCGTAAAATTTGGCGCGATCCGCCCAGACGATTTTCTTCACTTCGATCATCGCGTGCAGCGCTTGCGCCGAACCAAAGCCCATCGCGCGCAGATCGAATCCTTCGAGAATGTTCAACATCTGGAGCGTGGCGATGCCCTGGCCGTTTGGCGGCAACTCGAAGACATCGTAGCCGCGATAATTCGTCGAGACCGGCTCGACCCATGTCGATGTATGCTTTTCGAAATCGGCTTTGCGCAGAAAGCCGCCATTGGCCTGCATGAACGCGTCGATCTTGTCCGCGATCTCGCCCTTGTAAAAAACATCGCGGCCTTTCTCACCGATCAAGCGCAAGCTTTTCGCGAGCGCCGGATTTTTGAAGATGTCGCCTTTCGCCGGTGCGCGCCCTTTGCCATCGAGCGTATAAGTTTCGAGAAAGCCGCCTGGCATGCTCTTGTAAAGGGGCACGCTCCGTCCCCAGTAATAGGCGATCAGCTCCGTGACAGGAAAACCTTCCTCGGCATAGCGGGCCGCCGGCGCAAGATCCTCGCTCAGTTTAAGTTTGCCGAATTTCTTGTGCAGCTCCGCCCACGCATCAACTGTTCCTGCCACACTGATTGGCAACATGCCGAGCGGCGGAATTGTTTCGCGATGCAGCTTGGCGAGTTCGGACTTCATCTGATCGTAACTCAGGCCAAACGGCGAACGTCCGCTACCGTTCAAGCCGTAAAGCTTGTTCTCTTTCGCGCTGTAAACGATCGCGAACAAGTCGCCGCCGATCCCGTTCGAGACCGGCTCCATTAATCCGAGTGTCGCGTTCGCGGCGATCGCCGCGTCAACTGCGTCACCGCCCCGCTTCAGAATGTCGATTCCTACCTGCGTCGCAGCAGGCACGCTTGTGCAAACCATTCCGTGCCGCGCCAGAACTTCCGAGCGTGTGGCAAAATTTCTACCGGTGATGCGATCGATTTGGGCGGAAGAAAGAAATGGGACGGCGGCGAACGCTAAGATCGACAAGAGAATGACACGGTGCGAGGTCATGAAGGCAAAGTTATCAGAGCGGTCGCGCGGAGCGAGTCGAGAGTTGTCTTTGCTTCCGTTTCGCGATAGAGCCGAAGTCGTTTCAAGAAATCGTGGCCCCGCTTCGTCCAATTGTTTTCATGTCGATCCGTCTCTGCATCGTCATCTCGATTCTGCTTTCGCTGCTCGCTCCGGTGCGCGCCGAGCAATCGTTAGGCGACGCCATTAAAAAAATCCTTTCCACGCCGACACCAACACCGAAGCCGCGAAAGAAGAAGAGCGCGTCCGGACGAAGAAGAAGTCGCCGACGCCGTCTTCCATCAAAAAAGTCGTCGCCGGCACGGGAGAAAGAATCACCGACGCCATCGGTCACTCCATTGCCGAGAAAGAGGGGAAGTTCGTCCACGGAAGAGGAATCGGAGACGCCGTCGCCCAGCCCGAAGAAGAAAACAACCTCGCCCATGCTTTCGCCAAGGGCCTCGCCGCATCGAAAGAAAAAGACTTCGCCAACGCCGGAATCGTTTGAGACACCGACGGGATCGACATCTCCACCGGAAATTCTGTCCCCGACCGCGACGCCAGAAGAATCGCCGTCACCGTCGAAAAAACATGGCGCGCCTAACGCCACGTTGTTGCCCAATCAGATCAAGGGCTTCGAAAACTATCCGGCCAACGTGCAGAAGCTTCTCGACTTCGCGCTCGCGCTAACGACGCGCAATCTCGATTACAGGTACGGCTCGGCCGACCCGGCCAACGGCGGGATGGATTGTTCCGGTTTCGTTTATTTCGTGCTCAAGCAAAGCGGCATCGCCGATGTGCCGCGCGATTCGAGCGAGCAATACGTCTGGCTGCGCCGCGCGCGCGCGTTCGAGCCGGTGCTGAGCGAAAAAGATGACTCGTTCGAATTGGAAGATTTAAAACCGGGCGATCTGCTCTTCTGGAAGGGCACGTATTCGATCGAACGCGATCCACCGATCACGCACGCGATGATTTATCTTGGCCGGGAGAAGAAGAACGGTCAACGCGTCATGGTCGGTGCGAGCGACGGCCGGGTTTATCAAGGTGAATCGCGCAACGGCGTGAGCGTGTTCGATTTCAAGATTCAACGCGGACGCGCAGACGAGAAAGGAAAATTGCGGCCGACGTTTGTCGGTTACGGCCACATTCCCGATCTTCGGGAATAGCAATTGTCGATCTTGCGGGAACGGCCCGGCCTGACGCCTTTTGCGTCGACAACTCATGTGACCGGCGCTACTACGACGCCATGAATCACAAACGAGGTTTTCCGGCATTTATTGCTGCGTTCGTATTTATCTTTTTCTTCGAGTTCGTCTGGCACGGGATTCTGATGAAGAGCCTTTATATGGAAACGGCCTCGCTCTGGCGGGAACAGCCGATGTTCCCATGGCTCATTCTCGGTCAGGCCGTGATCGCATTTGCTTTCACCGGTCTCTATGTCAGCAAAGTCGGCGTTAACTGCCCGGCCACTGGCGCGGGCTATGGATTTGTCATCGGGATTCTGTGCGCGGGCGGCGACCTCATCCGGTTCTCCGTGCAACCGTTGACCACGAAAATTCTTTGGATGTGGATCGCCGGCGGCCTGATCGAATTCGCGATCGCCGGCGCCATTGTCGGCGTGATCTACAAGCCGAAGGCAAATACGGCCGCTTAGCGCCCTCTCCTTTTCCCGCGGGGAAATTGCTTCCAACACGAGGGAGGGCTGGCCTATCATCGGCGCAACCTGCACATGGCTGAGACGGTTGAAAAACTCACGACGGGCGAGCCGCTGACCATTGATCAGCTCATCGAATATCTTCCAGCACTCAAGGAAGTGGCGCGCGCGCAACTGGAGAATTGGGCGAAAGGGGCGGCCGTGCTGCATCGGTTTGGAAAGGGTCAAATCGTTTGCCGGGAAGGCGAGTTCGGATCGACTGCTTACTACATTGTCTCCGGCACGGTGGACATTTTCCTCGAAAATCCCCTGGCGCATTTGCGGACACGGCCGCTGACCGGTTTGTTCGGGCGTAGCCTCAAGCGCATGAAAAGTTTTCTCGCCAGCGACCTTGAGAATCGCCGGCCGGAAGCGGCGCAACGTCAATTTATCGGCATTGATGCCGATGTCGATCTGCCGTTACACCGACCGCTCGCGCAGCTCAGCCCGGGCGATCTTTTCGGCGAAATGACCTGTCGCACTTACCAACCGCGCTCAGCCACAGTGCAAGCGCGCGAACCGTGCGTGATGGTAGAAATGCTGCGTGTCATTCTCGACATGCTGGTGGGAAATCGGCAGCCCTCGGAAGCGACAAAGGCCACCTCGAAAGTGAAGGCGCCGACATTCAAAGGCACTTCATTTAAAGCCGAGTTGGAAAAAAAATATCGCGAACGCTCGCTCAACAATCATCTGCGCAGCGTACCGCTTTTCGCGACGCTGAGCGAAGAGTTCCTGAATTATCTCAAGGAAAGGGTGGAGCTCGTTTCCTACAACCAAAACCAGGTGATCTGCAAGGAAAGTGAAGAGGCCGATGCGTTTTACTTGATCCGCTCGGGAATGGTGCGCGTTTCCCAAGTGATGCCGGGCGGCGAAATGGTGCGCACCTATCTGAGCCGCGGCGATTATTTCGGCGAAATCGGATTGCTCCGCTCGATCAAACGCACCGCGACCTGCGCCGCGCTCGACGCGGTCGATGTTGTGAAAATTCCTGCGAGCGAGTTCAATCTCATGCTCGAGAAATTCCCCGACGTCCGCGTGCAGCTCGAGCCGGTGGCCGAAGCGCGTCTCACTGCGATCAAGGAGCGAACACTTCCCGCCGGTCTCGGGCTCGATGATTTTCTTAGCCTGGGATTATTCGAGGCGCAAAATCTCCTGCTTATCGATCTCGACAATTGCACGCGCTGCGACGCTTGCGTGCGAGCTTGCGCACAAGCCCACGACGGCGTGTCCCGCTTGCTGCGCGACGGTCTGCGCTACGATCACTTTCTTGTCGCCACTGCTTGTCGATCTTGTCGCGATCCACTTTGCATGACGCAATGCCCGGTCGGCTCGATTCGGCGCAAGGAAAATCTTGAGATCATCATCGAGGACTGGTGCATCGGTTGCGGCAAATGCGCCGAGCTTTGCCCGTACGGCAACATCAACATGCATCCGATGGAAGTGATCAAGGAGGTAAAGACCGAGATCAAATCCGACAGTGACGGCACGCCGCCCAAGGTCAAGATCGAGAAGAAGAAGACGACCGCTTACAAGGCGAACACTTGCGATCTCTGCACGCAATTATCCACGCCGAGCTGTGTCTATGCCTGTCCGCACGACGCGGCCAAGCGCGTCGATCCGCGGCGCTTTTTCGGCGATGCGCTGCTAGCGCAGGATGAATTGATACAAAGCGCGTGGTCGCCGGCGCAACACTACGAAACGCACCACACACACTGATGGAAATCCCAAGTCCCAAATCCCAAATCCCAATTGCCCCGGGTCAATGCTCGACGCGCAGCCCGAATCGATTGGGATTGGGAACCTGGATTTTGGGATTTTGAAAAGATGCGCATTTTTAACCGCGCGCACGTTCCGTGGTTCATCTTTGTTCTCCTAGCGACCGTGGCGGCGGTCGTCCTTTACGTCGCAAACTTTCATCCGCAGCGCATGCCGGTGGGAATTCACTTGCCAGCCTATCTTATTCAAAAGCCTTCGGAGCATCGCAGCGTTGGCGGCACGCCTCTCGGTCTGATTTTCGGCGCGATCTCGTTTGCGATTTTCATCTTCGCGACGCTGCTCGGCGTGCGCAAAAAAGTGGTGCTCTGGCGGCTCGGCGCACTGCAACGCTGGATGCGCGCACATATTTGGCTAACGTTGCTCACGATTCCGCTGGTCCTTCTGCACAGCGGCTTCCGGCTCGGCGGTCCGATGACGACGTTGCTCATGGCACTGTATGCGATCGTCATGGTCAGCGGCATTTATGGACTGATCCTGCAGCATCAAATGCCGCATCTCATGAAAGAGCGCTTGCCGGCTGAAACCGTCTTTGAGCAAATCCCGCACATTCGCTCGCAACTTTACGTGGCTGCGGAAAAATTGCGCGATTCGTTCAGGCCCGTGCCGCCCAAGAAAACGGACGCTGGCGCACCGGCGCCCAGCCCGGCAAAATCGGTTACCGCGGGTTCAACGCCGATGTCTTCGACCGCTGGCGACCTTAGCACGCCGACGGCTCGCGCGAAGTCCACTGTTGGTTCCACCATCACGGCCGAACCGATCAGCCCGCTGGCGGCAACGGCGGCAGAAGTTGCGGAGGTAAAAGGAAGTGAGGTTGCGCTGCCTGAAGCCGAGGTCGCCGACCCCGGCGCGCAAAAAATTCCATCGCCGCCAGCGATCACGAGCCCACAACCTCCGCCAGCGTCGGCGGCTGCAACTATTGCGAAACCCGCGCCGGTCAAGAAGCCTGCGATTACGACGGCAGCCAAACTCGCGCCCGACCCAGCATCAGAAGCGGCGCTGGTTGAGTTTATCGAGCGGCAAGTTCTTCCGTATCTCAGCGCGCGCCGCGGCGAAAAATTCCGGCTCAACAACGCGCGCTTTTCTGACGACACCTTCCGTTTCGCAAAATTGCGCGTGGCCGAAGCATATCGCAGCCGGGTTGAAGAAATCCAAGCGTGGTGCGACGAGCGCCGCATGCTCGATCTGCAAACGAAACTGCACCATTGGTTGCACGCCTGGCTTTTTGTGCACGTGCCGTTTTCCTTTTTGCTCCTGATGCTGACGGCGTGGCATGCGTTCGTGACCCTGTTTTATTATTGAGCGCCTGCCATGGCCGCGCCGCGCCGAACACAGAAACAGATTGCCGAGCGCTACAAAGGCAATCTCGGTTATTACAACAAAAAGCATCCTTGGCGTCGCGCACGTCGCTGGGTCAGCTTCGTCGCCATCGTCGGCGGGTTCACAAGCATCGTTCTTTTTCAAATGCACGGCCACGAGAAGTTTTTCAACGCCGGCAAGATTTCGAGCAATCACGCGGCGTTCGGCGACAATTGCACCAGTTGTCATGACAAATCACTCATGACAGGCGGCGGGCTCACGGTTCAAAAATTTCGTGAGGTCGTGCAAGAGCGTTTCCGAAATGGAATCGCGTTCGAACCGATCGACCAAAGATGCGAGACCTGTCATCAATTGCACGGATTCCATCAGGCGAACGTGGTGCAGAACCGCTCCTGCTCAGTTTGTCATCAAGAGCACCAGGGACCGGGACCGATGAGATCGGTGGCGAGCTTCAACTGCGCTTCCTGCCACAACAACGCCGCGATCATGGAAGCGTCCGCGCAAAAAGGAATGCAGTTTCAATGGCAAAGCATCCATCGGTATCCTCACCCGGTTACACAAGTCGTTTTTGAATTACCCCGACCGGCGCGGGGTTACACGCAAACGTTTGCCGCGTTTTGGAATGGGCATCCGGAATTTCAGCTGAAGCGCGAAAAAGCGCGCGATCTTGATTACGACTGGAAGGAACATCGCGACATCCTGCGCTTCAATCATCAGCGCCATCTCGCACCCGATATTCCCTGGGTGAATGGAAAAAAGCTCGATTGCAATTATTGCCACAAGCCGGATGCCGAGGGCCGTTATTATCAGCGCATCACCTTTGCGGCCAATTGCCAGGCGTGTCACTCGCTCCAGTTCGACGCGAAAAATCCGGACCTGAAAATTCCGCACGGCGACGTCACCCTCGCGCGGACCTTTTTGCGCACCTTGCCGGCACAATATGGGGACTACGCGCGACTGAAAAAAGGAAAGACGCGGGAGAGCGAAGTTCAAGAGTTTGTTTCGCAGCAAATCAGGCAATTGCGCGAGCAATTTCGCACGGGCGAAGAATTGGAACGGGCCGTGTTCTTCACGAACGATCCCTACAAACCGCAGCGGCAAATGGGTCCTGGGACGCGCGCGAACTTCGCCGGCTGCGCTTTCTGCCACGAAGTGAAGCCGGTGGCGAACGCGGCGCCGCTCATCCCGAAACCGATTTTGGTCGATCGCTGGATGCCGCAAGCGCGATTCGATCACGCCAAACACGCCAGCGTGAAATGCGATGATTGTCATCACGCGACGCAAAGCCGGGAGACGGCCGATGTGCTCATGCCGGCAAAAGCAAACTGCGTCACCTGTCACAGCCCCGCAGGAAAAGTGGTGGCCGAATGTATCACCTGCCACACTTATCATGCACCGCCGGAGGCCATCTTGGCTGACGCGCATAGCCCCGCGGTCCGGTCGCTGAAGCAAATGCTGCTCGGGCGTTAGGTGGATCCAGCAGGCCCTTGCTCGGTGTTAAATTTGGCGGCGGAGCCGCCGATCCACCTTTGCGCGGAGCGTAGGCGCATTTCGACGTTGAGCGTTCAGCGTTGAACGTTGAACGTTTGCGTCAGTGGCTTCCGAGACCAAAACTCCCGCGCAACTCGGCTACCACATGCCGGCGGAATGGGAACCCCATGTCGCGACCTGGCTTTCGTGGCCTCGCCGCGAAGGAATCAGTTTTCCCGATTCGTTCGATCGCGTCCTGCCGACGCTGCGCGCAATGGTTGAGGCGCTGATCGAATCGGAGAACGTTTGTATCAACGTTTGCAACGGCGCTCATGAGGCCGAAGCGCGGCAAGTCTTGCGGGGATTGTCGATGGAACAAATCACGTTCCATCGAATTCCGACAAACGAGCCGTGGTGCCGCGATCACGGACCGATTTTCTTGACGCGAGAAAAAGAACCGCGTCTCGCAATTGTCGATTGGGATTACAACGCCTGGGGAAATAAATATCCGCCCTTCGATCTCGATGAAGTTGTCCCCACGCGGGTGGCGGAGATTTTCGATGTTCCGGTATTTTACCCGCGCATGATTTTGGAGGGCGGCGCGATTGAGATCAACGGAGCCGGCGCACTGCTCACGACCGAATCGTGCTTGCTAAACAAGAATCGCAATCCGGATTTCAGTCGCCAAGCAATCGAGAAGCGCTTGCGCGATTATGTCGGCGTCCGCGAAATTCTTTGGCTGGGCGACGGAATCGCCGGCGACGATACCGACGGACACATCGACGATCTCGCGCGTTTTGTTTCGGAGAGAAAGGTCGTCACCGTGATGGAAGAAGATCGCGACGACGAAAACTTCGAGCCCTTGCAAAAAAATCTCGCGCGACTCCGCGAAATGAAGATCGACAATAATAAGATAGACATCGTCACCTTGCCAATGCCGAGAAAGATTGTGCGGGAAGATCTGCGATTACCCGCGAGCTACGCCAATTTCTACGTCGCAAATCGTTCCGTGCTCGTCCCGACCTTCGCCGATCCCGCCGACGAAGCCGCATTGTCGATTTTGCAAAGATGTTTTCCGACTCGGCGCGTCGTTGGCATCGATTGCCGGGAACTAATCTGGGGCCTTGGCACGTTCCATTGTTTGACGCAGCAGCAGCCGGCGGTTTAATCGGCCTCCGGCGCGGGTTTGTAGCCGCTTTTCAAAATCGCGTCGTGCAGATCGGGCGCGTGCGTTTTGCGCGCGTCGAATGTGACGATGACGCGTTCACGCGGAAGATCGACGGTGACATCGCGCACACCGTTAATTTTCATCAACACCGGGCGCAATTTTCGTACGCACTGATCGC
>Ga0193729_1000388_pt1 | contig 22741 bp, 13 predicted proteins | sample U1c2metaG_FD_143036 | JGI IMG/M metagenome (GOLD analysis project Ga0193729, IMG submission 143036) | Soil microbial communities from a riparian zone of the East river system, Colorado, United States - U1c2 | ecosystem: Environmental > Terrestrial > Soil > Riparian zone | place: USA: East River...
AACGATTCTCGCCTACCGTGCGAGCGACAACGATCCACTTTATCGATTCCACCAGTGGCAAGCGAATCTGCGGATACTGGAGGTGACGGAAATCAAGTCCATCCCCTACGTTCCACTGTCCCATCCATTCGTGGAAAGGCTAATCGGCACCCTTCGACGCGAGTATTTGGATCACACCTTGTTCTGGACGACGGCAGATCTCGAAAACAAGCTGCTCGATTTCAGGACGTACTTCAACAACCATCGCACGCATACCTCACTGGAAGGGCGAACGCCGGATACGCCCGTGTCACGACCAATCGCCAATCTCCGCTCGTTTCGATGGCAACCACACTGTCGATCCTTATATCAGACACCAGTGGCTGCCTGATTTGTCAAAGACTCGCGCTCGCTGTGGTGTCCGGTCAACTTCTGCAAAAACCTCGCATGAAATCGTCCGGCGTTTGGGTTGTTAGTTGCACCGCGTTTCGCGGATCCGATCGTTTCACTGCCATCGTATTAATTCGCCAGCGACCGGTCGGACAAGGATCTGACCGAGATTCTTGCCGCGGTATTTCCGGGGGTAACTCATCCGAATACTTTCGTCCTGAACATTTCGTCGCTTTTCCTGGAAAATCCCGGCCTCGCTGATTTGACGTTATCAGAGCGCTTTGAGAGATATGCTTCCGCTTAGGGCAGTAGTTGCTGAATGGCAAAACCCGAACTGCTCGCAGAAGTATCGCTCTGCAACACAAACGCCTGTGAGCTATTGATCCGGTAGTAAGCCACGTTAAAGCTCGGAGCTGCCGGTGAAATGAACGGATAAGCTCCAGCGGTAGACGGGGTCGGTATCGTGATACTTCCTGTAGCGCGCCCCTGGTTAAGAATGTCCTCAACGAAAGAGCCTGTAACGGACGCATCAAGAACCGCAACCGGGTTGGAAGAATCGCTGTGATCATAATCGGCCAAACCTGATAAGTGTGCGCGGCTGTCAGACAGCACAACACCGACTAAATCCAGTTCGTTTGTTGTTGTCGAGGACGTGATCGTGTTTGTCAGCTGCAGGGCGTTATAGCCGAGAAGCGGGGGAAAGCCAGGCTTGGTGTTCCTGATCATCACACCCGTCCCGTCTACGTTTGCATCAGTGTGCAACATCAAGGCGTTGCCCCCGCCGGAGAAAAAGCCTGAAGGGGAAGCGTTGAGGTCAAGGATATTTACATTGTAATCCACCACGTAAAGGTTAAACGTCGAAGTTCCCCCAGCGTCTACAAGCGTGAGACTGCCAGTGCCGTCCGGTAAGGAAGTATAGGAGCCCTCGACTTTGACAGCTGATTTCGGATCAGCCGGAGAACCATCGGCGTTAGAATCAGATATCCCACCTGATATGTCACTTTCGGTCTCTGCGATAAAAAACTCGCCGGCCGTAGTAGTTCGTCCGGCGGAACGCCACCCGGAATGTTGATAAAAATAATTGTCTCCCAAGAAAATAATACTGCCGCCTTGAGCATACGCGCTTCCACCCATAAGATTGAGGTTGTCGGCTTCAAAGAGGCGCAGCGCCTTCGACGAAATAACGTAGTAGGTGAAGGATCTACCTCCACCCAACTGCAAATTCCCGCGCCCGTTGGGATCTGGCGCGCTGAAAGACCCGCTGAACGGTGCAGTGGTCATGATCGCTGCGGTATTAATGTCCAGCGTTCCGCCGCTTAGACTCCCAACTCCATCGGCGGTAAAGACTCCACCATACGATACTTTTGTTGCCGCATTAGCTTTCGCTGTCCCTGTCATCGTAAATGAAAAACCGCCCTCTACTTGGGAAGCAGTGAAGCCCCCAGCCGGATGTTGCTGCAAATCCAGCGTGCCGCTGCCGGGGTTTCCGTCGATTTCAGTCAATAAGGCATGAGCAGGGGAAGTCACTGCGAAGCTAAAGGCTAGCTGTTGTCCACTCGCCGTTCTAACCTTCATCGTTCCGTGGCCGGTGCTGTCCACCGTGTACGAGGAAGTGTTCGGCTGCGGATTCGCACTGGTCGGCTGAACCTGATCATGCAAGTCAAGGACTACGGGAGAAATAATGTCAGCGATACCGCCCGCCACCGTTCCGTCCCCGCTCAAATTTATGCTCCCAAGAACAGCCGCTGTACCACGGTTTCCTGTCGGGGATGTTAGGAAGAAAGCGTATTGGCCGCTGAGAGTCGCGTTCGAAGCGATTCCAGAAATCAACGTACTCGCACTGGCGCTCTTGCCACTGTCGGTGACGGAAGTAGCAACAATGGTGATCGCCGTGCCAGTTGCCGCGGAAGCGGGCGCCGTATAGCTAGTCACGACTTCGTTGCCCGTCGATGCCAGGCTGAAAGTGCCGCAGGCCGCTGCAGGAGAGCAACTCCACGTCACTCCCGCGGTATCGTGGGAAACACTGGCGCTGATGTTCACGGTCTGGCTCGTCTGAATCGTTGGAGGCGGGGGCACCTCAAACTGCACCTGGGAAGCGGAACCGGTGATCATGAGTGTGGAGCTGGCACTCTTCGAATTGTCCGTGATGGATCTAGCTGAGACTGTGACTTGGCCACCGGTCGGCACCACCGCGGGGGCCGTATAGATCGTTGCCATTCCGCTGGCGGTTGAGGGCGGCCTAAATGATCCGCAAGCGTTTGCCGGGGTGCAGCTCCAAGCCACTCCAGCGTGCGTGCTGTCATTCGACACGGTTGCAGAGACAGCCGCGGTACCGCCAGGAACGACGCTTGACGAAAGTGAAGACAACACAACCGAAATGGATCGCGATTGTGTTCCTGGCTGTGTCCCAGTCTGTGAGGAACCTCCGCCGCAGGCCAAGCTGAACAGCGCCGCGATTACAGCTACGGAAAAAACCAACTCACCTCTAATCCCATTTTTAAAGTTCATTGGACCTCCAAGTCCTAGACGCGGCACGTTTCCCGTGACTGTTGGAAATTGAAGAACATCGCGCACACTATGAGTTGCGGCGATTTACCCGGCGAAACCGCCGCCTGTTGCGAGCATTTCTTGCGCAGGATTTCAAGAGTTGAACGATCCCCAACGGGTGAATATGCGGTTATTTGCTCTCGCTCATTTCTCCACCGCTGGTCGTCTTATAGACCGAGGAGTTAGTCGAGACGTACAAGATGTCGGGTGAGTCTGCGTCTAGTGCAATGCCGAAGACATTCAGGTCGTCCAGCCCAGTGTTGATGGCCGCCCAGGAGTCACCACCATTCAGGCTCTTGAAGACGCCTGCGCCCTCGAACGCGATATATAGGACGTTGTGGCGGCGAGGATCGACCTGAACAGAGCCGGTGCGCGCGGTCTGAAATCCGTCCGGCAGGCCATCGCTCTGGGAGACAAAAGAGGCGCCGCCATCGACACTCTTCAGCACCCCAACAAAGTTTCCCGAGTAGACGATATTGGACTCGACTGGGTCGACCGTCACGCTTAAGGACGGCGTTTGATCTACATTGGTCCAGGTAGTCCCGGAATCGGTGGATCTCCAGATTCCGCTGGTACCGGCGAAGAAAACAGTCTGGTGGTGTTGGGGGTCAATGGTAATTCCCCTACCACTGAGGAACAGGTAGTCGTTCGGAAGGCTGCCCGGAGCGCGGTCGATACGTGTAAAGGTCTCGCCGAAATCCGCGCTTTTCCAAATGCCATCGCCGCTGCGAAATGTGGAAACATATATGGAATGATCTACGGGATCGACGGTGACACCGGCAACGTAGATTTTGCTTGATCCAAAAAGGCGACGTTCCCAATGCCGACCATGATCACGAGATCGGTAGAGACCTCCGCCGGTAAACGATCCTGCATAGACAAGTTTGGAGTCCTGTGGGTCGAAGGCAATGCTCCGCGGCGCTCGGGAGGTCAGTCCGTGCTCGCCGCCATCCTCCCAAGTGCGACCGCCATCGTGCGTAACGAACAAGCCACCGTCATTTGTAGAGAAGAAGACGTGTTCGTGGTTGGCGGGATCGATTCCTAGCGCGTGCCCGTTCTGACAGCGGCAGTTTTTCAGTTGCTCCCAGGCCACTCTTCGCCAATTCGAGGCCCGGCGATCGTCTTCATCGGAGTATTTTGTAGACGGTGTGCGCTCGAAAACTCCATCGAAGTTGGTTCCCGCGTAAATGGAGCCGTCCGATCCGGCGCTAAGAACAAGACCTAAACCGTCGGATATTCCAGTGTTGCTCCAAGTCGCGCCGTCGTCTTTGCTGACGGAAACTCCCTGAGTGGCGGTGCCGGCATACAGACGTTTGCCACTCTTCGCCAGCGCCAGGACAACACCCACGGCGGGTGAACCGGTGCGGACAAAGGACGCGCCTGCGTTGGTACTCTTGTAGACGCCATTGCCATTGGAACCGGCATAGATGACATTGCTATTGGTAGGATCCACGTACAACGACCAGACCGTGGTGTCTACGTTGAGTGGGTTCCAAGTAATACCGCCGTCGACACTTTTGAACGCGCCGGTTCCGGCAGTTCCCGCATAGACAACGCTGGTGTTATTTGGATCGATTGCCAAGGAAAAAACAAACGGGTTGTCGATACCATTCGCGGAAGACACCCACGTGTCGCCACCATCGGTGGTCTTCTGTAGGTCACCGTTAAAGCCCGCGTACAAAACATTTGGGTCCGTAGGGTCGATAATCAGCGACAGCGGTAAAAGGTCGGAGCCTGTGGCGCTCCATGTGGTTCCCCCGTTTGTGGTCTTGTAGATGCCGGCGCCCGTCCCGGCGTAGACGAGATTGGGGTCGTTCTGGGCCATGGCCAGCGATGCCACGACTAGAGAACCGAGGCCTTGATTGGCCGCCGTGAAGGTTTGGCCGCCGTCCCGGCTCTTGAGAATTCCCCCACCCAGGCTCGCGATGTAGACGGTGCGCGTGGCAGCGTCTACAGCGATGGAAGCTTCAATCGCGGGAGGTGCAGGGCCTACTGACCTCCAAGCTCCCGCGGTACGGGATTCTCCAAGTACGAGAGACTTTGACTGAGCATGAGAATTCGCCGGCAAAGTCAAAAACAATGTAAGAAGAAGTGAAAACCAGATACCGGCCGCCCGCCTATTTGCTGACTTACGTTGCTTTGTTTCGTTCATGGCATTGCTCTCCTAAAGTGACCAACCGTTCCGAATCATGAAATCGCGCTGAAATTTCACCAATGCCTGCTCTGCAAGAGCTGCTCAAGTTCCGTGTAGCTTGCGTTCGGCGGACTATAGAGGTGGATTGGTCGGGCGGTCAATGCACGGGGAAACATTCTTGGGTAACTGTGTAAGTGATAGAAAACGCTTTGAATGAGGTCAGGGCGCGATGGTTATCTATTGATAACCAACGAGGGCGGTGCTACGCTTCAGCGCGAAACTCAGTATGAAAGACGATTCGAAGCCCTCAAACGTGTATAGGTTCGGTCATTATCAAGCCAACACGGCAGATCTGGAGTTGCGGAAGAGTGGTATCCGGATCAGGCTGCAGCCAAAGCCGTTTCAGGTACTGAAGGTCCTGTTAGAACGGGCAGGCCAATCGGTTAGCCGCGAAGAGCTTAAGACGCTGCTGTGGGCCCCTGACATATTTGTGGATTTCGACCATGGACTGAACACGGCCGTGAATAAAATCCGCGAGGCCCTGAGTGATTCCGCGGAAGAACCCAGATACATCGAAACGCTAGCAAATGGTTATAAATTCATCGCTGATATCAGCGAACAGCCTGAAGAGCCGTTTGTCGCAACTGCGCCGATCGCTGCACCACCCGTCGCTACATCGCCTTTCGCTGCGTCGCCTCTTGCTGCGTCGCCTCTTGCAACCCATCCGGATTCAAGAGGTGAGGTTACTTGGAGAAAACGCTATCTCGCGCCGGCGGTCGGAATAGCTTGCCTAATTGCCGTGGTGTTTTTGGTATTTCACACCGCGCCGAAGGTGTTTGGAACCTCTTCAGCTACGATTCAATCTGTAGCTGTTTTGCCTTTGAAAAACCTTTCTGGTGACCCGTCTCAGGAATATTTCAGCGATAGCATGACCGATGAATTGATTACACAACTCGCGAAAATCTCGAGCCTCAATGTGCCATCCGCAGGATCAGTTGTTCGTTATAAGAATACATCGGCCTCCGCTTCGGAGATCAGACGGGATTTAAAAGTGGATGCGTTCCTTGAAGGAAGCGTGGTGCGTACCGGGGAAAAGATTCGCGTCAGCGCCCAACTTATAGACGCCCGAACGGACCGGCACATTTGGGCGGAGGACTACCAGGGAGATTTGCGGGATGTGCTCGTTCTGCAAAACGACATTGCAACGGCAATCGCGCACAGCGTGAAGGCAAAAGTGGCTCCTGCCGATTCCCCAACGCTGTCCACACCTCACCAAGTGGATCCACGCGCTTACGACGCGTATATCAGGGGCCGAGGTTATTGGCTTCGGAGCAATACCGCCAATGAAGCCCCGGGCGATGTCGAGAAGAGTGGGCAGTTATTCCAGCAGGCCATCCAGTCCGATCCCAGTTTCGCGCGCGCCTACAGCGGGCTTGCAGATTATTACGGCGCGAAGGCGGCTTACGGGGCGATCCCCGCCCGAGACGGTTGGCGCAAGTCGGAAGAGGCGTCCCTGAAGGCGCTCGCTCTTGATGATCGGCTTGCAGAGGCGCATTGCTCGCTGGCGTCCAAAATGATGTTCTATGACTGGAACTGGACGGGCGCTGAAAGGGAGATACAACGTGGATTGGAGCTTGATACCCACTACGCTGTACTCCATAACTTGTATTCCCACTTGCTTTCCTACACGGGGCGCTTTGATCAAAGTATCGTCGAAGCGCATCGAGCAGAAGAGCTTGATCCTCTGGGCGAACGATCCGCTGTTCAGCGGGCGCTTCGATTCAGTCGCCGTTTCGACTTATTTCTCAGTGAAGTGGACAAGGTTTTCGCGCAGGACCCCGCCCGGATTCACAAGGAAAGAGCAAGGGTGTACCTAGCTACAAAACGACGCGCTGAAGAGGTGCATGAGACGGATCAGGAACTTCGAATCGAGGGTTGCGTGCCCTGCGCCGATCGGCTGGCGCGGGCGTACGCGCGCAAGGGTTACACAGGCTGGCTCCAAGAAAAACTGGACGCGCTAAACGAAATTTCGAAAGACGGAAAGTCCATGTCGTTCGAACGCGCCGAACTGTATGCAGCGTTGGGAAACACGGATAAGGCTATGCATTATCTTGAAGAGGGCTTCCGAGAACACACCATCGAGTTGGTCAGGTTACAGGTGAATCCGGCGTATGACGATATGCGGACCGACCCGAGGTTCCAGGACCTGGTTCATCGCATCGGGCTGCCGCAAAACTAGCAGTTCCTACTAGGGGCGGTTGACGAAGTATCGTTTTTCCTCGCAAATTATTGATTTGCACAGTAACCTTTCGTGTTTTTACCCTGAACCAATTTCAAAAAGGCTACAGCTCATCCAGTGTCTCCGCATCGATCATTTCTGACGTCTTGGGGATTACTGCTTTACTTGTTTACTTTGATGTCCGCTACGACCGCCGCCGCCCAACTTAGTACTGGCTCCCTCTCTGGCACCGTCATCGACGCGCAGCGAGCCCCGGTCCCGAACGCAGAAGTGAGCATCACGAACGTTGCCACCCGAGAGAATATAACGACCGTCACCGGAACAGACGGATCGTTCCACGGGAACGCCCTTGTGGCTGGGACTTACAATGTCCTCGTCGCTAAAGCCAGCTTCAAACAGTTGCTTGTTGAAAATGCTCCGATCAGGGTTGGGTCGGATTTAGGTCTTGGCGAATTGCAATTGAAACTTGGTGAGGCTTCCACCACGATTACGGTGCAGTCCGTTTCAGGACTGGTCGAACGTACCGAAGCGCAGCTTGCGCGATCCTTCGGGACGCAGGCCCTTACTTCCCTTCCGGGAATATTAGAGAACAACGGTTTGGATAACCTGGCCCTGCTCGTTCCCGGAGTTGCGGACAGCCGTGATCTGGGCTTTTCGAGCGCGAATGGCGCGCAATTCTCCGTAAACGGATTGCGAGGACGAAGCACCGATCAGCAGATCGATGGTCAGAACAATAACGACAACTACGAGATGGGACCCTTAATATCACTGGGCGACCCTGAGTTCGTCGCGCAGTACGAACTCACTACTGGCAACTTCAACGCGGAGTTCGGAAGGAATTCAGGATCGGTAGTGAACATTGTCACTAAGTCGGGCACCAACGATGTGCATGGTTCTCTGTACGCGACCGAGTCGAGCTGGCGATTTAATTCGCTGTCAGCTAATCAAAAAGTTTTTGAAGGTCTTACCGGAGTACCCGCTTTTAATGACGTGTTCCTCGGCGGAACGGTTGGCGGGCCGATAGCGAGAGACAAGTTATTTTACTTTTTAGGTGTGGACTGGGAAAGTCTGAATCAAACCAAAGTATTCGCCACTGGACAGTTAACGCCCACGCCTTCGGGATTGGAGACACTCAGTGGCTGCTTTCCTGCTAGCACTTCAGTGCAGGCCCTCCGGTCGTACGGCCCTTACTCCGTGAAAGCAGGAAACCCCACACCGCTAGGACTAATAGTGCCGATGGATATTCCAGGTTGCGGTACGGTAGCCACGGCCGGAATTCAGCGGTCGTTACCCGCGGACGCTCGACAAAACAACTTCATAATCAAATTTGATTATCAAACTCCAAAAAATCATTTTTCGGGCACATATCTCTACGCCCGAAGGCTGTCTTCAAATAGTGATGGCGCCGTCGCTGCGGGGTATTCCGCAGACGGCTTCCAATTATCGCAGGCCTACAATTTCAGCTGGACGCGCTTCCTTGGGGTAAGCACGACGAATGAGTTTCGCGCGTCTTACGGGAGAAATGATTTTCAGGACGGGGGCAATTCCCTCGGGAGCCCGGTGCCCAGAGCCAACCAGCTTGGGGATGCCCTGACGTCCGTCACTTTCGCCAACTCAACCCTTCTGAGTTTTGGAGTGCCCTCAGGCTTGCCTGCCGGCCGAATTGCAAATACCTACCAATTTCACGATAACTGGACTCATATCGCCGGCCGACACGCCCTAAAGGCAGGCATCGATATGACCAAAGTGCGCGCCCCTATTACTATGCTTATCAATTACAACGGTTCGTTCCAATTCGCTGACTTCGGGACGTTCGCAACAAATTCACCGGATCGAATTCGCATCGCTTCCGGAAATCCATATTTGGATTTTCGCGAGACGGACCTCTACCCTTACGCCGGCGACCAGATCAGGTTCGCGAATAACCTGGTCCTTACTGTGGGACTGACATGGTCTTATTACGGACAACCGGCTAATATTTTGCACAAAGTAACGACGCGCTCCCAGACGGGCGACGACCCGCTGTGGGATCCAAGTCTGCCGCTGAGCATCACTACCTCACCGGAAATACCTGCTGCTAAAAACGGTTGGGCTCCCGGCATCGGATTTGCGTGGTCTCCCCACAGCAATTTTTTGCATTTAGGGAAAAACATGGTGGTTCGCGGTGGTTACCGGTTGTCTTACGACCCGGCGGCTTACATCACGTACGCCAAAGAGGCTAATGATTCGCCCTACGTAATTTCCACGACGCTGACAGGAGCTGTTGCAAGGGGAAATCCACTGCCGGCGGTTCCGACCGGTAACAACGTGAGAATGTTGCTGGGACCTCATTTGCAGACCGGGATTTTTGACCCGCGAGAATTTGGACAAACAATCGTTTCGCCGGATTTCGGGCCGGACCGCGTGCATCAGTGGTCACTCGGAATACAACAAGAGATTTCTCACAACGCAGTACTGGAATTGCGCTACGTCGGAAATCACGGGACACGTTTGTTCCAGAACATCGACGGCAATCCTTACATCCTCGGGCTGGCGAACACTCATCCGGGCCTTGTGCCACCCGGATGGAAACCGTGCCCTGCTACGCAGGCGGCTATACCCGAATTGGTAGGCCGCGTTAATTGCACCGGGGGCGCTCTGGTTCAAGAACGCACGAACACCGGTTATTCGGACTACAACGGGTTACAGATCGAGTTCCGCTCGACATCCCTGTGGCACCAACTGACTTTGCAGAGTTTCTACACCTTCAGCAAAACGACCGACAACGCGAGCGAAATCGGTGCCACAGGCGCCGCCGGCAATACTTCAGCACTGTCGCAAAGTCAGGTTAACTTTACGGATCAGGAACACGGTGTCTCGGGACTGGATTTCCCGCACAAATTCGTACTTTCCGCGGTGGAAGCGATACCGCTCTTCAAAAATCGCGGCGGTTTGGTCGGACATATCCTTGACGGCTGGCGCGCGGCCGTCGTTTACACGCTGTCTTCAGGTCAGCCCTACACCGCCGTGCAATTCTCCCTCAGCTGTAACGCCGGCGGCGACATTTGTGCGACTCCACCTAGCGACGTCAATCCTTACGATCCTGCGTTCAATGCGGAGTACGCCCTGCCGGATGGTTCGCTTCGGCCATTTCTGGGGTCCAACAAGGCCCCGGTGCAATCGGTCGGAATTTTCGCCAAGGATATCTGCGCCAGCGACAGCTCCGGGATTCTCTGCGGAAACTCAGCGATCTCCCCGACCACGTTGATCAGTCTGAACCAGTTCAACAATGGTTTTACCGGCACCACGGTGGATAGCACAGGACGGGTAATGTCCGATAGCACGCATCCCGCACAGGTTGTCGCGAAAGACCAGGTACGATTCATCGCGAACACCAAGACTGCCGTTGCTTTTTTGGGAAGCCCGTTCGGAAATGTGGGACGCAATACACTGCGCGACGGTCACATTAACGTTTTGAACTTCTCCGCGTTCAAGTTCACAAAGCTTTCCGAGAGCTTGAGCTTACAACTTCATGCTGACTTCCTGAATGCTCTCAACCATCCGAACTACTCGTCGGTGGATCCTTTCATTGACGATGCGGGTCGCGTCGCCGAAGCGTTCGGATTTGCAAATCCCCACGTCTTCGGTTTTTCCCACCGTACGATTTCGTTTGGCGCAAAACTATTTTTTTAAGGGGCTTTAAAAAGTAGATTGAACATCTTGAGCGCAAGAATGGATCGCTTGGACAGGAATGAGGCGGCTCCCAAATCCAAGACTCAGAAGCCGCCACTGTATCAGTGGTCGTCGTCTGCTCCATCTCCGCGCTCCAAGGGAGCCGGTTTACGGACTTCAATCGTAGTGATAGGTTGACCCGAAATAGGGTTTGCAAAGCGCAGAATGCGCCCAGCCGTGCCCGGCGCGGCCCCGAGATCGCTGACATAGATATCATCGTGACGGTCTAAAGCCATGCCGGTGGGCACGTTCAATCCGCTCACGATTTCCTCGGCGACGCCGTTGGCGATCCGGATGATCCGGCCTTGACCAACATTTGGAAAACCGGCCGCGCTGGAGAATTCCATAACGTACAGTCTTCCCTGGCTATCCTTCCGCACGTCAACAATGGTGGTGAAGCCTCCCCAGTAATCGATCACGAAACCTTCGTGGGTCACCTGATAGAGCTTCGACGATCCCACCGTAATAGGAAACTGCCCGAGATTGCCGACGAAGAAACGGTCATCCAGATTGGCAAGGGACGTCGGTACGATGTGTCCGAGCGGTGCGGATAGATCGGAGAGTTGTTCAATCCTCGGCTCTCGCCCTCCAGTCAAACTGATTCGCAGCAATCTCCCGTGGTTGGGCTCGATCACGATTAGATCACCGTGGAAGGCGTTCATGCTATATGGCACTCCATCCGGTTCAAAGTCAGCGAGATCGGGATGTGCCACTGGATGCTCGCGGAAGAATCGGCTCAAGTTCGCAATCATCTCGAAGGTGTGGCGTTTGACGTTGATACGAAGCACAGCATTAGGAAAATTCGGATTGCCGTGGCTGCACCCACCTCCAGCCGTAAGGGCGTAGAGCTGGCCGTCGAGGAAAGTGACATCCGCCGCTCCATTCGTATCTCCCGTGGGCAAGCTGGTTTGCCCTGACGGAAGGCCTTCGACTACCGTTGTGCGCTCCCCGTTCGACTCAAGCCGTGAGATTCTTGCCGTCAGGCCTCCATGATTGGGGCCGACTGGCGCGGGCACGTTCTGACAGCCTTGGGGCACCGGTTGCGTTCCACCCAGCCCAGCTTCCGCAAAATAAAGCAAACCGTCCGGTCCGAAGGTCATCCCACGCGGTCCTTCAAGCCCGGAGGCGATTACGGTCCCGCCCGGAGGCACCGGAGGGGCCTGGGCGAGCACAAACGGCGCACATGCCAGGTAACAAATTGCGAGACAGCAGGCCGTAAGGCCTGCCTTCACACCACTGCCGTTACGTTTGAAATTCATTTCTTTCTCCTTTGAAAATGTCGAAACCCGTCCATGGATGAGGAAAGGTTGGCGCGTGATTCGGCTTCTTTTAGGACGACAGCGTAACGGAAGCAATGCACAGAGGGTAAATTCCTGCTCCACTTCTTACTCACCGAATAATCGATTGCAGTAACGTGGGTTAGGTCTTATGGGTTAGGTTTCTTGAGTAAGGTATATCCGGCGCCGCAAACCGACGGTTAGTCCTTTTGATGGCAAATTGCCGTTCTATCAACCAACCGTGGTGTCCTTCGAAACCGCCGATCTGGTGTTGTGCTTCAGTTGCTGCTAGACCCAGAAGGGTCTGTCCACGGCTTGCTAAAAATGTCACAGGGCGCAAATCAAGATCCTGTTCGGCAGGCGACTCGCCACGCACTCGCTCCGTGCGCGGTGGTACCAAAAAGACGAGGGCACGCTTGAGTACGACGCTTTGTGACTCTATTTGCTACTACTTTTCACTGATTTGAGGGTATTGGATCCCCATTGGAATCTGCCGGTTGGAGAAAAATTAACAATGCGTGTTGAAAACAAGAGACATACCAACGCTCACCAACCCCTCACCTCCCTCTCAACAACGGAGGCTTGAATCCCCCCCCTCTCCGCCACAGCTAAAATCATCAGTGAATATGCGGCTATTTGTGCCTTGCTACTACTTTTTTGATGATTACTACAATTAACTTTACCCTTATTGTAAATCAAAACCGATTGGAAATTGTAGAGGAGATAGCTTCCGCGTGTTTTTGACAGTCTCAGCTGTTGTAGGAGCCGTCTCGAGTTAAACCCCAATCAAAGTCGATTTGGCCGTTAGAGCGATCCAGGAAATCGCTGCACCTCAAAAGTTACGCAGAGAATCCCGTGTGATCAGCAAATAAATTCAAGGTCGTTGTTAAACCAAAGCAAGGGACACATGCGGTCATAGAGAATCTCTTCGGGAACTCCGCCCATCTGCCGAAAGGCTTCTTCGTGCATCCGCAACAGCGTGCCGATCTTCTGGTCCAGCGCTACTTCCGCCATCATCCTTCGGCTATAACCCAACGTGAAGGTGAACGCCCAGAGCTTGCGCTCCTGGTCTTCCCACTCCAGGCTTCCCAGATGTCCCCAGTCCACTTGTGCCTGCTTACCAGGTGGGGTCTCGAATCGTCGTACCGCCACGGTTCGCGTGGCCTTTCGCTGCGGTTGTAGCCAGTCTTTCAGAATCGTGTACCCACCGCAGTAGTTCCGTTCGCGCAGCTCCCGCAACAGTACGCACGCGTTCCACACTCCGGCACGCATCCGTTCTTCCAGATACGGCTTGAACGGATCGAGTTTACTGGCTTGCGCTTGCCGCGGTCCGTACTCCGGCAGCGCACTTGGTTGTTGTAGGTATTTTCGAATGGTCTTGCGGTCCCAGCCGGTCAGCTTGCTGATCGCTTGGATGCTCATCCCTTGTCGTTGCAGTTCTTTTAGTTCTTGCACTTCTCGCCCCCTTAGCAAGTCTCGGAACCTCCTCCGTGCGGAGTGGGTTCCGGTTTACCACGCCAGGGGTGGGGATTTTTCAACCGGCACTATGGGGATTTTTGCACCGGCGCTGACAACTCTACTTGTGCTACTAATTTTGACCGATTTCAGGCGATTGGATCCGCATTGGAATCTGGCGGTTGGAGAAAATTAAAAATAGGTATTGAAAACAAGAGACATACCTCTAGACAGAATCCTGTGCTGCTGCAGAAGATCGCAGACAAATACAATCTCTTAACCGCTGATCTGCTGCAATCTATTGATCGAGCTCAGCCGGATCAGGTGATTGCAGAGTTGTTGCGTAAATGGAAGCCATCAGGCCCAATAAATTAATCTCTAAATCCGCTGCTCCCTGTCACGAGGTTGGACATGGTCGTCCACGGTTCCGGGCGCAAATCCGGAGGATTTCACGCTCACGTTTATTACGACCGTGCGAGGAAATACCCGTCCTTTCGCAGCACTTTAATGCGTTCCCCGTTCGCTAACACTTCGTAATCGCCATCCGGTAGTCTTCTTGTTGCCTCAGAATCCATAACCCTGTAATCAGAAAATGCAGCCGGGGAGGGCGGGACTCCGCCGAGCGTAGACTTCTTCGCTTGAATTTCACACTCGACTCGTTGACCGTTGCCGACGATTATTCCGCGAAAGAAGACCGTTTCTTTTACGCTCATGATGCGGAAAGTTTATCACTCTATGTCGCGCTGTTCCGTCCGCTTCCATCTCATAATTTTAATTCAGAAAAAGGTACGCACACCCGACTAGAAACATTTAAAGGGGTCAGTGAGCTTTCAACTGATCGATACTACTGTCTTCAATTATTAACCCTGTCGCTAATCGCCAAAGGCTGACGCTGTCCCAAAATGGAACACTTTGTCGTCGGAGTTGCAATTATCCTGTTCGACGATACGCCGCGTCCGTCACAGTCACATCGCGCAAGGAGAAGTCATGATGTATCTATTTTTAAAGGCAGAGCCCTCGGCCGAAGCACCGTACCAGCTATTGTTCATAACGGTTACTGAATCCCGCGGTGGGTGGGTTACCTTGTACAGCGGCGAGAAAGGAAAAGCATTGGTTCTGAAACAAAATGAATTTCCGACTCTAGAAGCGGCCATGGGGCGGGGGGACAAGATACGAGGGGAACTGCAAGAGAATGGGTGGCGCCCGTATCACCCAGCCGTCGCGGGATTAAATCGGTCATCTTACGGAGCCGCGCTAGAAGCTTTTCAACTTTGAAGTCGCGCACTTGAACGCTGGACTGTACGGCTCGTTTCTACGTAACCGGGGCGAATCACCGTAACCCGACACTATACACAATTCTAGCCTTTTCAGAGTATTCAGAACTTGGTGATTCAGAATTACGGAGGCTTTTATGGCCAGAATTTTGATTGCTGATGACCGCCAGTTAATGATAAGCGCACTTAAGACGATATTTGCAATGCGTCCCAAATGGGAAATTTGTGGCGAGGCTACAGACGGACGCGAAGCAATAACGAAAGTATCGGAATTGCAGCCTGACTTGATTCTTATGGATTTTAAGATGCCGCTCGCAGATGGCATTCAAGCCGCAAGGGAGATTTCCGCGACTACGCCTTCGATTCCAATTGTCATGTACACACTTTATAAAAATGATTAAAAATGATGAATTGGAGGCAGCGGCGAAACAGGCAGGCGTGCGGTCTGTTGTCTCGAAACAGGACGGCCTTCTCAATTTGCTAGAGGCCATTGATGCTGAGTTACCGCACGCCAAGTGACTTATCCTACTGCGAAGGTTGTCTATGAAGTTTCCGAGCACTTTCCATCTGGACATGACGGCCGAGGGTTTACGGGGACTCGCGCAAACTCTTGCGGTTGTTTATCGTAATCGATAAAGTAGCTCCGGAGGTCCCGTGGTGCGCGGACGGCAATTCATTTATTACTACCACGACGGCCCAAACCCTGATGAGGTAAACGACCCCTTCAGCGGAATGCCCATTCCGAAAAGGGGCGAAGTTATCGAGCGAAGAGGGAAAAAATACGAGGTAAGAAGTGTTCAGGCCCATCTCGGCAAGGCTATTCCGACTTATATCGTACGGTTGATGAACACGATGTGACTTTCCGGGACCGGGGATTACGGGGTTACCCTCCGCGACTTATTCCTGCCTGTGCCAGAAGAACCAGTAGTTGTGTGAGTTTTAAAATTTAGCTTCAGCGGGCATCCTTAGCTCGTGCCAAAGTATGTAGTCGTGTTTCTGCTGGCGTGCGGCCTGACGGCCTCTTGAACACGCCCTTTCGAGCTTCCGCAAGCAGCGATGCCCAGACTGTCTCCGATCATGTTGTATTCGACACCCACTCGCGAAGCCGCGTCAGCCCCACAGATAGGATTGGCATAGACTTAGGGTCCCCGCAGAATCCGGTACGACGTGGAGAAAAAATGCCACTGATAATTCGAAAAGTGCAACTCGCGTTCGCGTCGGCCATCTTGACCTTACTCATAGCAGGCGGGATGTCATATCGTGCCATCTCCTTGTCAAATGAGAGTGACCGATGGGTGAGGCATACTCACGAGGTTCTTGAAAACCTCCAGCTTCTGCTTTCCATAATGCGCAGTATTGAATCGAGCAACCGCGGATTTGCATTATCTGGTAACGAATCCTATCTCGAACCCTACAGGGCCAACGTAGTGCGTTTAGACCAAGAAGAAACCGCTTTACGGAAGTTAATAGTAGATAACGTCGAACAACAGCATCAGCAACAAGCACTCGAAAAACTAGCGGTTCGAAAGATTCAATTCGGGGATTTGGTCATTGGCTTGCGCCGCGCGAAAGGATTGGACCCGGCAGCGGATGCCATTCGGAGCGGACTGGGCGAGCGAATCATGGACGAATTTCAAGGGACAGTCCGGGAGATGCAGAATGAAGAGTTGCGTCTATTAGTGCTTCGCGACGCGGATGCCAAACGGCACTTGGAGCAGACCAAATTTGTCTTAATCCTCGGAACCATCGTAGGAATCATGATAGCCACCAGCGCGGGTTTGGCTGTCCGTCGCTATGACTTAGCCGAACGCGACTTTGCAGAAAAAGCACTGCTGGAAGGCGAGAATCGTTTTAGAACACTTGCGAACAACATGTCCCAGTTGGCATGGATGGCCGATGATAAAGGCTGGATTTTCTGGTACAACGACCGATGGTTTGATTACACCGGAACAACATTAGAAGAGATGGTGGGCGGGGGTTGGAAAAAAGTTCATCATCCAGACCATGTGCAGCGGATCGTAGACAATATCAGCCAATGTTTCCAAACTGGCGAAGCTTGGGAAGACACATTTCCGCTCCGCGATCGGCGCGGCAACTACCGCTGGTTTCTTTCGCGAGCGGTTCCGATCCGAGATTCAAGGGGCAAAGTCTCGCGCTGGTTCGGCACTAACACCGACATCAGCGACAGCAAGGTTCTGGAAGAGGCGCTGTTCATAGAGAAGGAACGCGCCGAAGTCACACTCAACTGCATTGGCGACGCCGTCATTTGCACGGATATCTCCGGAAACGTCACATTCCTCAATCTCGTCGCGGAAAAAATGACAGGTTGGTCTTGTCAAGAAGCGGCAGGACGGCCCTTGGCTGAAGTTTTCCGAATTATTGACGGCGTCACACGTCTACCTGCTCCAGACCCAATGGAGATGGCTATCGAGCTAAATAAGACTGTCGCGCTCACTGTCAATTGTGTCCTGCTGGGCCGCGACGGATCGGAATCCTCTATCGAAGATTCCGCTGCGCCGATCCACAACCGTGCGGGCGGCGTAATTGGTGCGGTAATTGTTTTCCACGACGTCAGCGCCGCGCGAGCCATGTCTCTCCAGATGGTGTACTCCGCGCAGCACGACGTTGTTACCGATTTGCCCAACCGCATATTGCTCAATGACCGCACCACTCAATCGATTTCGCTAGCTCGCCGAAACAATCGATCCGTTGCCGTGCTCTTCCTCGATTTGGATCATTTCAAATACATCAACGATTCACTTGGCCATGACATCGGCGACCAACTTCTTCAGTGCGTTTCAAAACGATTGCAAACGAGCGTGCGCGGTTCCGACACCGTCAGTCGGCAGGGCGGAGATGAGTTCGTGATCCTGCTTTCGGAAATCACCCATCCGCGACACGCCGCCACGATTGCCGACAAAATACTTCGATCCCTCAACGTCCCCTGCTCCATTGAAGGACACGACCTCCATATCGATGGCAGTATCGGCATCAGCATCTACCCGGCCGACGGCGACGATGCGGAAACGTTAATTAAGAATGCCGACACCGCCATGTACCACGCCAAGGAAAACGGGCGCAACAATTTCCAGTTCTTCACCGCCGAAATGAATCTGAAATCTGTACAGCGGCAATCTACCGAAAGCAATTTGCGCCGCGCCATCGAGCGCGATGAGTTCTTGTTGCACTATCAGCCCAAGATAAATCTCGTCACCGGAGAGATCACGGGCGTAGAGGCGTTGATCCGCTGGCAGCAGCCGGATCGCGGACTAGTCCCGCCCGCCCAATTTGTGCCCATCGCCGAAGATTGTGGCCTCATTCTCCCGATAGGCCGCTGGGTCTTGCGTGAAGCCTGCCGACAGGCGCGGGAATGGCAAGCCGCCGGACTCCCATTCAAACGCATCTCCGTTAACGTTTCTGCCGCCGAATTTCGCGGCAAGGGCTTCGTCGAAGGTGTCGCGACCGTCCTTGCGGAAACTGGCATGGATGCCTGCTATCTCGATCTAGAACTCACAGAAGGCGTCCTCATGGCGAATGCTGAATCCACTGGTGCTACACTTCACGCTCTCAAGGCCATGGGCATACACCTCGCTGTGGATGACTTCGGCACTGGCTATTCCAGCCTGAGTTATCTTCGCCAGTTTCCCATAGATGTTTTGAAAATTGACCAGTCCTTTGTCCGCCAGATCACCTCTGATCCCGACGATTCGCCCATCGTTAGCGCCATAATTGACATGGCCAAGAACCTAAAGCAGCGCGTTATTGCCGAAGGCATCGAAACGCAGGAACAGGTTGCGTTCCTCCAAGCCCGCCATTGTACCGAAGGCCAAGGCTATCTCTTTAGCCAGCCCCTGCCCGCATCCGAATTCGGTCGTTTACTGGAGCGGTTCGTTGCAGACACGGTCGTCCACTGATGCACGGGAGTTCTTCCACATTTACGCCGCGAACGGAAGATGTGAATGGATCGAATGATGATTTTAACTTATCTCGGACGCCTGTATTGGACGCTGCCCGTTTCCGCGGGTGTCTGAATCACTGGCAAAAGTCTGCACTGCGCGTGTCTTAGGTATTTTCGCCTGCCAGTTTCTGGATGAACGGAATGCGCGTGCCAGTTTGTCGGTCAAATACAGCATAGCTGCCCGAATTCACCTGCGGCGGCTTCCCTAGCTTCTCTATGTGGGCCTTTGCGATTTCGAGAGTATCGACCGCTTCAATCCAAGTCGGACCATCTTCGTCGAACCAGAAAATATCAAACTTGATCATTTGGCGGCTATTCGTCGTTTTCGACCGGGTTATTCGGCTGTTTATATCAGAAGCGAACTAACCGACAACAGAAGCTATTTGTTCCCTGTCCGATCTGCGGTGCCGCCATTGGCGTGCATTGTCAGATGTATTCAGGTTTGGCGTGCGCAACGAGGCAAACCCGGAGCACACATGGTTATGGCCGGTACGAGCTGCTCCGCACGTCTATCCACGTTGAAACCGCTCATATTTGGCAGGCTTCTGGCTGTTCGGCCAACTCTTGAGCGTTCGGCCCGTCCTTACCATCCCCGCTGTGAGCAAACGTGTCGAGAGAACTCTCTTTGCAGATGAATCTTTTCCAATAGCCGTGTCTCCGCTGGGGTCCGGCCTTTCGGCGCGGGGGTTTCTGGGAATCCGCAACCGCATCCACTGCAATCGTATCCGCTAAGCGCGACCGATGCCGCAATGCGCGGCTTGCTCATCTCCACCGTTAGTTCAGCAATTGCATTCGTGGAGACTTCGTATGCTTTCAACATAATGGAAGCATGTCACTGGTCGTTGAATAAAACTGTCCGGTAATGCACACGCGGCAGTGTTCAAGCTTAGCCGATTCTAATATTTAGATTGTCTCTATTTGTACGGACTGATTAATTGCTTGGTGGAACACTGGGAGATGGAAAAGAGGCCAACGATGACTTTAATCACTCGCTCGAAGGACAACGGCACAATTGCTATCGCCGCCGAAAGCGTCGCCGATCCACGAACCACTGTTTGCAATTTCCCTAGTCGTGTAGCACAACATTCAGCAGTGAATTGTGTATTCGCATCCCGCCGCCGTTGTAGTGGATGAATCCCAGCTTCCTAAATTTGTTCATGAAGAAATTCACGCGACTCCGCGTTGTCCCTACCAGTTCGGCCAAAGTCTCCTGCGATATTTTGGCGACTATCGTTTCGGGCTCGCCTTCTTTTCCGTAACGGGCAAGTATCAGAAGAGCGCGAGCCAGCCGCTTTTCGCTCGAATTGAACAACTGGTCCACTAGGTCGGCTTCAATTTTGATGTTGCGTTCGACCATGTAATTGATGAACTTCTCGGCGAAGGCCTGTTCGTCGTGTAGAACGCGCATCATTTCTTTCTTTTGGATGCTCATCGCGTTCAGCGGTGCGATTGCTGTCGCCGTAGCCATGCGTACCGGGTTTCCGATGATGCAGCCCTCACCCAGAAAGTCCCCCGGTCCCACAATCGCCAGAACTGCTTCCTTGCCCTGAGGATTAACAATGCTGAGCTTGGCATTTCCAGATTGAATGTATAAAACATCATCGCAAGGATCATCCTGCGAAAAGATGACCTGCCCTTTTTTGAACTTCGCAATACTTCGCGATGTTCCAGCGGAGGAAAGAAATTCCTTAGTGTCAAACGGCTTTGTTTTTTTACGATTCTTAAGCAATGACTTGTCCTGACGCGATATTGTCACAAATAATGTCCCCAGATGAAATACCCCATTGTCCTTAGTGTTCTACTGGTTTGGTGAGTAAACTGAAGATATGCGAAAGCGCCTTATTACTCCTGCCACAGAAAGTGCCCGCAATCGCGGCGAAAGTTGGTTAGATGTCGAGCGTGCGGCAGTGGTAGAGGTCACGTCGGAAGACGCAGATTATCCGATAGAGTTGGCGCTCGTTTCTGAAGGTTCCCGGGGTTGGCGTGCGGCGGCGGCCGGGACTCAAACAATCAGACTGGTCTTCGACCAACCGCAAAAAGTGTCGTGCATATCGCTTGTTTTTGAGGAAAAAGAAACAGCACGCACGCAAGAATTCGTATTGCGATGGTCTCCCAATGTTGGTAACGCAGTTAAAGAAATTGTGCGACAGCAGTGGAATTTCAGCCCACCAGAATCGATACGTGAAGTCGAAGAATATCGAGTACAGCTTTCAAGCGTTACTATCCTCGAATTGCTCATCAACCCAAATATCAGTGGCGGGGGCGGCCTCGCGTCGCTTGAAAAACTCCGTCTCTCTTGAGGCGCCAGCGTACCTTGCGTAACAACTCAGGAATCACGTCGCGGAATGCAGCTAAAGCCACGTCTAAGCGGACGTTCTGGTCCCGAAGAACCGTTAAATGGGCCCGCAGCAAATCGGCATCAGTACAAATCTGTGATCGTTGACAGTGACACTCAGCCCGCAACCGTTTCTTAGTAGGAGGTATCATTTGCGGAATTGCCTTCTTTCAGAAGTGGGGCAGCGTTGATTTCATAGGCTCCGTACTTAACTAGAGGAGCTGTCAAAGAGAGGCCGGTTTCGCGATACTCAGGCCAGATGGAGTTAGGTTCGCTTGGTTTTGCGTTGCGTCACACTCCTTGCCTTTGGTCCTTGTTTGGCGAATCTCACGAGGCGGAGAACTTCCCAGGGCGGTGCCAGTTACAGCCCTAACTCAGCGCGGCGTAGAGAGCTTGTTTCCAACGGACGTTGTCGATGGTCCAGAAGACCTTCGCTCTGTGTCCTGCGGCGAGATGTGGGGCCCAGACATCGCGACGCGTTCGTTATCCGCGACGTTTAGGCGGTCAACCACGGTCATGCCGCGAGTGAGTTCGCTCTCAGTTTCCACGTCCACGAAATGCTCCGACAGCGAAATGACGATAGACGCATCCAACGCGACGGGCACGGCGACAGGGTCTGGCCCCGAATTAATTTTGACCGTAGACGAAGCTATCGAATTCCTGCAAAAGCTAAAATTCAATCAGTGATTTCGATTTGCGTCTCGAAAACTAAAGTCTAACCTTGCCCAAGGTTAGCAGTTAACTCCAAAAGCTGAAATCGCGGCAATTTTAACGTTTTTGATCGGCCTCAATTGGAAAATGAAATGAGACTCGGCGGAATGTTTATAATTCTTTTATGGGTATCGAAGTTTGCAAACTATGCTTAAAGGAAAAGCCACTTCAAAAAAGCCATCTCATTCCAGCGGCGGCGTACCAAGGTCTTGTGCAGGTCCCAAATACCAACCCAGTTCTTTCGACCTTCGATTCGGATACTCAAGAACACAGGATGATCGAAACTTGACAGCAAATGAAAGAATATCTCTTGTGTTGGGACTGCGAGCAACTACTCCGGGAGAAGGGTGAAGACTGGATTCTCGGGCGCGTGGCTCGTAATGGCAACGCATCGCCCCTATTCGCGACGCTATCGCAGCGGACACCTTTTCAGGTCGAACCCGGCCCCGATGAATTGAGAATTTACGCGACAAGTGGTCTTCCAGAATTCGAAAGGGACAAGATAATCCATTTTGCGCTCGGGGTATTTTTCAAAGCGGCTGCACATACTTGGAGGATGGGAAGACACCGCAAGGGCATCTCCCTAGCTAGCTAGGGCTTTATCTGGACGGAGTTCGAAAATATCTCTTGGGAGAAGCCGGATTTCCTGAACGCTGCGCTCTATGGTTTTCAATTATTCCGCCAAGTCATAACACTCGCACTTTGTGTGCCCCTTATCAGTGGGCCGTTAG
>Ga0193729_1000389_pt1 | contig 22732 bp, 17 predicted proteins | sample U1c2metaG_FD_143036 | JGI IMG/M metagenome (GOLD analysis project Ga0193729, IMG submission 143036) | Soil microbial communities from a riparian zone of the East river system, Colorado, United States - U1c2 | ecosystem: Environmental > Terrestrial > Soil > Riparian zone | place: USA: East River...
TCCTCATCGACTCGGAAGCCAATCTGCGCAGCGCGTTTGACGATCTCGCCGGTTCGAACGAATCGACGCCAAAGGATGCGAAACCGATGTTGATGCCGGCCCCATCGACACAAACTCCGAACGAGGTGCACTGACATGCTGGCCTCCGTCATCCGCTGGTCGATCCAAAACCGCCTCCTCGTCCTGATGACGACAGGTCTACTTGCCGCCTGGGGGATTCATGCGACGCTCTCCACTCCGCTCGATGCTCTGCCAGACCTCTCGGACACACAGGTCATCATCCGGACTGAATATCCGGGACAAGCGCCCCAGGTGGTCGAGGATCAGGTCACCTATCCCTTGACCACGGCGATGCTGTCGGTACCCGGTGCGCGCACGGTGCGCGGTTATTCCTTCTTTGGTGACTCCTACGTCTACATAATCTTCGACGACAAAACCGATCTTTACTGGGCACGATCGCGGGTGCTCGAATACTTGAGCCAAGTCACCGGCAGGCTGCCACCGTCGGCGAAGCCGACGTTGGGTCCCGATGGCACCGGAGTTGGCTGGATTTACGAGTACGCCCTGGTTGACCACAGCGGTAAATACGACATCTCGCAGCTACGCGCACTGCAGGACTGGTTTTTGAAGTATGAGCTCAAAGCCGTGCCAAATGTCGCGGAAGTCGCGAGCGTCGGCGGTCTCGTCAAACAGTACCAGGTGGTGTTAGACCCCGATCGCCTGCGTGCGCTCGGTATCACGCTCAATCGCGTGAAGGAAGCCCTGCGCAACTCCAACAATGAGGCGGGTGGCTCGGTGCTGGAGCTCGGTGAGGCCGAGTATGCAGTCCGCGCGACCGGCTATCTTCATAGCCTTGACGACTTCCGCAATGTGCCGGTGGGCTTGGCAACCGGCGGCACGCCGATTCTGCTGGGGGATGTCGCGCGTATCCAGATTGGCCCCGAACCGCGCCGCGGTATTTCGGAGCTCGATGGCAAGGGCGAGGTGGTTGGCGGGATCATCGTCATGCGTGCCGGCAAGAATGCGCTGGAAACGATTGACGCCGTCACGGCGAAGATGGCGAGCCTGAAGGCGGGTCTCCCGGCTGGGGTAGAAATCGTCCCGACCTATGATCGGTCGGAGCTGATTCACCGATCGGTCGCGACGCTGCGAAACCGACTGACCGAGGAATTCATCGTCGTCGCGCTGGTCTGTGCGCTGTTCCTGTTCCACTTGCGATCTGCGTTCGTGGCGATCGTCAGCCTCCCGCTTGGCATCCTCGCCGCGTTCACGGTAATGAACTGGCAGGGCGTCAATGCCAACATCATGTCGTTAGGGGGAATCGCCATTGCCATCGGCGCGATGGTTGACGCGGCGGTAGTCATGATCGAGAACGCTCACAAGCATCTCGAAGTCTGGAATCACGAAAATCCGGATCGCCGGCCGACCGGCGCGGAACAGGTTCGCCTGATCGCCGAGGCAGCTGCGGAGGTCGGGCCTGCCCTATTCTTCAGCCTCCTCATCATCACATTGAGCTTTGTACCGGTATTCACGCTCGAAGCCCAGGAAGGCAAGCTGTTCGGGCCGCTGGCGTTCACCAAGACCTACTCGATGGCCGCCGCCGCCGCTCTGTCCGTAACTCTAATTCCCGTGCTGATGTTCTATTTCGTGCGCGGACGGATACCGGACGAGCGCAGCAACCCGATCAACCGTTTTCTAATCTTCTTGTACCGGCCGCTGCTGGATTTCGTGCTCCGGCATCCGAAGACGATACTGACTGCATCCGCGCTGTTGGTGTTCGCTGCCGTTGTTCCGCTTACCGAACTCGGCAGCGAATTCATGCCGCCCCTGGTCGAGGGCGATCTGCTGTACATGCCCTCGGCGCTGCCGGGACTCTCCGCCGACAAGGCATCCCAGCTACTCCAGCAGACCGACAAGGTGCTGATGCAATTTCCGGAAGTTCAGCGCGTGTTCGGCAAGGTGGGCCGCGCTGAAACCGCGACCGATCCGGCGGGGCTCGAGATGTTCGAAACCACGATTCAGTTCAAACCACAGTCGCAGTGGCCGAGTCACCTGACTCAGGATGAGTTGATCGACAAAATGAACAGCGCCCTGCAAATACCCGGACTGTCCAATCTCTGGGTCCAGCCGATCCGAAACCGCATCGACATGCTTTCGACCGGAATCAAGAGCCCGGTCGGCATCAAGATTGCCGGTCCTGACTTGAAAATCATCGAGAAGATCGGCAGTCAAATCGAAGCCGCCGTCAGGGAGATCCCGGGCACGCGGTCGGCGTATGCCGAGCGTGTCCAGGGTGGACGCTATATCGAAGTGCGTATCGATCGAGTTCGCGCAGCACGCCTCGGCCTAACTCTTGCAGACGTTCAGCAAGTCGTCGCGCTAGCCATCGGCGGCGAGAACGTGGGCGAGACTGTCGAGGGGTTGCAGCGCTTCCCGATCAATATCCGCTATCCGCGCGAGCTGCGTGACTCGGTTGATAAACTCACCGTGCTGCCAATTGCGACTGAAGCGGGGGCAACCACGACGCTCGGCGCCGTCGCCGATCTCGTCGTCACCGACGGCCCGCCCCAGATTCGCAGCGAGAATGCGCGCCTGAATGGGTGGGTCTATGTGGACATCAGCGGGCGCGATCTAGGGCGGTATGTCCGGCAGGCCCGGCAGCTCGTCGCTGCGCGAGTTGCATTGCCGCCCGGATATTCGATCACCTGGTCGGGTCAATTTGAGTACCTAGAGCGCGCAACGAAGAAACTGACGCTGGTCGTACCGGTTACGCTCGCAATCATCTTCGTCCTGCTGTACCTCACCTTCCGCAGCCTCACCGAGGCTGCGCTGATAATGGTCACCCTACCGTTCGCGCTTGTCGGCGGACTGTGGTTGCTGTTTTTGCTCGGCTACAACTTGTCGATCGCCTCTGCGATCGGCTTCATCGCACTCGCCGGGGTGTCCGCAGAGTTCGGGGTCGTGATGCTGATCTATCTCGATCACGCCATCGCAAAACGTCGGGCCGCCAATCATTTCAACACCGAAACCGATCTGATTGAAGCGATTCAGGAAGGCGCGTTGCTCCGCGTCCGCCCGAAAGCCATGACGGTCACCGTGATCATCGGCGGGCTCCTGCCGATCATGTTCGGCGGCGGCACGGGTTCCGAGGTCATGCGCAGAATCGCAGCTCCCATGGTCGGAGGTATGATCACCGCGCCAATGCTCTCGATGCTTGTGCTGCCGGCGGCCTATCTGCTGCTGCATCGGCGCGACATGCGGAGGTTGACGAAATTGAGGACCGATATGTAGATGGCGCTCTGCCCTTGAGACGGCGCTGCGCAACCATATTGCGCCAAGCGCCGGGGACCGGCTTGCAGTACCAATCTGCGATCGCTCGCCCGCGACTGATAACTGCAAGCCGACCGCCACTAGATCGACTTCGAAAGCCCGAAGAATAATCCCCGTCGCGGGCCGAATTGCGGCGCACCGACGCCAACTCCGGTTCCATCGCGGATCTCATAGCGCTTATCCAGCACGTTAATAACATCAAATCGTGCCGTCAGCGTGCCAGCATCTCCTAAGTGAAAAACATGGCTCGAGCCTAAGTTCACCTGCGCGTAGTACGGCAAGTGTGCGCCGTTCGGAATGGAGCTGCCATCCGGCAACGTCAAGTCGGCTCTTAGTCCGGAACCGACCAAGAAGTCGGCACTGAATCGCGTATGACCCCAAAGGTACGACGCACCTCCGGAGGCGGTGACGCGCTGCTCGTGATCTAAGTGGATGTAGTGCTCGGCGATATACGCGAGGTCATCCGCACCGAAATTGAATTGCGCGGAATCAATATTCTTGCCTTTTGCGCTCTGCCAAGCGAGGTTCAAATAGGCCGTAAACTCCTCCGCCGTGAAGCTGCTGGTCAATTCCACGCCATACTGCTTGCCGTAGGAATAGTTGAAGGGCGTCAGAATGATCGGCGCGCCGAACTGACCTTCATCGATCAAGTTGTGCGACTGCTTGTAGTAGGTATCGAGGCCAACGGTGATCTGATCGGTGATCTTCTGCTGTGCACCGATATCGTAGTAATTGGCCTGCTCCGCGAGCGGCGTATCCGCCTGCAAGACTTCCGCGCCTGCCGTCGTGTTAACGAACTTCGAGACGGTCTCTGTCCCAACCAGTTCAAACGGCGGTGGCGATAGGTAGCGCGAGTAGCCGGCGTGCACTGTCGTATCGGGTAGCGCCTGCCAAACCACATTTACCCGCGGGCTCACCTGATGGCCCGACGCGAATGCCGTGAATTTATCGAACCGCAACCCATAGTTTATGGTCACGGTCGGGACAATTTTCCACTCATCTTGCAGGTAGATGCTCTCGATCCATTCGGTCTTAGCGCCGTTGTCGACGATGTTTTCGGGGATATCACTGACCTGGTTGCCGGCATCGTCCAAAGCGATCACCGCCGAACTGGTCAAGCTCTTGGAGTGATCGCTTTGCACAAAGATACCACCGCGCAAGGTGTGATCGTCGGTCAGTTTGTAGGCTGCGTCGGACTGCAGTGCGTAGGCGACATTCTGCTTGAAGGCATTTTGCGCGACGCCATCGAATAGGACGTCACCGAGTGCATCCGGCACAAAGTTCAAGCTCGAGTAGCGTGCGGTCAGGGAGGTTTGTACGTCAAACGCACCTTGCGAGTGCTGCCAGCTCAAAATAGCAAAGTGATTGAGCTCCCGCTGGTTTTCGTTGAGTGCATCGCTCGGATAAGTAGTCTGACCGTTCACTGTGAGCGGTGAGCCATCGGCATTGGTGATGCCGGGTACCTGCCCCCCGCGATTCGGGATTTGAAACTTGCCCACGGAACTCGAGAGGACTGCGCTTAGGCGATTGCTTTCATCAAGAATGTACTCTAGATACGCAAATCCATGAGACTGCGTGGTGTGATCGTGGTCAGGACTCGAGCGACCATCCGGTGATTCGATGCCCAGGTCGTTGCGAAGAAAGTCGCCCGACACGAAATAATTGAAATTGCCGGCGCTGCCGCCGTAGTTGAAGCTCGGCTCGACTGTGCCATGACTGCCACCGTAGATCGAGACCGAACCGCCCGGATCGATCACGCCGCTCTTGGTTTTTAAATCAATGATCCCTGCCGTGCGAAGCCCGTATTCGGCGGGTAGTGCACCGGTTACCAGCGTCATAGAGGAGATGAGCCTCGGGTCCAAGGACTGCCCGAATACGCTGATGCCTTCCGGCAGAATGATGCCATTCAAACGGTATTGCAGCCCGTTGTGCTCACCACGGACGTGAAACTGGCCGAAGGAATCTTGGGCAACCTCAGGCGCCTGCATGATCACTTGGTTCAGCAACTGATTGTCGCCGCCGGGTTGCGCACCGATCGCTGCTTCGTTGATCGTATAAATCGAAGCGCCTGTTTGCGTTTGAATGCCGTTGCGGGCCTCATTGAGGCGCTGCGCAATGACTACCACCTCATCGAGTGCGGGGGAAGAACTCACAGCGCTGCTCGGGGCCGCGCCGCTTTCCGCATCGGCGGCCGCCCATACAGGAGCAGACACGGCGGACAAAAGCAGGAGAGACATAGTCGCGAACGCGGGGCGCGTCGCGACGGGAATTGAATAAGGCATGAAGCAAGTACTCCTCAGGAAACACGCTTGGCCGCGATCATTGCGGCATCCAAAAATTAGACAGTTGCGGCGTGTACCGGAGGGGCGCGAGAGCGAAATGCGAGGTAGGTTCGGTGAGCTAGTTGCGAGACTCGCGGTACCGAACGCGCGGGACTATGCGAAAAAGGAATCGAATCCGGCGCAACCGTTGGCGCGCCGGCGGCGGCGAGAAGGGGCGAGAAACCCAAGCAATCGCTGCAATACTCATACGTGCTCGAGTCCTGCGAAAAGGTAATCTCAGGGACCGAAACCCGCGTCAGCCGGTGTGAATAGACGTGCTGAATTGCCCCCCATTGGGCAAAGAAAAACGCTAGAACAGCAATTGCTGTCAGACGAAAGTGAGGGCGATTAGACATTGATATCAAAACGAATCCCTAAGACCGGCGTGCGGATCCTAGCACCGTCCGTCGAAAGATTCACTGTTCACCCCAGAGCGGGTTGCCCGTTATCAAGTGCGGCCGGTTAGATGACCTGACCTTGGAACTAAAGAAAATGATGCGATGTCAGAGGCGCTGACGCCCCGGGGTCTTCTCACCTCGAAAAGAACTGATATGCTCTGCCTATGAACGTGCGCCGATTTCGGGTTCGCGCGACAGGCTCGCGCAAACTGGCTCCCCTGTTGGGGCTGTTAGGCGCTTTCGTGCTTTTCGCGCAGTTGGGCGCTCTCGCTCATGCCTATTCGCACGATCGCGCCGCGGGATTTGCGGCGATACAAACCGCGGAAACCAACTGCGCCGAGTGCCCGAGCTTCGCGCCGCTGCTGGGAGGCGCGGCCCCGAGCCACACACTGTTGCATATCGAATCTCCCGCGCCCGTTTTTGTGCGCGAAGAGATCACTTCGAGTTTTCGCGATTCCTCGCTGATCCTCGCCTTCCGTTCCCGAGCACCGCCGACCGCCTAATTCGCGGTTTTTTAAGACTTGCCGTGCGTAGCACGGCGAGCTTTATGGTGGCCTCGATTTAGGGAATTCATCATGTCTCGTTCCGTGCAGCGCATGGCCGCGCTTGCTCTCGCTGTGGCTTCAGGCGCAGCGGGGATTCAACACCCATGTTGATTGCCATCGCGCTCGCGGCATTTTGCACGACTTTTGCCGGCGGTATCTTGGCGCTGAAGCTTGCTTCGCGCCTGCTATGGATCTTGGGATTCAGCGCCGGTGCGGTCGTGGCGGTCGCCTTATTTGACTTGTTGCCAGAGGCTCTGGAACTCGGCGAGAGGGCACACTCACCCTCAACGCTCCTGGCCGGTACGCTTGCCGGATTTCTGATTTACCTGTGCTTGGATCGTGCCGTTTTCTTAAGTGCGCATGCGCATGGCGAGCGATTTGAGATCTTGATTCACCCCGAGGGCCGAGTATTCAGTCCTCGCGGAAGTCTTTTCGCCGCCTGTCTGTCTCTTCACAGCCTTCTCGATGGCATCGGCATTGGCCTGGCCTATCAAGCCTCTCCCGCGGTCGGCGTCGTCGTTGCGGTGGCGGTGCTGACGCACGACTTTTCCGACGGCCTCAATACGATGAACGTTGTGCTCAAAAATGGCGGCAAACCGCGCATGGCGCTTCGTTGGTTGCTGGCCGATGCCATAGCCCCAGGGATAGGAATCTTAAGCACGCTGTTCTTCGCCGTCGAGGATGCGACGCTCGGGATCATCCTCGCGTTGTTCGCGGGATTTTTTCTCTACATCGGCGCAAGCGATCTGCTGCCCGAAAGTCACCGCAACCACCCCACCGTGCTGACGACCGTCATGACGGTGCTCGGCAGTGCGGTGCTGTATGCCGCGATCGCGCTCGCTCGAATTTGACCAAAGGACACGCACCATGCAGAGAATTGACTTAAGGGACGATGACTCGACAGCGCAGTTGGCGGCGCTGCCGCGATTCAGGCTGGCCGATCAATTGTGCCGACGGCACCTTATTTTGATGGCATCGCTCGCCGGCGTGTCGATCCTGCTCATGTGCTTGACGGCAATCACCGCGGAACCACTTTTGAAGAGCGTTCTTGCGGTCGATGCCGCGGCACTACTCTTGGTAGCTGCGAGTCTGCTGTCCGGTTATTGGGTCGCCAAATGGCGTGACCGTGCTTTAAATCCCATGCAGTCGGCGAAACGTCAGACGCGGCCTCGCAAGAAGCGCGGCGCGACCGAAGCGAGCGAGGAAGTGGAAGCCCGCTTTTTACGGTGGTGGAAACATTTTTCCAGCCGCTTCCTCGCCAAACTTGGTGCGCAGGGCATCGAATCCGCCTGTCTTACCGGACTCTCTACGCTCGGGCTCGCGATTGTGCTGCGCCACTCGGATAGCGCGTTGAGCGGCGCGGCGCTGGGGCCTTGGAAGGTGCTTGCAGGCGGGTCTCTGGGTCTTCTCACCTTTGGGCTGCTCGTCTTGGAGCGCGACTTCGCGCGCTACCAACCCTCTGAATGGCCGGAGGCCATCTCTTATTCATATGTTTGCCGCCTCGCCGTAGCGACGCTCCTTCTCTCTGACATCGCCGTGCTGATCGACTCACCGACCTCAGTCTGGGCACCGCGCTTAGCCTTTGTCACCGCGCTATTTCCCGCGCTCCTCGCAACTGAGCTTCTGGTGCGAACGGGCATCTCGCTCTTTTCCAGTAAGGATGAGCAGCTGGAACCTCAGCTTCTGGCGCGCTCATCCCTTGGTGCCTTCATTACCTGGCCCCCGCCGAGCCTCGATCGATTGCAGCAGAATCTTAAAGAGCGTTTCGGCATCGACTTGCGGCAAAACTGGGCCTTCTCATTTGTGCGCCGAGCGAGTCTCCCTGTTCTGTTAGGAACCTGTCTTGTGGGTTGGCTGCTCACGGGCGTCAGCGAACTGCCGCCGGATCGGCGCGGCGTGTACGAAGTGTTCGGCAAACCGCGCACGGTGGTGGGACCTGGTTTGCACGCGGGACTTCCCTGGCCGCTGTCGCAGATGCGCAGCATCGAAAATGGCGTGGTCCATGAAATTGCCACGACGCTGCCGAGTGAAGGCGCGACCGCGTCTGAATCCAGTGGAGCGGACGATCGCCCGCCTGTCAGCGCGAATCGGCTGTGGGATGCCTCGCATGTCGCGGAAAAATCCCTGTTGATCGCGAGCCAGGGCCAGACCGCACAGGGCTTTCAGATCGTCAACATGGATGTACGGTTTTTCTATCGGATCGCTCTTACCCCCGAGGGCGCAATGCGGGCAGCCTACCAAACCAGCGACTTGCCGAGCCTGCTTCGCAGCACTGCGAGCCGGGTATTGGTCACGATCTTTGCCTCGCGCACATTGGACGGTGTCTTGGGCGAGGAGCGCGTCGCCTTGTCTCGGCTGATCGGCGAGTCGGTGCAGCAGCATATGGATGACTTGAACAGTGGCGTTGAGATCCTCGCCACTGTGGTCGAAGCCATTCACCCGCCGGCCGGGGCGGCTGATGCTTATCACTCCGTTCAAGCCGCGCAGATTGCCTCGGAGGCCTCCATCTCACGGCAGCGCGGAGAGGCCGCGACTACAACGAACGGCGCGCGCGAGGAGGCAACCCTGGAGATGGATTCAGCCACGGCGACGGGACGCGAAACACTCGACACCGCGCGCGCCGTCGCCTCGCGTTTCAAAGCGGAGGAGCGCGCATATCGGACCGCCGGCAACGCGTTCATGTTCGAGTATTACTTAAGCCAAGTGGCGTTGGGGTTGGGTATGAGTCAGGTCACGATAGTGGACCATCGCATCGGCAACACCACCGCCCCGACCATTGACCTGCGCCGTTACGGCCCTCCGGGCTATTACCCAGAGCGCTGAAGCTCTTTGCCAGAAAAGGACCCATAACATGAGCCTCCTACATTCACACGATCATCACGATGAAGATGAATTGAACGATCATGGCGATCATCATCATCATCACCATCAGGGTGCAGGCCGCCCAAAACGTCGACCGACCGTTCGGCTCGGAGTTGCCGCCGCCCTCGTGGCCTTCGTGGTCGCCGCTGCGAGTCTCGTTCAAGTGCGCTCCGGCGAGGCATTGGTCGTGACGCGCTTCGGCAATCCTGCCCGGGTACTGATGGATCCTGGCCTGGCGTGGCGGCTGCCGGTGCCCTTGGAGTCGACGGTGCCGGTGGACCTACGATTGCGCAGCACCTCGAGCGGCTTGCAGGATGTTGGCACGCGCGATGGCCTTCGCATCATCATGCAAGCCTACGTGGTCTGGCGCGTGCAAGCCGATTCGCCGGACGTGCAGCGCTTCTTGCGCGCCGTGCAAAATCAGCCAGACGAAGCGGCGCGCCAGATCAGGGCCTTCATTGGTTCGGCGCTCGAGACAGCAACGAGCGCCTATGAACTTTCAAAACTTGTCAACACCGATGCCAGCAAAGTTCAAATTGCCGACCTCGAAGAAAAGCTTCGCCAGCAAATCGGCCCGCAACTGCTGTCCACTTATGGTGTCCATGTCTTGTCGGTGGGGCTCGAGCGCTTGACCTTGCCGTCGGTTACGTTGGCCGCCACTGTCGATCGAATGCGCGCGGAACGCGAAACGATTGCGGCGGAGCGCACGGCAGTCGGCAATCGCCAGGCGGCGGAGATCAAATCGGCCGCAGAGAAGGACGCGAGGATCGTACGGTCGGACGCCAAGGTAAAAGCAGCCGAGATCGAGGCGGCCTCGCGCGTGGAAGCTGCCACCGTCTATGGCAAGGCCTATGCCGAATCGCCGCAGCTCTACAACATGGTGCGCTCGCTCGACACACTCTCTACGATCGTGACGCCTGATACGAAACTCATCCTGCGAACCGATGCCGCGCCCTTTCGGGCACTGGTTGAAGGCCCGCCTGCCATCGTGACCTCCAAAGGCGCAACGACGGCGGGTGGCCGCTGATGCGCAGCGACGACAAATCGAGCAAAAACCCCTGGCTGCAGGCCGCTCGCTTCGCCTTTATTGCCCTGTATGCCGCGGTGATCATCGCGTGCGTCAAATGGGCTGCGGTAAACATCCGGCAGATCTCGCCTTCTGAGCGTGCCGTGGTGTTGCGCGCAGGCGCGATCAATCGCGTGCACAACGCCGGCCTGCTGCTCGCCTGGCCGCTGCCTTTTGAAGAAGTCGTCACGGTGCCCTCCGCAGAAACCATTTTGGAGCGAAGGGTAACTCTCGCCGCCGCGCCTTCGGCCGCAAGCACTCCCGTTTCAATGCCCGCGCCTGCCGGCGAGGGGGATGACGAACAGGGGGGGAGTTCAACGCCGAGCTTGACCGAAAGCGGTGATGCCGAGGCGGGGGCCGGGTATCTGTTGACCGGTGATGCCGGCGTGGTCAGCCTGGATATCACTGTGTTTTATGCGGTCAGGAATGCGCGTGACTATGTGCTGCAGTCAACGCACGTCATTCCGGCGCTGGATCGGATCGTCTCGCGCAGCGCCGTGTCGGTGTGCGCCGCCCGCGACTTGGACACCATCCTGGTCGCGCGACCGGAACTGCTTAACTCCGATGCGGGGATGGCCGATCAGCGCGAGCGTCTGCGAAGTGATTTGGTGCGCACGATCAACCGTGCACTCGAAGTCCTGGCCCGCGATGGGGCCGGCCTTGGCATCGAGATAGTACGAGTGGATGTGCAGTCGAAATTGCCGATCGATGCCGTGAGTGCCTTTGAGGAGGTCCTCACCGCCACGCAAACTGCCGATCAAACCATCGCGGCCGCCCGCACCGACGCGGCTTATACAGCCCAGAGAGGCAACCAGGCGGCGGATCGCACGCTGCAACTGGCCGAAGCGCAGGCCTCGGAACGGCTAGCCAAAGCGCAAAGCGACACTGTGGGCATCTTGCAGCTCGAGAAGTCGCTGAAGGATCACACCGAACCCGGACTGATGACGCGCATTTATCGCGAACGCATCCATGCGGTGATATCAAAGGCGGGGTCGACCACCCTGGTGAACCCTAAGGATGATTCGCGCTTGATCGTTGATGGAGCCAAGAAATGAACGCCGCAAATCCCGCCGTTGCCTCGGTTGCCGCGCTGAGCCGCGAAGAGAAACAAGAGGCCGCCCAACTCCTGATCTTGGCGATGGTCGCATTGGGGTTGTTTGCCCTTGGTCTCGCGTGGCGATTTTTCAATCCCGCGCAAGAGGGCATAAGCCAGGTGCTCTTGGGCAGCGCGGCATTGATTGTGGCTGTGCCGGTGCTCAGAGCGGGCTGGCACAGCTTGCGCCACCCGGATTTGCACGGCGTGACGGATTTGCTGATTGCCATTGCCATGCTCGGTGCGTGGGCATTGGGGGACTTGATGACCGCGGTACTCTTGCCCGTGATCATGATCTTTGGCCATGTGCTCGAGGAGCGCAGCGTCATCGGCTCGCAGGAAGCCATCGGTGCCCTCGGGCGCCTGACGCACAGTCGAGCTCGATTGCGCTCCGCCGATGGCACCTTCATCGAGGTGGACAACGCAACGCTTCGTGCGGGGGATCTGGTTGAGGTGCGCGCAGGCGATCGAGTGCCGGCCGATGGCCGAGTGCTTGAAGGCCGAGCGAGCGTGGATACCGCATCAATCACCGGGGAATCCGTGCCGCTGGAAGTCTTTACAGGCATGGACGTGTACGGTGGAACCATCAATCTTGACGGCGTGTTGCTGCTCGAGGTGACGCGAACTGGCGGGGAATCAACGCTCGGCCGCGTGATTGCACTCATGCAGCGTGCGGAGCGTTCGAAGCCGCCCATCACCCGCTGGCTGGAACGCTACGCCCTTCAATATTTGATTTTGGTGCTGTTGATCGCCGCCATGACTTGGTTTTTGACCAACAGCGCGCAAGCCATGCTCGCCGTACTGGTCGCCGCCTGTCCCTGTGCGCTCGCGCTGGCAGCTCCCGCGACAGCGATCGCCGGGATCGCTGTCGCCGCACGGCACGGGATTTTAATTCGAGGCTCGGCGTTTCTCGAGGAACTCTCCGACACAACCGCCTTGATCATCGACAAGACCGGCACGCTCACGCAGGGAGTGCTGCACCTGCAAGAGGTCAAGCTCTTTCACAAGAGCGATTCGAGCAGCGTGCATCGACTGGCCGGCAGTTTGGGCGCGGCCAGTTCCCATCCCGTAAGCCGCGCACTTGCCGGCATCGTCGACATCAAGGAGCGCATCGCACTTGAGAATATCCGCGAGCGCCCGGGCTTAGGGGTGGTGGCTGATTCGATGCACGGGCAGGCGGTGCTCGGTCGTCCCGAGCTCTTTGAGGAACTCTCTATTCCTGTGCCGGCCGTGCCGGTACATGACGGACCCATCGCGGGCCTTGCCGCGGGCGGCACTTTCATGGCCTGGCTCTTGCTGTCCGATACGCCGCGGCGCGAGGCCGCCGCCGCCATGAGTGACTTGCGCGACCTGGGGTTGGAACGCCAGATACTGCTCACCGGTGACCGGGTGAGCGTTGCCGAAGCGTTGGCGAAATCGCTCGGGATCCCGGAGTTTCAGGCGCAGGCATTGCCGGCCGACAAACTGAAGCGCGTCATGAAGGAAAGTCGCAGCGGCTTTCGTCCCTTGGTGGTGGGGGATGGCGTGAATGACTCGCTCGCCCTAAAGGCCGGTGCGGTCGGCGTGGCCATGGGTGCCGGCGGATCGGACATTGCCTTGGCCTCGGCGGATCTGGTGCTCATCGGCAGTGACTTACGCCGCTTGGGCACCTGTATTCGATTGAGCCGCCGTTGTCGGCAGACGCTGAACGTGAACGTGATCGTCGGATTGGTGTGGACCTTGGCGATTGTCGCGGCCGCGGGCACGGGTCTCCTGGGAAGAGAAGGCGCGCTCGTCGCGGCGATCCTGCACAATGCGAGCACGCTGTTGGTATTGGCCAATGCGGGACGACTGCTGCGTTTTCATGAGCATCTGCCGCGCCTATAGCGTCGGGCTTCGCCGGACGCGACGATCGTGCGCTCCTCCGCAGGACTTTAGCGCCAGGCAGCGCTTGATATCCCGACTGGTTAGGTGAAAGGCTGCGCCTTTCGTCAATCGGCCGCGCGAAATCTTCGCCGCCGCCGCGGTCTGGAAAGCGTCGAGATTCGAGGCGAAGTACTCTTGGCAAGTCTCGGCCGATAGAGATGCTCCAACCAAAGTCTCGAAGGCGCGTCGATGCACGACGCAAAGCCCCTCATGGTCAACCGGTCGGAACGTGAACGAGTCGATGTCGATTCGCCACACTCACCGTCCCCTAGGATGAGAGTTCGGCTTTGGCTAGAAAGATCTTCTGATAGGCCCACGCCGAGGTCCAACCCAGCGAAAGCCAGAACAGAATACTGCAAACGGTCGTGGCGACGACGAACTGGCTCTGCAGAGCCGCTGGTGCCAAGGCGCCTTCGACGGCTGGCTGCGGCGCGGCGATCAGGTGGGGCACAATCAACAGCGCGACTCCGACGGCACGCAGCCACCAACGCGATTGCATAAAGAGGAGTGCTAAACCCGCGGCAGTGGCGATTGCCGTGCCGACCCACCAATACTGACGTGAGGCCAGCGCCGCGGCTGCAGTGCCCGGCAATTCCGGGGAAAGACCCAGGCCGGGGGCCGCGAAGAACACAAGAAATCCGGCCAGTCCGTACAGTAGTCCGTAGGCAGTATTCCTAGGGTGACGCCACCACGTATAGACTGCTATGAGTAAGAACGCATACCCGATGCCCATCAAAGTCGTGGCAGCAAAGGTGAACAACATCCGTGGCCAGCCATCTTGCGGTTTCCACGCGTCGGCATCGTGATGATGCTCGGTGGCCGCAGTGACATGAGTCGGGGACGTGGTGGCATGAGTCGGGGACGTGGTCGCCTCAGCGGCGTCCTCGTAGGTTTCCGCCTGTAGAATCAGCGGCGTCACCCAAATCGACTGAACCGCGGTCATCACGAGCGCTGCCGCCAGGCCGGCGACGACGGCCGTCAGGACCATTTCTCGAAACACGGCGGGCTCTTCAGTGGCAGGGAAATGCGGCCGTATGTCGCGTGTCGTGAGCCGCGTTGTGTACGGCGGACAGCGGTGCGAAACCCACTAAGAAAATAAGGGCCGTGCCCGCGAGGGCCGAGCTTAATCCAAGCATCGCCCGGTCATTGGCCCGGGGCCTAACTTGCTCTGCGGCTACCGTTTTTGCGGTCATAGCGTCTCCGACTTCATTTGTATCGCGGCATCATTCGCATTGGGCACAAGAATAACAGTTGCCGACATCCGGCAACAATCCAGAGTTCGAAAGTTCTCACGCTGCCTCCAGGCAGGCGTCAAATCCCTGTCGAAGCAGCGGCTGATCAAGTTCTCTGCCGATAAAAACGAGTTGCGTGCGGCGTAGACGATCGCCCCACGGCCCCAGCGTACTGGTATCAACGACCATGTGCACGCCTTGAATGACGAGGCGCTCCTCGGCGCCTTGGAAATTCAGAAATCCCTTTAGGCGGTACAACTGAGTTCCCTGTGTTTGCAAGGTGTGGCTAAGCCACGTTTGGAATCGCTCAGGATTGATCGGTCGGGTGGTTTCAATACTAAATGAACTCACCCGATCGTCGTGTGAGTGACCGGGATCAAAGCTCTTGTTGACTCTTGGCTCTTGCAGCACATTGCGGGGGTCGCGCAGCTCGAGTGCAAATTCCTCCGGCAAATGCTGAGTGAGTATCCAGTACGTGCCAGCTTTTCGCACTCGCAGCGTGAATCGAGCCGGTGCGCCGCTCGGCAGGTCAAGTAGCCGGGCTCGCAACTCAGGTTCAAGAACTGCTCCCGGGGCTGCCGGCGCGAGAGTGTCGGAAAATAGCGAGAATGCCCTCTCCGCCACCTTGTCCGGATCGAGCTCGTCGCGGCTCAGGACTTCGCAGACGAGAATTTTCATGACGGGATCCGGGCCCTCGTGCAGGATCAACGAGTGGTCGCCCGCTGCCAATTCAAAGGCGCCGGCCCATTCAAAAGGATATTCGGGCTCCAAAAACGTGGGCTTGTATTCCAACGCGCGGGAGAGATCGAAGCCGCCGATGCCGAGAACGTCGCTCATCGGGACGGAGGCACGGCGCGCGGGATCGGCGCGCACGATTCGCGCCAAGGCGTTGATGGCGCGCACCCGCCGTTCTAATGCGTCAAGATCTACCCCACTCACCAGATCGGTCTTGTTCAAGACGATGACGTCCGCAAATGCGACTTGCGTGCGGGTCTCCTCGCTGTCTTCCAGCTGCTGATTGAAGTGCCGCGCATCGACCATTGTGACTATTCCATCCAAGGCGAATTCCGCGCGCATTCCATCATCGACAAAAAACGTTTGTGCAACAGGTCCCGGGTTGGCGAGGCCGGTGGTTTCCAGGACGATGCGATCGAACTTGTCCCTTCGCGTCATGAGATTGCCGAGAATGCGAATCAGGTCTCCGCGCACGGTGCAGCAGATGCACCCGTTGTTCATCTCAAAGATCTCTTCCTCGGCGTTGATGACAAGTTCCTGATCGACCCCAATCTCGCCGAATTCGTTTTCGATCACGGCGATGCGTTGGCCGTGATTCTCCGACAGGATGCGATTCAGGAGCGTGGTCTTGCCGGAGCCTAAAAAGCCCGTCAGCACGGTTACAGGAATTCGGCTCGCCTCACTCACGCCTGACACCTCCCACGATCGCCACGGGCGAACGCACGCAAAATCGCTGCGAACAGTGCGCAAGGACAGAGGAAGGGGAATCGCCTGAAGGATACAGCGGTGGTCGGGCTCTCATGCCGACCGCACCGACCAAAATCCTAAGCAACGCACCGATCGCCCACCGCGATGTTCGCTAGTCTTCAAGTGTCAGGCCGGTCTCCGGACTCACGAGCGCATGAGAGTCATGCTGGCGAATCACCTTCCCACGTTGATGACGCAGTGGCTTGTCGATTCGCCGTCGCTCGTTTACCGTTGCGGGGGCAGCGCCGGGTTTGGTTCTAGTTAAGCGACTAAAACACGCACCGGCTTCCCGTTTCACTCGCCTTCGCTTTCGAACACCGAAAGCTCCAGCAAAGCACCTCACAACTTCGGGGAAGATGCTAACTGCCGCGAATGCGATTAGCAAGCTGCAAAGGCCGGTCGATTCATGCAAGCGTCTGATAAATTAGGACATAACGGTTCCGGCGGAGTGAGTTCTCGTCCATGAAGGCCTTGTCGATTCTTGGGTCTGGCTCCGGCGCGGGCAAAAGCTGGATCACAACCGCGCTGGGTGCTTGGCTGCATGGCCAAGGCATCCGGGTCGCTCCCTTCAAAGCCCAGAACATGTCCAACAATGCGTGGGTCACCTTGGATGGGGGCGAAATCGGGCGCGCGCAGGCGGTCCAAGCCGAGGCTTGTGGGCTTACGCCCACCGTCGAGATGAATCCTATTTTGCTCAAGCCGAGCGGCGCACTGGGATCACAAGTCATCGTGTTAGGACAACCGCAAGGTCATTGCCCGGCGGCCGAGTACTACCAGCACTTTGATCGACTCTGGCAGACCGTGAGGGACGTTCTCGACGGCTGGCAGGAGCGATGTGACGTACTGCTGATGGAGGGCGCCGGCAGTCCCGTGGAACTGAATTTATTGCACCGCGACCTCGTGAATCTACGGCCCTGCCAATACTTGAATGGTCGTTGGGTATTTGTCGGGGATATCGACCGAGGCGGCATATTCGCCCAACTCGCTGGTGTGTGGAGTCTGTTATCGCCCGCCGACCGTGAGAGGGGGCTGGGCGCCATCGTCAATCGCTTTCGCGGCGATCTGTCGCTGTTTGCGAATCCACAACAGTGGCTCGAAATGCACGCCCCCGGCTTTTCGATACTGGGCACCCTGCCCTTCAGAACCGATCTGCAACCCGAGGAGGAAGATGGGTTATCGAACGACGATCGAGTTCGAGGCACGGGAGATGTCATGGTCTGGGTGCGCTTCCCACATCTCTCGAATCTCACCGACTGCCAGCCCTGGTGGGACGATGAAGGCGTTCAGGTTCGGTGGGCGACGACGGCGCGTGAGCTGCTGGACGCGCGCGTCATCGTGCTGCCCGGAACCAAGAATACGCTGGCAGACTTGCGTTGGCTGCGCACGAACGGATTGGCGGAAGCCATTATCGCGGCATACCAGCGCGGCGCACTCATCATCGGCGTCTGTGGCGGCTTTCAAATGCTTGGCGAGTCCCTGAGTGATGACACGGGTCTCGCCGGTGACGCGGGGACCGACCGAGGATTGGGCCTGCTGCCGGCCGAGACGCGGTATAGCGCGTCGAAGACTTTGCGTCAGGTGACGGCGAGCTGCGGCGAGAGCGAGTGGCGAGCGTACGAGATCCATATGGGTGCGACGCGGGCGCTCACTCCCGTCGAGCCGCTTCATCGGGTGCGGGATGAACATGGAGAGCGTCCCGAAGGTATGCGTCTCGCAAAGGTGTGGGGCACCTACCTGCACGGCTGGTTTGAATCGCCGGCATTGCGTGCCCAGGTCGCCGCCGTCGCCGGCATGAGTGGCCACCGTCCCCATCCCGTTCCGTGGGGCCAACAGCGCATCGACACTTATCGCGCCATGGCGGAACACCTCGCCGCACACGTGAATTTGGATCCCGTCAGGCGCTACCTGTGTCTCTAACGCAAACCAGTGCACTTCCCATCCACGCGGTTGTGCCGCAGCGGATCGTTATCGCCGGCGGCCCAGGATCCGGTAAAAGTACGCTGCTGCAAGCACTGGCCGGCACGGGTGAGGTCTGTTATGAGGAATGCTCTCGAGTGCTGATACGCGAACAGCTCGCCATCGCCGGCGCGCTCGTTCCGTGGGCCGATCTGTCAGCCTTCGCGCAGGAATGTAGCAAGCGCATGCGCATACAACTCACCGACAGCGCTCGTCACCAGCGATGCTTTTTTGATCGCGGTCTGCCCGACCTCATCGGCTATCTCACCCACGGCGGACACCGTGTGCCCGATGAGTGGCGAGAGGTCTCGCGCGCCTATGCGACGACGGTCTTTTTTGCTCCACCGTGGCGCGAGATTTTCGTGAACGATGCGGAGCGGCCGCAATCCTTTGCCGAAGGCGCGGAGTTGAGCGTGCGCATCCGATCGGCGTACGAAGACTACGGATTTCGTCTCGTAGAACTGATCAAGAGCACCGTCGTCGATCGTCGGCGGCAAGTACTTGACTACCTCGGCACGCATCCAGCGCAAGGTCGATCATGAGTGAACTCATCTTCATTACGGGACCCTCACGCAGCGGCAAGAGCCGGCGTGCCGTCGAGCAAGCCGAGCGATGGGGAGGCGACACCGTATTCGTTGCGACCTATCGCGCTGATGCGAGTGATTTGGAAATGGTGGAGCGCGTGCGTCGACATCGTGCCGAACGGCCCGGGTGGCGCACCCTCGAAGCACCGGCCGATGTCGCTGCCGCTCTCACGACGCTCTCGCCTCCACCGAGCGGTGTGATTCTCGATTGCCTGACCCTGTGGGCCGGCGCGAGATTCGCCGATAGCGACGAGTCCATTGCGAACGCCTGGAGCGCGCAGCTATGCGCGTTCAAAGCGGCGCCCTGGCCAATCATCATCGTGAGCAACGAACTGGCGTGGGGCTTGGTGCCCCCGGAGCCGCAGGCGCGCAGATTCCGGGATCTGGCGGGCACCCTGGCGCAGTTGACCGCGGCGGCGGCAACCGAAGTCTGGCTCATGGTTGCCGGGTGTCCTCTGCAATTGAAGTAGGCGAGAAGGGATCGAAAAACTCAGCACCGAGCGGTTCGGGCACCCTGATGCGCCACCAGCCTGGCGATGAATCGATGGGCAAGGTCGGCGCGTTGCCCAAAATGGATGTGTAAATAGCTCGCCAGTAGATTGCCGCTGACGAATCCTCCGGAGTCATGGGGTGCCTGGGTTCGCGTTCCGCGCACGTGCCAGGCTACGTCGTTGCCGCCGATCGGTCCATTGCACTCCCAAGTACTGTAGCGAAATTCATGCCCGCGCAGGATATCCCCGCGCTCGGTCAGCAAGTTGGAGCATGCCGCGGTGGCATGCCGGTAGCCCAGTGCCGCCAATTTGTCGGTCATGCGCGTGACGCCGGGGATCAAGCCCGCCATGGGCCAGCGACGACCTTCGCCATCGATCAGGGCTTCGGTCAGCACCATAAAGCCACCGCACTCGGCATAGAACGGCGCGTCCCGAAGTCTCAGGTTCTTAAGCGCCCGCCACAATCCGACATTCGCGGCGAGTTCCGCTGCGTGAAGTTCCGGATAACCGCCGCCGAGATACACTCCGGCCGCACCGGCCGCGGGTTGCTCTCCGTGCAGCGGGCTAAAAAATTCAATGTCTGCGCCGGCCTCCATCAGCAATTCAAGGTTTTCGGGGTAGTAGAAGCAAAATGCGTCATCGCGCGCCACAGCGATGACGGGGCGCTGGATGCTGGATTCACGACGCGCTGCGGTACGAGGAATTTCGGGCAAATCGCCCGCTGTCCGGGCGATCTCCATGATTGCGCCAAGATCGAAGCGCTCGGTAACCGCGTCGGCGATGCCGGCGATGAGGGACGTTGGATCTCGATGTTCGCTCCCCGGCACCAAACCCAGATGCCGCTCTGGAATTTGCAACTTTGAATCGCGAGGCAACCACCCCAACATCGACAGCCCAGTGATGCCGGCGATGGCTTCGGCGCAGCCCCTCGCATGGCCTTCGGAACCCGCGAAATTGAGAATCACACCGCCTAGCCGCAAGTCCGGATCGAAATGCTGACAACCCAACACCACGGCCGCGGCACTGCGTGCCGCCCCGGCAATATCGACCACCAGAATGACCGGGGCGTCCAGAAGTTTCGCGATCTGCGCAGTCGAGGCGCGTTCGTCGTGCCAGTTACTGCCGTCGAACAGTCCCATGACCCCCTCGATCACCGCGATATCGGCATCCCGGCAGGCCCGCGAAAATCCCTCCACGAGCTTGGTGTCGCTCAACATCCAAGCATCCAGATTTCGGCACGGCCGGCCGGCCGCCCGTTCGTGATAACTCGGATCGATGTAGTCGGGACCGCACTTGAATGGCTGAACGACCAAGCCTTGGCGGCGCAAGGCTGCGATGATACCGGCCGCAATCGTCGTCTTACCGACGCCAGATGCAGCGGCGCCGATCACTATCCGAGGTATCTTGCGCGTTTCCATCACAGAGCGCCTTTCAGCGCGGCGAGAAGCGCCTTCTGCGCACCGAGAGGCTGCGCACTCAAGCGTATCCACTGCCGCAATCCGAACGAGCTGCCGTCGCGCACGCGTACGTCGTGACGCCTCAAGTGAGCGCTGACATGCGTGGCATTGCCGACCTTTGCCAAAAGGAACGTGGCCGGGCTTTCTCGAACTGACAGTCCTAGCTGCTCAAGCGAGCGCGCCAGGCGTGCGCGCCAACGTTTCAACTGGGGCATCCCTTGCTCGAGCCAGAGGCGCGCCCGCAGTTCGGTCGCGGACTCGAGCAGCGCGACTGCGTCGCGGCCGATCACCCAACTGGGCGCCAGGTTGGCAAGGTGTTGATCGGCTCGCGGCGTGATGAGGTACGCGCCGCGCACGCCCGTCAGGCCAAAGGCCTTGTTCGGCGAGTAAAGACGGTACGCTGCCACGGCTGCGGCCTCAATCGCGGCGGCGTGGTGCGGATCACACAGGGGTGCATAGGCCAGATCCACGACGAGCGGCCCGGCCTTGCTCGCCGCCGATACAAAATCCGCTGACCACAAGTCACCCGTCGGGTTATTCGGCCAACAGATAAACCCTACGCCCGGATGCGTCGATTGGGCGCGCAGGAAGGCGCCGGGCGAGCGGGCCGAGATCAGTCGTCGATCGGCCAACCGTGCGCCGCGTGCATACTCTGAAAACGTGGGCACGAGTTGCTGAACGGTTCCGTCGATGTGTCGAATCAAACGCAGGATTAACTCACTGGCGCCCGCTCCCACCACGATGCGATCGGGTGTCGTGCGATGATGGGCGGCCAGGATCTCGCGCAACCTTGCGTACATGGGATCGGGATAGCGAGTCACATCCGCACTGCGCACCGCCGTCAGCACCGACGGGCAGGGCCCCAATGGATTGGCGTTGCTTGAAAAGTCATAGCGCGGTTCGGGCATCGAATCGGTGCCGCCGTGCACGGGATCTAGTCTAGGCATAGCCGGCTCTGGGCAGAAACTCGATGGCCAATCCGAACAGAGCGGCAAATACCCATGCGGTGACTTCCGCTCGGCGCAGCGCCGTCGAAGTATCCGCGGCCGACGGGGGAAGCGCGTCTGCATTGAGTGCATACACCTTGGGTTTGCGCAGCCGCACATTCAACGTCAGCGCCAGCGCGCCCATCGGCCAACCCGAGTTGGGTGAGGACGTGCGCGCCGCTTCCCGCGGCAGTCGCCACAGCAGCGGCCATCGGTTGGGCCCCAACAACAGCAGCGCAATCGCCGTCAGTCGTGCCGGGATGAGGTTGAGGAGATCGTCGGCGCGCGCCGCGAATTTTCCGGCCCACTCCCACCGCCCTCGATAGCCCCACATGGCATCGGCGGTATTCGCGAATCGATAGACGGCGGCGCCTGGCAATCCGAACAGAGCAAACCAAAAGAGGGGTGCGATGACCGAGTCCGACAGATTCTCGGCCAACGATTCCAGCGAAGACTCACGAATTTCGTCCGGATCGAGATTTGTCGTGTCACGGCTCACAATGTGCGCGAGGCGCGCGCGCCCTGGCCCAAGGCCCTGCGCGAGTGCAGCCTCCACGGCCGTCACTTCGCGTAGCAGCAGGCGTAAGGCAAGCAGAGGCTTGAGCAGCAATGCCGTCACGATCACATCCAGCCACAGCGGCAACTTCGCCAACTCAAAGGCGGCAAGTCCATACAGCGCCGCGACCACACCCGCACCAACCAGCCAACCGAGGGCGCCGAAAAAGAACGCTATCCCAGGAGTGTGATTCGGCAAGTCGCGCCCAATGCGCTTCAAGTAATACCCCATCCACACCACCGGGTGGATGGGTGCCGGGGGCTCACCCCACCAGCGATCGATCAGGAGCGCAAGAATAATGCTCACAGACTCTTGAGCCGTCCTTGGATACGAATCGTCAACGAGGTTTCGTCCAGGTCATCCAACGCGACATATTCGCCGCCAAGCGCCTGTGCAAGCATCCTGGCGCGACCCAAAACAATCGGCCCAGACTCACAATCGATGACCACCGCCCCCGCGCAGACCGTC
>Ga0193729_1000390_pt1 | contig 22717 bp, 16 predicted proteins | sample U1c2metaG_FD_143036 | JGI IMG/M metagenome (GOLD analysis project Ga0193729, IMG submission 143036) | Soil microbial communities from a riparian zone of the East river system, Colorado, United States - U1c2 | ecosystem: Environmental > Terrestrial > Soil > Riparian zone | place: USA: East River...
ACGCAGAAGCTATACCCCCCCCATGCGGCTCTTCTTCTGAAAGCGGCGGTCACTTGGACGTTTAGCCGCGGAATCGAAACTGACTCACCACTCCTTCAGGCACTCAGTTGCGGCACCCTGAGCCCGGTGCGATACTTCTTATTCGCATCTGGCAGACGGCTTCCGCTTGCTGTGCGGGCGTTTCTGAGGGGGATTTATGGCGTTCCGGGATAAGTGGATCGAAAAGCGCGAAAGCGAGCATTCGTCGGCAAACGGTAACCGTAATATGTCCCAGATGCACTGGGCGCGCCGCGGCGCAACTACGGAAGAGATGCGCTTTGTGGCAGGGCGCGAGAAGGTTGACCCCGAACTGATTCGCGGCGAAATCGCGCGCGGCCGCCTGATTATTCCCGCCAATGTAAACCACCGCAACCTGGAACCCATGGGCATCGGCATCGCCACGAAATGCAAAATCAACGCCAACATCGGCAACTCTGCAACTACTTCCAACATTGACGAAGAACTGAAGAAGCTGCATCACGCCGTGCACTACGGCGCCGACACGGTGATGGATCTTTCCACCGGCGGCGACATCCCCAAAATTCGCAAAGCCATTATTGACGCTTCACCCGTTCCGGTTGGAACCGTGCCGGTCTATGAAGCGATTTCGCGCGTGCGCCGCCCCGAAGATCTGACCCTCGGTCTGATGCTGGAAGTGATTGAAGAGCAGGCCGAGCAGGGTGTGGATTATATGACCATCCATGCCGGAGTGTTGCGCGAACATGTTCCGCTGGTGCGCAAGAGAATTACTGGAATCGTGAGCCGCGGCGGCTCGCTGATGGCCCACTGGATGGAGCATCACAAAAAGCAGAATTTCTTGTACGAAAACATCGATGACATCTGCAAGATTTTCAAGAAGCACGATGTCAGTTTTTCCTTCGGCGACGGGTTACGTCCCGGCTGCATCGCCGACGCCAGCGACGAAGCGCAATTCGCCGAATTGAAAGTGCTTGGCGAATTGACCACCAAGGCCTGGGAGCATGACGTCCAAGTGATGATCGAGGGCCCCGGCCACGTGCCGCTGGACAAGATCAAGGAACAGGTCGACAAAGAGATGGAATGGTGCCACGAAGCGCCGTTCTATACCCTGGGGCCGCTGGTGATTGATATCGCGCCCGGTTATGACCACATCACTAGCGCAATCGGCGCGGCCATGATCGGATGGCATGGTGCATCCATGTTGTGCTATGTGACGCCCAAAGAGCATCTGGGCCTGCCAAATCCGGAAGACGTCAAGCAAGGCGTGATCGCCTACAAGATTGCGGCCCACGCGGCTGACGTAGCACGCCATCGCCCCGGCGCCCGCGATCGCGACGACGCCCTAAGCTATGCCAGGTTCCTGTTTGACTGGAACAAACAATTCGAACTTTCGCTCGACCCGCCGACCGCGCGCGCCATGCATGACGAATCCTTGCCCGACGATTTTTACAAGGAAGCGAAGTTCTGCTCCATGTGCGGGCCAAAATTCTGCTCCATGAACATTACTCAACTAGCGGACGCCGAGGGTGGCCACGACCAATCCGAGCGCAAACAGAAATTCGTCGAATTGCTCGCCAAAGTACAAGCCGCCGGCTAATTTAGATAAACCGAACCTAAGCAGCCGGCCCTGCTTTGCAAAAGCTCACCACTGTCCCAGTTGCCATGTAATAAAACCATAACCAAGCCGTTACCATTTCGAACCACGCGCAGCAACTCGCAATTCTCCCCCAAGACCACTGCTAAAATAGAATAAACAGTTTCCCTCGCACGTTAGGTGGTCGAAATGGTCAGGCCCGCATTAATAGAGCGTGAATTGTGTACGGATGAGGCTCCTGCGCAGGAATTGCAAGTCCTGGTGGTGGACGATTCACCCGTGTACCGCAAGCTTGTGGAGCATGCGTTAGAGGGCAATCCATATTCTCTGCTGTTCGCCAAGAGCGGACGCGAAGCGCTGGAATTATTTGCGGGTCATCTTCCTGCCATTGTCATTACCGATTGGATGATGCCGGATTTCTCCGGACTCGATCTATGCCAGCATCTGCGTTCGGATTTACACCCCGGATACACCTACATCATCTTGCTCACCAGCATCGCCGAAAAGGGCAACATCGTTAAAGGACTGGCTGCCGGCGCCGACGATTATTTAACAAAACCTTTCGATCCCGGCGAGTTGCTGGCGCGCATAGGCGTAGGCCGCCGGATCATTGACCTACACCGCCAAATCGATGCCAAAAACAAACTTCTGGAAGAGATGGCGCACTGCGACTCGCTTACCGGATTGCCCAACAGGCGCGCCATTGAAGAATGGGCTGCGCGGCAATTACGGGCAGCGGCACGCCACGGATTCCCATACTGGGTGGTGCTCGCGGACCTGGATTCATTCAAGAGTATTAACGATACGCACGGCCACGTTGGTGGTGACGCCATGCTGAAAAAATTCGCCGACATTCTGAAAACAGTTGTTCGCGCTTCTGATATTTGCGGGCGCCTCGGCGGCGATGAGTTTGTAATGGTCATCACCCATGTGGAGGCCGACGCCATCTTCAAAACAGTTGAACGCTTCCGAGAACAATTGGCGCAACAGCAATTCGAATTAGGCCTCGAAAAAATCTCCATCACTGCGAGCTTTGGAATCGCGGGCCTTAATGGAAAAGAAAATATCGATTTCACCACGCTGCTACGCGGTGCCGACAAAGCGCTGTACGCGGCGAAACGCGCTGGCCGCAACCTGATCAGGACTGAGCCTGAGCAAGCTAAGTAGTTTGACGAACACGATAGTTACAGAGACGCTGTTGAAACACTCCCACCGCGTCGGCCATCCAGGATTGACTCGCAAACAACAAGTTCCAGCGGATACCCTATATCTCACTGACCTATTCAAGGAGCGCCCATGGCATTTGTGCGCGTAGCGAAGGCAACGGACATCGCTCCGGGTCAAATCCGTGAAATACAGCTCGACGAAACGACCATTGCCTTGGCCAACGTCGCTGGCCAGTTTCACGCGATCAGCAATACCTGCCTTCACCGGGGAGGCCCGCTGGGCCAAGGTGTGCTACAAGGAAACGTGGTTACTTGTCCTTGGCACGGATGGAGCTTCGACGTGACTTCCGGTAAGGTGAGCCCTAACCAAACGGCTGGGGTCGCGTGTTACCCCGTCGAACTGCGAGGCGAAGACGTTTATGTGGACATCAGCGGGCCCACGTAAGTATTCCACGGCAATTCCGTATCTCCAAGAAAACAAGTACCATAGGTAACCGTACGCGGTCCCGGCACTTATGCCTTCCGGATTAGGCAGATTTAATTGCCCTAAACCCGGCTAACCCTCATATTTTGTTTCGCTTTTTGCCTCGTGCCGTGTATATTGCTGCCCGACTCGAAGCCTCGATGGCAATTCCGACCTCGCAACGACATTATTGGATCTTCGGTGCCGACCCTCACCACTACCACTGGGACACGCTGTTTGTGAAGGGTAAGGAGATGTGGCACGGTGCCGGTTCCAAACCCGACGCCATTCGCGCCCTCAAACAGGTGCGCAAGGGCGACCGGGTCCTGTGCTATCACTCCGCCCCGGAGCGCTCGCTGTACTCCATCGCCGAAATTACCCGCGACCCTTATCCTGACCCGCACGACCGTAAAGAAAAGAACCTGGTGGCCGACCTGCGCGCCTTCGACAAGCTCCCAAGGCAGATTTCCCTTGCAGAGATGCGCGCCAACCCAGCGTTAAAGAAGATAAAAATGCTGAAGAATGTGCGCTTGGTCGTTTCCTCCATCACGGAAGCTGAATACCAGGAAATATTGCGAATGGCCGGAATCGTGGCCACGCCGGGGATACCGCTGCCCTAGCTAAGCTTAATTTTGCGATAGCCGCTGCCGGGGTCCGCTGATCCGTAAGGTTGGATTCATGTCCATAGTGATTCGTACAGCTGTATTACTCTTTGGTGTCGCTGCGTTCATGACCGTTTCTTCCAAAATTTCACCGCAAGACTCGATTTTGCAAGGCATACCGGGCGAAAAAACCCGCGTGATCGATCTTGGCTACGCGATCAACGACAAACTCGTGCCCTGGCCCGGCGACGAAAAATATTTTGAAGCCAAAATTAATGCCACCGTCGAAAAAAATGGTTACTTCACGCGAAGTTTTTGGATGCTGGAGCATTACGGCACGCATCTGGATGCGCCAGCGCATTTCCCGCCCGGCACCGCCACGGTCGATCAAATTCCTGCTAACAAACTTTTTGGTCCCGCAGTTCTGCTGGATGTCCGCGACGAGGCCGCCAAAGACGCGGACTATCGCCTGCCGGTGAGTAAGATCGAAAAATGGGAGCATGCCCACGGACGGATTCCGCCGGGTGCCATCGTGTTGTTGCGCACCGGCTGGGCCTCGCGCTGGCCCAACGTGCAAAAATATCGAAACCAGGATCAGCGGGGGAAAATGCACTTTCCCGGTTATTCGGTCGAAGCTGCCAAGTTGCTCATCGAGCGCGGAGTAAGCGGATTGGGCTGCGACACCCTAAGCGCCGATTACGGAGCGTCCGAAGATTTCAGCGTTCATCACTTGGCGCTCGGAGCAGGCCTCTATCACCTGGAAAACCTATCGGATTTGAGTGCCGTTCCGGAAGCTGGCGCGTTTTTGGTTGTGGCGCCCATCAAGTTGCAAGGCGGATCCGGCGGACCAGTGCGCGTCTTCGCTTTATTGCCTTAAAGCCGGACTATTCAGCAACATTCTGTCCGCTTTATACGTCTGATGGGAGAGAGTTCCGCGTAAGGGTGGTTCATGAAAAAAAATTGGTTACGGTCGGCGACATTCGCGATGGTGTGTGTGGCGTCCCTTAGCTCGGCAGGGAGGCCTGCGGTAGCTCAGGAATTCCCGGTCGCGGAACGCACGCTGAAAAACGGAATGAAAGTCCTGGTACAAAGCGATCACAGCATTCCAAACGTGTCGCTGTACATTTTTTATCGCATCGGATCGCGCAATGAACGGCCCGGCACCACCGGTATATCCCACTTTTTTGAACACATGATGTTTAACGGTGCAAAAAAATATGGCCCGGGCGAACTGGATAAAGTGATGGAAGCGAACGGCGGTTCGAACAACGCCTACACCAGCCAGAACGTCACCGTGTATCAGGACTGGTTCCCGCGCTCCGCAATGCCCCTCATTTTCGATATCGAGGCCGACCGCATCCGGAATTTGAGTTTCGATCCGCAAAAGATCGAGTCCGAACGCGGTGTGGTAGCCTCCGAGCGCCGCTCCAGCGTGGATAACGACAACGGCGGATTGCTGGACGAACAATTGTGGGCCACTGCCTTCATCGCGCATCCGTACCAATGGCCGGTGTTGGGATGGATGAGTGACATTGAACACTGGACCATCGATGACCTCAAGCGTCACTTCGCCATGGGCTATTCTCCCAGCAACGCCACCATGGTGGTGGTCGGCGACGTCACCCCCGAGGAAATTTTTCAAATTTGCGAAAAAACGATTGAGCCCATTCCGTCTCATGCCCCACCTCCGCCGGTTACCACCGTCGAGCCCCCGCAACTTGGCGAACGGCGCCTGGTGGTGCACAAGCCCGCGGAGTTGCCGCTATTAATGATTGCCTACCACGTACCGCCGACCAATCACCCGGACTTTTACGCAATAAACATCCTGCGCACCATTTTGTTCCAGGGTGAAAGCTCTCGGATGTATCAACGCCTTGTCGATAAGGATCAGATCGCGCTGGATGTTTCGTCCTCGGTCGAGCCGGCTTTCGATCCCACAATCGCGATTATCATCGCCCAGCCGAAACAAGGCATCGACCCGCTGAAATGCGAAACGGCGATTTACGAAGAGTTGGAACGCGTGAAACTTTCCACTATCACCGATCAGGAATTGGAAAAAGCTAAAAACATTCGCTTGATGGAGTTTTATCACCAGGTGCGCACTATCAATGGACGCGCCAACACTATCGGCACCTACGAAGTATTTGACGGCGATTACAAAAAACTTTTTGACGCCGCCAAGAACTACGCCGCAGTTACCAAAGAAGACGTCCAGCGAGTCGCGAAAACCTATTTGGGGGCTAACAACCGCACCGTAGCGTCGCTGCTGCCGGAGAACGAGGAAAAGGCCAAACAATGACCGCGTTGAAGAAATGTAGTCTCCTTCTGATCCTCCTCGTTATCAATTTTCCGGCCGCACTATTTGCGCAGTCGATTCACATTCCACCGCACGAGAAAGTAGTCTTCAAAAACGGGCTGACCGTATTACTGCTCGAAAAGCGTGGCGTTCCGATTGTAAATTTCGCTGCCTTGGTGAAGACTGGCGGGGCCGCCGACCCGCCAGGACAGGAAGGACTCGCCTCCGTAACCGCTCAATTACTCCGGAAAGGCACGCAAAAGCGCACCGCGCAGCAATTCGCCGCCGACAGTGATTTTACCGGTGGATCCGTTGAAGCCGATGCGAGCGCGGACTTTTCTACCGTTGCAGGAGAATTTCTAAACAAGGATCTTGCTCGCGGACTGGACTTGTTTTCAGACGCTCTGTTGCATCCGATTTTTCCGCAGGCCGAAGTAGATAAATTGCTGGCGCAGAGTCTGGACGGCGTACGCGCGGCAAAAGACGAAGTGCGCTCCGTGCTCGGCACGTATTACGACGCCTACCTCTTCAACGGCAATGGCTACGGAAGAACGTCAGACGGCGACGAAATCTCCCTCACAAAAATCCGTGGCGATGCCATTGTGAAATTTTATGAAACGTATTATGCCCCTGGAAATATCATCCTCGCGGTGGCTGGCGATTTTCAGACCGCGGACATGAAGAAGAAACTGGAAGAAGTCTTCGGTCAATGGCCGCCAAAGCCGGTCACGCCCGTAAAAATCCCTGTCCTTCCACCGGTGAAGGGCAAGAAACTTTTGCTGGTCGACAAACCCGATGCCACGCAAACTTATTTCGCCATTGGAAACGTTGCGACCGCCGCGGGAGACCCCGACCGTGTGGCCGTCCGGCTGGTGAACACCGTATTTGGCGGCCGCTTCACATCGTTATTGAATGAAGCCTTGCGTGTCGAGTCGGGACTGACTTATGGAGCCATCTCTGCTTTTGATCCGCGCAAGGCGCCTGGCCCGTTCGGAATTTATAGCTACACCAAAAACGAAAGCACTGTGCAAGCCATCGATATGGCGCTGCAGGTTTTGCAGAAATTACACAAGCAGGGGATTACCGGCGACGAATTGGCGTCCGCGAAGAGTTACATCAAAGGACAATTCCCGCCCTCCCTTGAAACTTCCAAGCAGCTGGCGCAGATAATCGCCATCAATGAATTTTACGGCCTCGACGATCGGGAAATTAATGACCTCGAAGCACGCCTCGACGCCGTCACACCAGCCATTGCGCAGCAAGTTATTCAAAAACACTTTCCCACCGACAATTTAGTTTTCACTTTGATCGGAAAGCGCTCTGACATTGCCGCGGGAGTGCAAAAATATGCCGAGAAACAGGATGCGCGAGTCCTCAGTGAGCCAGGTTTCTGGCCGCCACCGGCTCAAAAATAAATCTTCTAACAACAACTCTATTTTGGGAGGGTACATGCGTTTTCGATTGCTGATGGCAGTGGGTCTTTTGCTCGCCTTGGCCGGCTATTCATTCGCTGCAGAAGACACCCCGCTCCTGGTGCAAGCTCCCGCTTTGAACAAGACGGAAATCGTCTTCGCGTATGGTGGCTATTTATGGAATGTGCCACGCGATGGCGGCAACGCGCGGCAGTTGACGACCGGTGGTCACGAATCCGGCCCGCAGTTTTCCCCTAATGGGAAGTTCATCGCCTTCACCGGAGAGTACGACGGCAACATGGACGTCTTCGTGATGCCCGCGGACGGCGGTGAGCCCAGGCGCCTGACTTGGCACCCTGGAGCGGACGTGGTGGTCGGCTGGACTCCCGACAGCAAGCGCATTTTATTTCGATCCGCGCGCGTGTCCTATGCGGATTTCGACCGGCTGTACACCGTGGCTGTAGAGGGTGGTGTCCCGGAAGTATTGCCGATGTGGCGCGGAGAAGCGGGTTGGTATTCGCCGGACGCATCGCGGCTTGCCTATGTTCCAAATTTGAAATGGCAGGAATCGTGGAAGAGATATCGCGGTGGGCAGACCACTCCGGTCTACATCGTTAAATTGAGCGACCTCTCGCTGGAAAAATTGCCGCGCGACAATTCCAATGACTTCGCGCCGGTATGGATGGGCGACACCGTTTATTTTCTGTCTGACCGCAACGGGCCAGTAACTTTATTCGCGTACGACAGCAAAACTAAAACCATCAAGCAGGCAGTGGAGAATAAGGGCCGGGATTTTAAGACGCTTTCCGCTGGGCCTGATGCGCTGGTCTACGAACAATTCGGCGGCATCTATCTGTTCGATCCCCAAAATGGTCAGCCCAGGAAAATAGATATTCACATCGCGGGAGATTTGCCGGCTACTCGTCCGCATTTTGAAAAAGTCGCGGACAAAATTTCAGCCGCTGCTATTTCCCCAAGCGGAGCGCGTGCGGTGTTTGAAGCTCGCGGGGAGATTTTCACCGTGCCCGCGGAGAAAGGTAATACGCGGAATTTAACGCGCACCGCTGCGGTAGCCGAACGCGACCCATCCTGGTCGCCGGATGGCAAGTGGGTGGCATTTTTTTCCGATGAGTCCGGCGAATACGCGCTGCACCTGGTGGATCAGTCGGGGCTCGGAACCTTAAAGAAAATCGACTTGGGGAAACCGGCCTCGTTTTTCTATAGCCCGACATGGTCGCCCGACAGCAAGAAAATTGCCTTCACCGACAAGCGCTTGAACCTCTGGTACGTGGATTTCGAAAAAAACGATCCGGCCCCCATAAAAGTGGATACCGATTTGTACGACGCTTGGGGTGTAATCATGACTCCCACATGGTCGCCAGACAGCAAATGGCTGACGTTTACAAAATTCCTGCCGAATCACATGCGCGCCGTGTTTGTGCATTCCCTCGAAAGTGGAAAGAGTTCGCAAATTACCGACGGCTTAAGCGATGCGCGCTATCCGGTCTTCGATAAGGGCGGCAAAGTTCTGTACTTCGCGGCCAGTACGGACCTGGGCCTCGCCGTCACATGGCTCGACCTGTCTGGATTTCAACGCCCCGTATCGCGAAATATTTATGCCGTCGTCTTGAAAAAAACCGATTCCAATCCCATAGAGCCGGAAAGCGACGACGAAAAGCTGGATGCCGCTAAGTCGGGCGACAAGTCTAAAGACTCTGACAAAAAGGACGAAAATAAAGACAAAGACAAGGATAAAGATAAGAAAAAAAACGAGGCCGATAAGACTAAAGGCAAAGACGACGATAAATCCAAAGACGGCGACAAAAAAGAAGAGCCCGTCAAAGTCACCATCGATCTCGACAATATCGGGCAACGAATCGTCTCCATGCCCATCAAGGCTTCCAATTACATTTCTCTTGATACCGGAAAAGCAGGCGTTCTATTCCTTACTGAGATTCCAGATATCCCTCCGCTAAACGCTCCGCCCGCGGCTACCGTGACGAAATTTGATCTTTCAACTCGGAAAACGGAACCGTTCCTCACTAACGTCAGTGCCTTCACCGTTTCTACCAATGGAGAAAAAGTTTTGTACCACACCGGCCAAGGTCCCACGTGGTTCATCGCCGCCACCGGCGCGGCTCCTAAAGCGGGCGAAGGCGCGCTGAAGTTCGACGAAATGGAAGTGAGAGTTGATCCCCGCGCGGAATGGAATCAGATGTACCACGAGGTGTGGCGCATCGAACGCGACTTTTTGTACGACCCCCATTTTCACGGCCTGGATCTGGCCGCCGCCGAAAAGAAATACGCCCCGTATTTGAAGGGCGCAGGTGGACGCGCGGACGTGAATCATCTTTTCGTGGAAATGCTCGGTGAAGTAACCATCGGCCACATGTTTATTTCTGGCGGCGACATTCCAAAAATCACAGAAGTAAAGAGCGGGCTGCTTGGCGCGGACTATAAAGTCGAAAACGGCCGCTACCGCTTCGCCAAAATATTCAATGGCGAGAACTGGAACCCGCAATTGCGCGCCCCGCTCACGCAGCCGGGAGTCGACGTGAAGCTCGGCGATTATTTGTTGGAAGTAAATGGCGCCGAGGTGCACCCGCCCAATGATGTCTACAGCTACTTTGAAAATACCGCTGGCAAACAGATCCGTATCAAGGTCGGCCCGAATCCGGACGGCAAAGATGCGCGCGACGTAACTGTGGTCCCCGTAGCGGACGAAGCCGAACTGCGGACTCGCGCGTGGGAAGAAGATAACCGCCGGAAAGTCGGAGAACTCAGCGCCGGCAAACTCGCCTATGTGCATGTGCCCGACACCGCGAACGGTGGATTCTTGAATTTCAATCGCTTTTATTTTGCACAAACCGATAAAGAAGCTGCCGTCATCGACGAGCGTTACAATCACGGTGGCGCGATAGCCGATTACATTATCGATTTGCTGGAACGCCCGCTGCGAAACTGCGCCACCACCCGCGAAGGCGAAAAATGGTGTTCGCCGCTGGCGCAGATTTACGGCCCGAAAACAATGGTCATCAACGAAATGTCCGGTTCCGGTGGTGACGCGCTTCCGTGGATGTTCCGTCAAGACAAGATTGGTCCACTGGTGGGCACGCGCACCTGGGGCGGGCTTGTGGGTATCGGCGGATATCCGTCGCTGTTGGATGGCGGCTATGTAATGGCGCCACGCGCTGCGATCTATGGCCTGCACGGCGAATGGGAAGTAGAGAACCACGGAATCGCTCCCGACATCGAAGTGGAAAATGATCCGGCGTCAGTCGCCGCTGGACATGACGCGCAACTCGAAAAAGCGGTGCAGGTCACGCTGGAAGCTTTGAAAAAAAATCCGGTGGTCATCCCAGAGCATCCGCCTTATCCAAATTATCACCAGAACTGAGCGAACATCGGCGCGTGGCGAACGGTCGCTCGCGTTGTGATATTTTCATGAATACTCTTCATGCCTGAACTTCCCGAAGTCGAAACCGTTGCGCGGGGATTACGGCTTACTGTGCTCGGACGGCGGATCCTGTCCGTCACGCTGCGAAAGACCGACTTCATCGATGATCCTTCTTTAATCGAGCGGCACTTGCCAGGCCGCCGTATTGAAGCCGTTGAACGCTACGGCAAATTTATGTTGCTGCATTTGTCTGCCCCGCAGGGTGCAGAGCATTCCGCCACCGGCGACAACGCTCCCGCTGCGTTGCTCGTTCACCTCGGCATGACCGGGCACATCGCGTCCAGTGCTGTCGCGCACCCCTGGGAAAAACACACCCATGCTAGCTTCGCTTTAGACGATGGACGGGAATTGCGCTACACCGACGCGCGTAGATTCGGACGGCTGGCCTACTTGTCCGCGGCATTATTGCCGGCTGAACTGGAAGGCTTCGGCGCCGATCCGCTGGAAGTAACCGCCGATGAATTCGCCACCCGCATACGAGCGCGACATTCACGAATCAAAGCGCTTTTGCTCGATCAAGCCGTGCTGCGCGGAGTGGGCAACATCTATGCCGATGAAAGTTTATGGCGCGCAAAAATTCATCCCGCAAGGTTGGGCGCGAGCATTAACAACAAACAGGCAGGGGTTCTCCATCGCGCCTTGCAGGACATTCTAAAAAGAGCCATCGTGATGCGCGGTTCTTCTATCGCCAATTTTGTCGATGGCGAGGGGAACGCCGGCGAATATCAACAGCATCATCGCGCCTACGGCCGTGAGGGCGAAAAGTGCCACCGGTGTGGAGCAATTATTCGCAGGGCCATCGTGGCGGGACGCAGCAGCTTTTTTTGTCCCAAATGTCAGATTGGCCCGCGCGGTTTTTTGGCGATACCTTTTACGCCACGACCAACACAACGCAAATCGGCGTCTACTAATCGCAAGAAAAACGCCAAATCATCGCCAGGTCGGCCAAAAGGGGCTACCCGCGGTAGGCGGCGGAAAAAATGACGCTAGCTGGAAAAATTGTAAGCACAAAACTGTTGAGGGAGCGCGAATGAACTTACGTCGAGTGATCGCTTTTGCATTTGTGCTGCTGTTGGCGATAGGGGTCCTTCACGCCACAGCTAGCCCCGCCAGCGATGCAAATGATTACGCGGCCGCTGACGCGCAAATACTAAAAGAAATTCACGAGCACAGCGAGGCCATGGAAAATCTGGAGCACTTGTCGGATGCCATCGGCGCGCGCCTGACTGGTTCGCCTCAATTGAAGCAAGCCAACGAGTGGACCGCGGAAATGTTTCGCAAGTACGGCCTGACCAATGTGCATCTCGAACCCTGGACCATCGCCCACTCATGGACGCGCGGTGCCGCGCACGCGCGTATCGTGAAACCTGCCGAGCATCCCTTGACCATCGCGGCGGCGGGTTGGTCGCCAGGTACCGCCGGCATGTTACACGCGCCGGTGGTGTACTTCGATGCAAAGAAAAAAGAAGAGTTCGAGAAATTTCGCGGAAAGCTCAAGGGCGCCGTGGTGATTTACCAGGAGCCCACGAGCTTGTCACCGCCTAAACCTGAAGATTCCAGAAGCGAAGTTGTTCGCGCCATGCAGGCGCCGCCGCCGATGAAGGGCGAACCGCCTGCCCCCTCGCCGTTCGCAGCCTTGCAGGAAGCGGCCAAAGCTCGCACGGCGTTTTTCAAGCAGGAGGGCGTCGCAGCGGTGCTACGCGATTCGAACAAGCCACACGCGCTTCTGAACATGACCGGCATCGGCGGAGAAAAATTCGAGATCGGCGCGATTCCAACTGCGTTTGTGACCGGCGAAGGATATCGCATGCTTTTTCGCATGTTGAAGCATGGGCCCGTGGAAGTGGAATTGGAGATGACCAATTCGTTTAGCGAAAAACCGGTGGAAGTCTACAACACCGTCGCGGAAATTCGTGGAAGCGAAAAACCAGACGAAGTCGTCATGCTGGGAGCGCATCTGGATTCCTGGGATCTCGGCAGCGGATCAACAGACAACGGTACCGGGTCGATGGCGGTGCTGGAAGCAGCCCGCGCGCTGGCAAAATTGCAGTTGAAACCGAAGCGCACTATACGCTTCGCCTTGTTCACCGGCGAAGAAGAAGGATTATGTGGTTCGGTAAAATATATAGAAACCCATAAATCTGAACTCGATAAAATTTCAGCAATCATGGTGCACGACACCGGCACCGGCCGCGTGCTAACCCTCGGCCTACACGACAATTATCAGGATCGAGAAATCGTGGACCAGGAAATCACGCCGTTGCGTGAATTGAAGTTGCTCGAACCCAGCATGCAGCGCTCCTTCGGAACCGATCATGCGTCCTTCAACGATGTCGGCGTGCCGGGATTCTGGGCCATTCAGGACAGCGCCGAATATTCCAAGACGCACCACAGCCAGTCGGACACCTTCGATAAGGTGTGGAAAGACGGCTTGAATCAAGGTGCGCAAGTGCTCGCGGCGTGGGCTTACAACACCGCGCAGTTGCCGGCAATGCTGCCGCGACGTCCAGCTCCGGCTAAAGCGCAAGTGGCAAAACCAGATGCCAAAAAGAATGAAGAAGCGAACGCCAATGCAATAGACTCTGATATAGAGAGCTCACGCCCCGCAAAACCCGATCCGATCGGCGAAATGGATACGAAGATTCTCGAGCAGGTAAAAGCCGATGAACCGGAGCTGAAAGCAAATTTGGAGTTTTTGTCCGACCATATCGGTCCGCGTTTAACCGGTTCCGAGCAGCTCGACCAAGCCAGTCGATGGATGCTGGCGCGTTTCCAGCAGCTTGGACTCGCCAACGGGCATCAAGAAGCGTGGAGCATCGCCAATCGCTGGACGCGCGGGCCAGCCACCGGACGCGTGTTTTTAAGCGCGGAGGCCAAACCCGGAGAACCACCCGCTTCACTCAACCTCACCATGGCCACAGGTGGGTGGTCGCCGGCCACGGAGGGCAGCGTAAAAGGCCCGGTAGTCGCCGTAGCAGTCGAAAAAGTGGAAGACTTGCAGCAATACAAAGGCAAGCTAAAAGGAGCCATCGTTGTTCTGAACAGACCCGTCGAGTTGCGCGCCCCACAAAATCCAATGTTGACGCCCTGGGGCGAAGAAACAATTCCCATCGCTTTTCCAAAGAGCGACAAGCCATTAGACTTCGCGGGGTATATGAAGTTGCGAACCGCGGAGTTGACCTTTTTTTCCGAGGAAAAAGCTGCGGCGGTATTGATCGGGTCTGAAAAATGGTTTGGGCTGCTGAACATGAGCATCAGCGGTCAAAATTATCAACCAGGCGTGATTCCTACCGCCTACATCGCTAGAGAAGATTTTATGTTGCTGTGGCGTCTCATGGACTCCGGCTCAATCCAAGCCGAAGTGAACATCGGAGGAAATTTCAGCGGAAAGCCCGCGGAAGTGTATAACACCGTCGCCGAAATTCCGGGCAGCGAGAAGCCTGACGAAGTCGTCATCATCGGTGCGCACCTGGATTCCTGGGACTTGGGCACGGGCGCTACTGATAACGGAACCGGCTCAACCGCAGTGCTCGAAGCTGCGCGCGCGCTCACAAAGTTAAACGTGAAACCTAAGCGCACCATTCGCTTCGTATTATTTACTGGCGAGGAACAAGGCCTGAACGGTTCCAAGGCTTACGTCGCGAAGCATCAGGATGAACTCAAGAAAATCTCGGCCGTCTTGGTGCACGATAGCGGCACCGGAAAAGTTTTGACCATCGGGCTGATGGGGAATTATGACGCGCGAGAGACTATCGATCGCGCGATGTATCCGCTTGCACGCGCCAAGGAAATAGGTTTGGCGGAGCCTACGCTGCGAAAAGAAAGCGGCACCGATCACGTGCCATTCGATGAGGCGGGAGTTCCGGGCTTTTGGTGTGTGCAGGAAATTGCGGACTACGATAAAACGCACCATTCGCAAGCCGACACCGTGGATCGAGTGCGCTGGGACGATTTGGCGGAGGGCGCACAAGTGTTGGCGGTATTTGCGTACAACGTAGCTGAGTTGCCGGAATTATTGCCGCGAAAGTCGCCCAAGCCGTAGTCCACGGCCGTTACGGTTCAGACCACACAGGAGAATTCCACATCTTATGCGAGCGGTATTGCAACGCGTGAGCCGCGCCCGGGTCACCGTCGAAGAACGGGTCGTCGCTGAAATCGCAGGGGGGCTAGTGGTATTGCTGGGCGTGGGCACCGCAGACACGGTGGCAACGGCCGCGTCGATGGCGGAAAAGATTACCAATTTGCGCATCTTTGAAGACGACGCAGGCAAGATGAACCGTTCTCTTCTGGATGTACAAGGCAGCGCTATGGTCATTTCCCAATTTACACTTTACGGAGATGCACGCGGGCAAAGGCGGCCGAGCTTCGTGGCCGCTGCGCGCCCTGAACAGGCAAAAATGTTGTACGAAGAATTTTGTTCAGCCTTGGCAATTTTGAATGTTCCGGTGCAAACCGGGATTTTTCAGGCCACCATGTCTGTGGAATTGGTCAACGAAGGGCCGGTCACCATCTTGGTGGATTCCGACAAGACGTTCTGATCGGTTAGAATCTCGGTTAGAGAATAGTCTCCGTATCCAGGTGTTGCCTGCCGTGGCGAAAAAACAAAGACAATCAAATTACCCAGCTGAACAAGCAGGGCTCAAAATACGCACCGCCAAAAGCAGCGACGCCGCACGCATCGCAGACCTTTCCGGCCAATTAGGTTATCCCGCGACCCCTGCAGAGATTGCGCAGCGATTGCGCAAGATCAAGCCGGCATCGCACCACGCCGTACTGGTCGCGGAATCTTCGGAGCGCAAAATTATCGGCTGGCTGCACGTTAGCGTCTCTCCCCTAATCGAAGTGGAACTCCGCGCGGAAGTGAATGGCTTAGTAGTGGACGACGAGGTACGAAGCCGCAGAACGGGCGCTCTTCTGTTGCGCGCTGCGGAACAGTGGGCGCGTAGTCGCGGGTGCAAAAACATGTCCGTGCGCTCCAATACCCTCCGCGAACGCGCCCATCAGTTTTACCTGCGCCATGGCTACGAACACTACAAAACACAAAAAGCTTTTCGTAAACCGCTTTGAATATTCGCGAAGCAAACCGGCTCCGCATTTTCCCGCCATTAGAAATTTCGAGTTCGCAGCTGTAAATCTGCAACGCACAACCGTGCCCTGGTAACTGTTGCGGTAATATATCGTATTACGATATAATTTAAACAGTAATGGAAAGCGCTATTTCAGATACGGAATATCGAGCCCTCGCCGCTGCGCTATCGCATACGGCATTTCATTCAGGAAGGCGATGCCGCCGCGCAACGTTCCAATCTCGAACCGCAACAATACCTGATGCTCCTGGCCATTCGCGGATTGCCCCAGGGCGCGGTGGCCACCATAAGCACGTTGGCCGAGCGCATGGCCCTCAAGCATCACAGCGCCGTGGAATTGATTGACCGTCTGGAGTCGCATGGGTTGGTGCGCAGAAGCCGCAGTGAAGGCGACAAGCGAGAAGTACGCGTGTCGCTGCTGCCTCGCGGCTCAAAGTTATTGAACCGCGTCGCCCGCGAGCGCCTCAGCGAATTGAAAGCCAGCGGTACAGCGCTCGTCCATGCCATCACCGCTCTCGTAGAACCCAGACATCCGTCAAAAAGAATCCCGCAACCACACGAGATCAGCGAGGAACAACGGCGACCAGAACTACGGCGCCGCACAATGTCGCAAAAACGAAACAACAAACCTATGTTACGTGGGAGAAAAAGGAGTGCCTAAGAATTCATCCGCGCAGAAGAACTCCGAGGCTAAGTTGCGGAACGAGACCCTAGGCGACTTCACCACCACTCGCCGGGTCATCCCTATTTCCGCCCTCGCGATGGTGATCGGTCTGCTCTGCGCATTCGTAGCGCTGGCGTTGCTCCGCTTGATCGGACTATTTACGAACTTATTTTATTTTGGACGCTTGAACACCTCGCTGGTTTCCCCGGCCGGCAATCACCTGGGAATTTCTAGCGTGTTGGTACCCATCGCAGGCGCCTTGATTATCGGTGTGATGGCGCGGTATGGTTCGGAGCGCATTCGCGGTCATGGAATACCCGAAGCGATCGAATCAATTCTGCTGAATGGCAGTCGCATCGAGCCTAAGATTGCATGGCTGAAACCAATTTCCTCGGCCATTTCCATTGGCTCTGGCGGACCTTTCGGAGCGGAGGGGCCAATCATCATGACCGGTGGCGCGGTCGGGTCGATGGTCGCGCAGTTATTCCACTTAACCAGCGCGGAACGCAAAACATTATTGGTCGCTGGCGCAGCGGGCGGCATGTCCGCAACGTTCGCTGCTCCAGTAGCAGCGGTGCTACTCGCCGTGGAGTTGCTGCTTTTTGAATGGAAGCCCAGAAGCCTGATACCGGTTGCGTTGGCGAGTGCAGTCGCAGCCGTTGCGCGGCGATACCTGCTGGGCTTCGGACCGCTATTTCCGGTACCGGCGCACCCGCTTTTCATCGGCCCGATGGGACTCTTGGGCTGCGCGCTAGTCGGAATTCTGGCGGGCGGACTGTCGGCTTTGCTTACCGTTTCCGTCTACGCGGCGGAAGATGCGTTTCAACGCTTACCCATTCACTGGATGTGGTGGCCTGCCCTTGGCGGACTCGCAATTGGCGCAGGTGGCTTAATTTTTCCGCAGGCGCTGGGCGTGGGTTACGACACCATCGCAGGATTGCTGCAAGGCAGCGTGACCACGCACGTCATTCTCGGCGTACTGCTGGTGAAATGGTTCATCTGGGCGGTGTCGCTGGGCTCGGGCACCTCGGGCGGTGTGCTAGCTCCGCTACTCATGATGGGCGGCGCATTGGGCGGTCTGGAAGCTATGTTCCTGCCAAACGAGGGCGCCGGTTTCTGGCCGCTGATCAGCATGGGAGCAATTCTCGGTGGCACCATGCGCTCACCATTCACAAGCATCGTGTTCGCCTTTGAATTGACGCACGATGCTAACGTTTTTCTGCCTTTGCTGGTGGGCAGTGTGATCGCCCACGCGTTCACGGTGCTGACTTTGAAGCGCTCGATATTGACAGAGAAAGTTGCGCGCCGCGGTTATCACGTAAGCCGCGAATATGCCGTCGACCCCTTGGAGATTTTGTTTGCTCACGAAGTCATGCGGACCTCTATCGCAGTTTTGCCTGCCACGAGCACGATTGCCCAGATCCAGGCTTCGCTGAATTCCGATCATCGACAGAAACAACGCCTTCTGCCGGTGGTGAACGCCGATGGAACCTTAGCGGGCGTGCTGACGCGAAAAGATATTCGCGACCGCATAGACCAGGAAGGCGACGCAGCACTCCGGCGCACCCTGCGCGAGGTGGCGCGCACAAACACTTCCGACGTGTACTCCGATGAGCCTTTACGCGTCGTTGTGTATCGAATGGCGGAAACGGGATTCACCCGTATGCCCGTGGTGGATCGCGCCAGTGGAAAATTTCTGGGCCTTATTTCTCTGGATGATTTACTGAAAGCCAGAGCCCGGCACCTCGAAGAAGAGCGCCGTCGTGAACGAACTTTGAAGTTGCGGTTCTTTCTGCCCGGCGGACGCATGGCCGAAGAAAAAGATATCCCTGTTAATCCCTAGAGCTTGCGCCAACACTCACTAACAAAAATAAAAGATCGAAGATAACCAGTGACGGTGTATTTCTAAATATGGCTACTGTGACTATCCCAAACCCGACCGAGGTAACTCCCGCGGCCTCCGCCCCGGCCCCGACGCCGTGGTGGCATGCGCCCGGCAGACCATGGAGAGCGTTTCGTGACCAGCGCGAGGATCAGGTCTTCCTGATTTTAACGCTCTTGATCGGCGCGATCGTGGGCTTGGTGGTTGTGGCCTTCATCCTGATCACCGAGCGAACCGGCGCGCGTTTATATCCCGTGGGCGCCGCCACGTGGCGAAGAATTCTTGTTCCAGTCGTCGGCTCGCTGACTATGGGATATCTGCTGTATCGGTTTTTTCCCGATGCGCGCGGCAGCGGCGTTCCGCAAACCAAGGCAGCGCTGTGGGCTCGCGGAGGACGCATTTCTTTCGCGACCGTCTTTGGTAAATTTTTCTGCACTTCCGCAACGCTCGCTTGCGGCATTCCGCTGGGCCGCGAAGGCCCGGCCGTGCAGGTGGGTTCGGGCATCGCTTCCATGCTCGGCCGGTATTTAGGATTGAAGCCGGAAAAAGTGAAGGCGCTTATTCCTGTGGGCGCCGCGGCCGCCATCGCCGCCGCATTCAATACGCCACTCGCCGCTGTAGTTTTTGCGCTGGAAGAAGTAGTAGGCGATTTACACGCGCCAGTGTTGGGTTCCGTGGTGCTGGCCTCGGCGACTTCCTGGGGAATGCTGCGGATGCTGCTTGGCAACGATCCGCTCTTTCAAGTGCCGCAGTACCAGCTCGTGCATCCGGGGGAGCTGGGAATTTATGCGCTTCTCGGAGTCCTAGGCGGATTCATTTCCGCGGCCTTCACCAGACTGCTGTTGTCTATGCGCGCATGGTTCTTGAGGCGACCGAAGAAAACGGTGTGGTTCCAACCGCTGGCCGGGGGCCTGACCGTCGGCGTGATGGCGTGCTTCGTTCCTCAGATACTTGGCGTCGGCTATAAATACGTCGGCGACGTCTTGAATGGCGGCATGGCGCTGAAATTAATGTTGCTGCTGCTGGTCTTAAAACTATTTGCAGTGACCATCAGCTATGCCTCCGGGAATGCCGGCGGAATTTTTGGCCCCAGTTTATTTCTCGGAGCCATGCTTGGCGGAATTGTAGGAACCTTGGCGCATCACATCGCGCCCGGCTATGTCGCTACGCCCGGCGCCTACGCACTGGTGGGCATGGGCACAGCATTCGCGGGCATTGTGCGGGCGCCGATGACTTCGGTGCTGATGATTTTTGAAATTACCCGCGATTATGCCGTCATCGTTCCGCTGATGATTTCGAATCTGGTCAGCTTTTTTATTTCTTCGCGCTTTCAACGCGAACCTATTTATGAGGTATTGGCCCAACAAGATGGCATTCATTTACCGACTGCGGGTTCGCGCATACAGGAAAGCCAGCGACAGGTTTACCGGGCGATGCATGCGGCGACAGAAGTTTTAGATGCCTACGCCACCATTCAGGAAGCTCTAAATAAACTTTCCACCAGCCGGTTCCACGCCTGGCCGGTCGTCGATGAAAGCGGGGTGGTTGGCATGGTCAGCCTTAGCCGGCTGCAAAAGGCCCTCACTGAAGGCGCAACCCAGCAACCGTTAAGTGCAATCCTCCAAACGGGCGAATTCCCCCATGTGCACATGGATCATTCTTTGGCTATGGCGCTTGATCGCATGGGCGCCAGTCAACTCGACGTGCTCCCGGTAGTGAATCGCGCCAACGTGCACAAGCTCGAAGGAATTGTGACCCTGCAGGATGTCTTGCGGCTTTACGGCGTGGGGCCCACAGAAACAACGGCGGCTTCTGGCGAGCCTTCAACAACGCCTCCGCAACATTAGTCCAATTGCGTGCTGTACTGAACTGAGGTCGATGCTCAAATTTAGATCAAGCTAGAACCCGCCGCCGCCGCCACCGCCGAAACCGCCACCCGAAGATCCTCCTCCACCGAAACCAGAACCGCCGGAACTCCGAGGTGCCGAAGCCATTACACTGCTCGCGCGTGACGACATGCTGTTGAGGTTACTCGTGAAATTCACCGGATAAAAAATGGGTCCGGAGCTCCCACGATACCAACCGGGCGGTTGCGTCATGATCCCGTCAAAAGCTTTACTCCAATTTTTCTCCACCCCGAAAGCCATCGCAAAAGGCAGAAACCTCTCGAACATTTGTGGAGTCTTTATGGTTCGATTGAACCGATCGGCCTCCACATGATTCAGAAAATCCTCGAAACCCAGCACCCCTTCAAGCGCACGTGTCCCTTGCTCCGTGTGCGCAGGCATAAACCAGCCAAATGCACAGATCACAATGGCAGAAGCAATTCCACCAATGATGAATGGAACAGGCGCGATGCCCATGGCGCGCCCCAGGGCGCCACCACCCCATATCATGAGCGCGCCAATAACCACCCCAGCACCAATGTACGTAGAGCGAACACTGTCTGGCCGCCGCTTATAAAAGCCCTGCGACACGAGTGAATCGAAGATTCCGCTCCTCATGACGGGCAACGTTTTATAAAAACGGTTCTGAAGACTGTCCATGGAAATCGTTTCGCCTGCGGTTCCCGCGGTAAAGAATCCGTCCAGCAACGCTTGTTCGTGAGCCTTCAATGCGCCCCACTGCGAGCGATCTTTTTGCAAGATGAAGTTGTAATCCTTTTCGTGCATCAAACCGAGCATGCGGTCTTTCTGAACCTCTTCGATGACCAGGTAGCCGCGCACCGCAAGATCCACGATGGAAGCGGTAATGTCCCGCATATTGGCGGCATTATCCACGAGCGTGCCCGCTTCGCCTGGTGTGAGTTGATTCGGTGGCTCGTATTGTGCAGCGACGGGGCGCAGCCGAGGATCCCGGCCGCGCGTCCACCACAGATAAAACATCACGCAGAAAACACCCACAGGTAGAAACAGCGGCCAATTACTCCGCAAAAATCGTCCAATTTCATCCGCAGCGGTCGGCTCGCGAATGGCGCCTTTATCCATTGCCACCGCCACCGTCAAACCGGCGTGGTAAGGAAGCGGCGCGGTGGTTCGCACTTCAACGCCGTTGGCGGCGACATCAATTTCCGCGTCCTTGGCGCGTGACCCATACGCGCCGGTAAAAGCCGTAGCTCGAATATTGCTGGCTCCCGACGGCAGAATAATTTGCGCATGCGCGGATTGGATGGGAACATCCCACTCATCGCCTGTCACATTCCAATACAGTTCGTCATGGTCCTCAAAAAATCTAATGGCATCGCTGACGGTGTATTCGATGGAAACCGTTTGCACGGAATTATCGGCATCGGGAATGTAGATTTTCAACTTGCGGTAATGGCGCACCCGGCTGGACTCGAATTTCAGGCGATGCCCGCTGCCATCGGTGACCTGTTTCACATCCAGGAACAACGTGTAATTCAAACCTTGGGGCGTCACGTATTCCACGGGAATCGAACGGTACAACCCGTGCCAATTGGTTCCGATGAAATGCGCTCGAATCGTCTCGGTCACGTCGATGGTGCCATTACTTGTGACCACGATGTGCGCAACAAAATTTTCAATGCGAAGTTCCTTGGCGCTAGCGGTGGCCACACCCGACAACGCAAGAAGTCCGAGCAGCGCTGCGAACGCAAAATGCCGCGCTGCTGTGCGTGATAACCAGGCACACCGGCCTATAAACATGAATCGGGAGCCCTGCGCGCTCATGCGGACGCAGCGGGTGGAGTGTTGAAGCTGACTTTCGGGGCCTCGCGCTCGGCGGGAGCCGAAATCTCAAAAAATTCACGGGGCTTGAATCCCAGCATACTGGCAAAAATGTTTGTCGGGAATTGTTGAATTTTTGTATTGAGATCGCGAACCACGGCATTGTAGTAACGCCGCGCGTTTTGCACCGCATCTTCGATCTGCGTCAGCGAAGCCTGCAAGGCGGTAAAGCTTTCCACGGCGCGCAGTTGTGGATACGCTTCGGAGAGCGCAAACAAATTCTTCAGCGCGCCCGAGAGCATATTTTCGGCCTGCGCTTTCTCGGCCGGACCGCTAGCACTCATGGCGCGATTACGAGCGTTGATAACCGCTTCTAGCGTCCCTTTTTCG
>Ga0193729_1000391_pt1 | contig 22707 bp, 17 predicted proteins | sample U1c2metaG_FD_143036 | JGI IMG/M metagenome (GOLD analysis project Ga0193729, IMG submission 143036) | Soil microbial communities from a riparian zone of the East river system, Colorado, United States - U1c2 | ecosystem: Environmental > Terrestrial > Soil > Riparian zone | place: USA: East River...
AAGTCCTGCGGCGCGGCTGATTCGGCGCGAGTTGTATCGCGCCAATATTGAGCGGTCTCTCGTGTCTCGGCATTTTCACCTGAGTTCGCCATTGCACTGCCAGCCAGTATGCGATCCGGCTCGGGTTCTATTCGTAACCGGTGAGTTCGATTCAATTGCGCCATCCGACGAAATCGAGGCGATCCATCAAAAATGGCGCGGCTCGGAACTATTAAGCGTGCGCCAGGGACATTTCGGCCATCGGATGATGCGCGAAACGATCGCACGACTGAAGGAGCGTGGGTTGTAATCAGCCGTCTTCTTCGATTGGCAAATTCTCATTAACATCTGGGCTTTAGCCAGGTGATTGCAGACGCGCAGTCGCAACAAGCCGTTTAAAGGGCTTCAAGGGATTTCTCGACGGTAGCACCGCGCTGAAGCGCGGTGTTAATAACAGTTATTGGATTCCAAGAAATTCCAGGGTCGGCCCAAGGTCACTGAATGCTGCCTCTGCAAGGACATTGTGGCCTTCCAGTGAGGCATGCCAGCCATCGATTGGGTGAAGTAATTCCGCGTGGCTAAGGTCAGCTGCAGCTAATGCATTGGAGTATCGCAGCTGGATGTTTCCAGAGGACTCCATCTCCGGACTCAGCTCTTCAACCATTGTGCGCAGCTGTTCGTTTACCATCGAAGCGAGACGAACCAGATTGCACCGGTAGGCTGGATGAAAAGAGACGAAGTATCTGTAAGTCGTTTCCAAGTGCGGATACAGACGCCTGTTCGATTGTCGAAGACGTTCAGCCACCTTGCGGCCTTTAAAATAGGATTCGAAATTGACCAGTCCGAACACGAGAACGGCCACGCGATGTGTTTCGGTTCGCGCGCGTCCGAGCAAGCGGCGCAGCTGACGCGCGTAATGTTGTCGGAACTGCTGGCATTGATGGTTCAAACGGCGCTCCGGCGCATTCAATTCATCCGGCGGACACCGCCATGCCCAGTCGACATTGTTATGCCCGATTGAGATCAGAATCAGATCGGGAAAGCGAACCACTCGCAGCAGCTGATTGATTTGGCCAGAAAAACTGCGCGTCCCCAGGATGCGGCGAAAAAAATCTAATCGGCTACTCTCATCGTCCACCAGCGCGCCGATTCCGGCGTATTCGGTCGCAACGAAGGGCGTTATGTCCTCCAGCCTTTTTGAAATGCTGTGAACGCTCAGGTGCGGAGAACCAGCGTCGAAAAACCAGTTCCTCCCGCGGCGAGTGTGCGCGAGCCAGAACGTGCTCCAGGGCGATGAGATGTAGATACCCATGCACGAGCTGTCGCCAAGCATGGCAACGTGCGGTAGCCGAGCGACCAGTTGTTGTTTCGTGATCTCCCCATTTCGATACGACAAATAATCTGGGTGAAACTGCGATGCAGGATCAGCGAGTCGCTCTAAAAAATTTGAGCTGACCACCGGAGTAGACTTCACCGTCTCCTTTGCGATACTCGATCTTCAATTGTCCCAATCCATCGCGTCCAGCAAACGCCGAAACCGAGGATCGTCTGAGGAGAGCGCAGGCAACCATTCACCGATTCGTTCGCGCTTCCACCAGGCCTTGTCACCAATCGGCACAAACTGATAGCGGTAAAGCCGTGCGCGGACGTAATGAGGTGGTGTATCGGGAAAGGGATTATTCGCGAGGAGCGAGAGGGTGCCGCGATCGTTATGCAGAAGTTTCCAGACAAAATGCAGCGTCCACGGATAATCGGCGGGTGAAGCCATCGCGGCGAACCAGATTTGCCAGTCGATCCGCGGTTGGTACGGCGCAACGAACGGCGGTCGCCGGTTGGGATCGCCCGGTTTGGCTTTGAACTCATATTCCTTCCATTTTGTATCGCCCGTAATTAGCGTGTCGTCCGTTCCCTCAAAAATAATTTCGTCGCGTTCGCGTCCGACAGATCCAAATGCGCCGTAAGTATTTACGAGATCAAGCGGATCGTAGGAAGAGTTCATGAGTTGACGGCCGGAAAAAAGGTTCAGCACAGGTGCGACGCTCAGATAGATCACCACGATCGATAAAGCGATCGCGGTCGCGTTATTGATGCGCGACGGCTCCGATTCTTCAGCCGCTCGTTCCGCGCGCTGAACTAATGGCCTCGGTAGAAAATGGCGTAGAAAGGTATCATCAAAGCACGCCAAAAACGGAATGATCGTGAGGTAATTGAGGAACGAAAGATTGCCGCTGACGATGAGAAATACTTGGAAAGAGACAAGTAAGACGCCGGCGATGTGTCGCGCCTGTCGCGGTCCAAACGAAAACCAGGGCACGACCAGTTCGATGAAATGGTTCCATACGGTCTCAATTTTGTGGAACCATAGCGGCGCAAAGTGAAGATAACGACTGATGGGGCTGGGTATCGGCTGGGTTTCGTAGTGATAGGCAAGGCAAGTGAGATCGCGCCAACAGGGGTCACCCCGAAGTTTGATCAGACCGGCGCCGACCATGATTCGGAATCCAAGCCAGCGAAAAAGCCAGAAAACCAGGATCGGCGGCCTGCACTTCGGGAATGGCCGTCCATCAAGTAAAGGGCAAAGAAAGATAGATAAGAAACCAGTCTCAAGCAGTTGAATCTCCCAACCGTAACCGTACCAGATTTGCCCTACGTGGACGATCGACATGTACATCACCCAAAGAATGCTGAGGATGATCGCGTTTGCGTAGCCACCGAGGACAACAAACGAGAGCGCGAACCCGACCCAAGCGAAGATCAACATTCCATGATCCGAAATGCCGAGCCAAAAAAGAGTCGGCACTCGCAGTATGCCCGCAGTGCGCGAGCCGAGTTGGGTTTGAACACTCGCGAGAAAATGATTCGCCGGAGTTAATCCGTGCTCCCCAATCAATGGGACGAGTTGCTGCGCGGCAACAAAAAACGCCACCGCATAAACAAAACCCAGCAGCCGCAGGATGATGAACCGCGTCAGCCAATAAGAATTCCCGAGTGCGAAAAGCTTCTGGAAGACGTTTTCCTGATTCATTGCCGAGGAGAAACGTTCAACGCCCAACGCTCAACGTCCAATCAGTCAGCAATTGGCAATCTGAAATCGGCAATTAAGAACTGCCAGGGGGGAGATTCGAACTCCCGACCGACCCCGAAAGCTTTCGGGGCTGCTCTACCACTGCAAATAGTGAATAGCCAGGCGGGGATTCTTTTTTGCTTTTAGGAATCGCTCAACGTCTCGAGTTGCTTTTAGTGTCGAGTACTCGCGCTGCGCTACAATTTGAAAATCTCCGATTCGCTTCGTGGTGCGTGTATGACCACGACGATGTTGCGCGAGTCGAGCGGCCAAGTCGGGCGTCGAACCGATGTAATGTCGTCCAGATGATCCACGTAAAATATAAACCCATGCCATATACAGGCTGCCAGGGGGGAGATTCGAACTCCCGACCAAGGGCTTATGAGTCCCCTGCTCTACCACTGAGCTACCCTGGCGTTTTATTTCGTGCAAAAAGCTTAACGAATTTCTCTTGAACGACCAACCCCGAACGCTTTCGGAGCTGCTCTACCACTGAGCTACCCTGGCGCTTTGTTTGGCTCGCAAAGTTAGCGATTTTTCTTCAACGACCAACCCCGAACGCTTTCGGGGCCGCTCTACCACTGAGCTACTCTGGCAAAATAATCGGCGGGAAAGGTCAAGCGCATGAGATGGACTGTCAACGCGACACGCACCACTCACGGTTCTTCCCTTGCTCGTCCCTTTCCTATTCCCTCTTCCCTTTTGCTCTTCCTCGCACTCTCCGCTTGCTTTGAGATAGGTTAGCGTAAGAAGAAGATTAAGAGGAAGCGCTAAAGAATATCTCCTACTCTTTGGGCTTCGAGATATACTGCTGCAACTCTTTGTCGCCGCCCCGCAGAGCAGCCATAAAGCACACGCCGCTGCGTTCGGTTACTGCGCCGACCCAGCCGTCCTGGTGAATATAGCGCCATCCGGGAAAATGCAGCACCGCGCCGGTTTTCATGTTCCGGTCTGCTGGAAAAAGGAATAGCTGCATCCGTTTTTCGGCAAGCCAGATCTGAGCAATACGACGCGACTCCTCATCATCGAAAACACGACAACCAATTGTGCGAAAATCGGCGAATTCGTCTGGAACGTCGTAGTGTTCGAGCCCGTGTTTCATAAAAAACAGATCACTCAAAGTAGCCGCTTCGGTGCTTACCGGATCGAGCATCACTGGTCGCGTGGAAGCAGCCACAGTAAGTAATCTCCGAGCGGTCGCTGATCCCGGGAAATCATTCAAGCGCCCAAAGAGCTGGAACACAAAGACTCCGGCGATAACCACGACCGCGATACTGATCGCAAGGACGGCGGGATTCCGAACCATCTTTTTCCACGTCCACTTTGACCCGGCGACCAAGTCTTTCTCTGAGAACCATTCCGCCGACTCCGGAGGAATGGGAACGAGACGAACCAGCGCCGCCACCGCCCGATCGAAGTTCTGTTGATTGACAAATTCATCCGAACCGTCCGCACGAGATACCGCTGACCGCATGGAGCGGTCGGCCGATTGGTCGTTGCTAAATGGCGCGCAATTCAAAAGGGCGCGTCGACGTCGCAATAACTGCAGCGTCTTCATAGTTTGCGTTGTTCGGGATGCTTAGCGTCCAGCCATGCCTGCAGTTGTCGCCTCCCCTTCGCCAGAGATCGCGAGAGGGCGCTCAGCTTGAGTTCGGCGATGTCGAGAATTTCGCGGTAATCGAATTCGTCGAGATAAAAAAGTGCCAGAGCAGTCCTCTGAGGCTCGGGCGCAGTGGAAATCCAAATTGCGAGTTGTGCGGGATCAAGCTGCTCGATCTGTAATGCAGCCCCCGGAGCTATTTCATGTTCGTCAATTTCGAGCGACTCCGGCTGTAAGTCTGTCTTGGTTGCTTCCAAACAGCGCCAGAGCGCCTCGCGGAAGAGCCAAAATGGTTCCTTCGGTAATTGCCCTTGGGCGGCTCCAAGAGCGGCTTCGCGTAACGTAGTGTGAAAAACTTCCTGCGCCTTGTGCGAGTCGCCCAGCATCAAGAAACAAAAGCGATAAAGTTGCGGCAGATTTTGCTTTCGATCCGGCACTCTAGTTTTCCCCGAAAAAGTCAGCGCACTCTACGCGCGTCGTCCATACCGACAAGGGCAGATCAGCCATACGCGCCTCCAAATCAATCTGTTCAAAAATGGTGGTTGGAAAGCCGCTGCTCCTTGCAGCAATCAGCGCAGTTTCTTCAAACGACGCGCTACTTCGTCGGCGTTTTCTCGGCTATTAAACGCCGAAATGCGAAAGTGTCCTTCACCTTGTGCCCCAAAGCCGGCGCCCGGCGTGATCACGACATTCAACTCGCGCAGGATACGATCGAACATCTCCCAGCTCGTCAGGCCATCCGGTGTTTTCACCCAGATGTACGGCGCGTTTATTCCGCCAAAGGCCTCCAGTTGAGCATCCGACACGGCGTCCCGAAGGAGTTTTGCGTTTCCCATGTAATGATCGACGAGAGCGCGCATTTGCTTGCGTCCTTGTTGTGAATACAAAGCCTCGGCGCCGCGCTGCACAGGATAACCCACACTGTTCGATTTCGTGCTCCAACGCCGTTGCCAAAGCGGATGGAGCGGTAACCGGCGGCCGTTCTCCGTCCGCGCTAGGACCGATTTTGGCATCACCGTAAACCCGCAACGCACGCCCGTGAAACCACCATTCTTCGAAAAGCTGCGCAATTCAATGGCATACTCGCGAGCACCCGGCACTTCAAAAATTGAGTGCGGAATATCGTGCTCTGAAATGTAAGCTTCGTAAGCAGCATCAAAGAGCAGAAGCGCCTCATGCTCGCGCGCGTAGTCGACCCAACGAGAGAGCTGCGCGCGCGACGCAACTGCCCCGGTTGGATTGTTGGGAAAGCACAGATAAACCAGATCGACATGTTCCTTCGGCGGCTCGGGCACAAAATTGTTTTCCGCTGTGCAGGGCAAATACAGAATGCCTTCGTAGTTGCCGTCTCTCCTTGCAGGACCGGTGTGGCCAGCCATCACATTTGTGTCGACGTAAACCGGATAGACTGGATCGGGGACGGCGACCTTGTTTTGACCGCCGAGGATATCGAGAATGTAACCGCAATCGCATTTTGATCCGTCCGAGATAAAAATTTCATCGTCGGCAATTTCGATGTTGCGGCCGCGGTAGTCGTTCTGCGCAATGGCCGATCTTAAAAATTCGTAGCCCTGCTCCGGACCGTAGCCGCGGAATGTCTCGTGATCGCCGAGCTCCTCGACAGCTTGCTTCACCGCTTCAATCGCCGCGCGCGGGAGCGGCTCGGTCACATCACCAATTCCGCATCGAATCAGCCGCTCGGCCGCCTTCGGATTGGCTTCACAAAATTCGCGGACCCGGCGCGCGACTTCCGGAAACAGGTATCCGGCCTGAAGCTTCAGATAATTTTCGTTTAAATAAGCCATCTCCTTTGGCGAACGGCGGTGACCGCCAAACGTGTACAAGTTTAGCGGCGGTCATAGACCGCCGCTACAGGAGAACTCGCCAAGGCGCAAATCAGTAGTTCTTCGTGACGGCGTCCCAATTCACCACGTTCCACCAAGCCTTAAGGTAATCGGGCCGTCGGTTTTGATATTTTAAGTAATAGGCGTGCTCCCACACGTCGACGCCGAGGATCGGCTTGTTTCCATCCATCAAGGGGCTGTCTTGATTTGGCGTCGAAATAATTTCGAGCTTTCCACCCTTGTTAATCAGCCATGCCCAGCCGCTGCCAAACCGGCCCACGCCGGCAGCGCTGAATTTTTCCTTGAACTCGTCGAAGCTCCCAAAGCTGGACTTGATGTCGTCAGCCAGTTTGCCTTTCGGTTCGCCGCCTGCATTTGGCCCCATGATTTTCCAGAAGAACGAGTGATTAGCGTGCCCGCCGCCGTTGTTGCGCACCACTGTGCGAATGTTTTCCGGGACGGCGTTAAGATCGCTGATCAAGTCTTCCACCGATTTCTTCTCAAGATCGGTGCCTTTGATCGCCTTGTTAACGTTGTCGATGTAAGCCTGGTGATGCTTGGTGTAATGGATTTCCATCGTGCGCGCATCAATGTGCGGCTCCAAAGCATCATACGGATAAGGTAATTTTGGTAGTTCGTAAGCCATAATCAGTACAGTTAGATCGAATTATGCCGCGCGACAGGTTTTATTTTTCCTGGAAGTCAGCCAGCTTGGCTGACTCGGCGGTCAGCGCTTCCAGCCTGACCGCACCGCAAAGATGTTCGACAGGCTAGCAGCCTGTCTGCCGAGTCAGGCTGGCAGCCTAACTTCCTTCGCAACGATAGAAGCCTGCGCGCGTGCCCAGATCGTTGCGGTAGTTCACGTACGTCGCGAGAGCCAGTAGAGGAAAATTCTGGCGATACATGTCGTACTTCAAATAAAACACGCCCGGAAAACCGGTGCCTGTGATTTGCTCTTCATCCCACGAGCCGTTGGGGTTTTGTGAGCGAAGCAGGTACCGCAAGCCCCGCTGAATACTCGGCCGATCAAGATCGCTGCATGCACATATTCCCATGATCGCCCATGCTGTTTGCGATGCGGTGCTCTCGCCTATGCCTTTAGTGGATGGATTTTCGTAAGTCCCGCAGGTCTCACCCCACCCGCCATCGTTGTTTTGACAGCTCTCCAGCCAATCACGGCCGCGCAGTAGCCAGTCCTGCGTCATATCTTCGCCGATTGCGCGCAAGCCGCGTAGTACCTGCCAGGTGCCGTAAATGTAATTTACGCCCCAGCGGCCATACCACGAGCCGTCCTCATCTTGAGTATCAACCAGGTATTTGATAGCGTCGCGGACGCACCTGGCGTTGCGATCGAATTCGATGTAACCAAGCAGCTCAAGGGTGCGCGCAGTCAGATCACTGCACGTTGGATCGAGAATCGCGTTGTGATCCGCAAACGGCATATCCTCCAGCCAGGGAGTTGTGACATTTTTGTCGAACGCTCCCCAGCCGCCATCGCGACATTGGAAACTGAGCTGCCAGCCAAGCGCGCGACGAAACAGCTCGTTGAGTGACAGCCGGTCTTTCGGTTGAACCAAGCGCGCGACGAAACAGCTCGTTGAGTGACAGCCGGTCTTTCGGTTGAACCAGCCGCATCGCCATTAACACCATCGCCGTGTCGTCCGTGTCCGGATAATAAACATTGTTGTACTCGAACGCCCAGCCGCTAGCTTCGGGATACGGATTGTTTACCGCCCAATCACCGCGGATGCGGACTTCCTTGCTGATTAGCCAATCCGCGGCCTTCTGTAGCGCGGGATGCTCCGGCGAAACACCGGACTCGGCCAGCGAGATGACACTAATGGCAGTGTCCCAAACCGGAGATAGGCAAGGTTGAATGCGAAAATCTTCCGGATCATCGACAAACAGCCCCGCAAAATCTTTTTCGGCTTTGGCGTAAACCGGATTCGTTTTGGTGTAGCCGAGCACGCGCAGAGCAATCAGGCAGTTCAGCATCGCTGGATAGACCGCCGCGAGTCCGTCGCTGCCTTCGCCAATCCGTTCAACCATCCAGCGCTCCGCTTCTTCAAGCGCACGCCGTCGCAAAGGACGAATCCGCAGCGGTCGCAGAAATTTGAAAATGTCGTCTACTCGCAGAAAGAAATTGCGCCAGGTCCAGAACTTCTCGCTGCGGGACAACCGCAAATCGGCCTGTTCGGTACCGAGGGGGTAGAGTTCATGCAATTGCTTCTCGCCGGGCAAAACGCGAGTGGGTTTGAAATGATTGATTATTGCCAGCGGCACGAGCATGGCGCGGCTCCATGACGACATTTTGTAAATGTGAAATGGCGCCCAACCCGGCAAGAGAACCATCTCTACCGGAATCGCGGGCAAATATTGCCATGGGAACTGGCCGAGCAACGCAAGATAAAGCTTGCTGAACGTGTTCATCTGCGGAATGCCTCCGCGACGCATGATGTTGGCACGCGCCTCGCGCATAAACGGCGCGTCCACCGAACAACCGGCGAGTTTCAGCGCAAAATATGCTTTGACTGAAGCGTTAATCTCGCTCGGGCCGCCATGATAAATATTCCAGCCGCCGTCCGGCAGTTGCCGTTTGAGAATCTGACGAACGCAGCGCCGCTGCAATGGAGCGTCCACTTCGCCGCACCAGTGCATGAAAACGACGTAGTCCGAACAAAGCGTGCTATCGACAATCAGTTCACCGCACCAATGGCCGTCGGCTTTTTGCTGGCACAGCAGGTTCTCTTGTGCACGCGTAATCGCTCGCGTGATCTCTTCGTCCGCCGGCAAATAAGCCTCAGATATCTCGGCTGGCGCGCTCGGCAGCACTATCAACTCCCTCGACGAATCCGCCATGTCCGTCTTACGAGGCTTGTGCAGTTGGTTCCGCTCGCTTCCCGGTGATGTGACCGTTTCCTGAACTTACTCCGTTAAAAGCGAGGACTTCACTGCCCCTGCCAGCAGCTCTCGGCTTCGCGCCAAAGTTGAATTTGATTGTTTTCCAGGTGTCGCCGCGCTGCGCTTGCAGTCCCAACGTCGCCGTTGGTTCGTAGCCGCAATGCACCATGCAATTTTCACAGCGACTGTCGCGCGCCACGCCATTAACGACGCCGTACCTGTCCCATTCTGTCTTTTCCAGAAGTTCCGCGTAACTCGAGTAATGAGCGTCCGTCATCAAGTAGCACGGCCCCTTCCATCCGCGAATGTTCCGGGTCGGAATAGCCCAGGCTGAACACGTCAAATCACGTTTGCCGGCTAGAAACTCAAAGTAGACTGGCGTCCCAAAAAACGCATATCGCCTCATCCATTCCTCGATTTTGCGAAACTTCTGAATCGTCATGGCGCGGGTGAGAAAGAAGTTTTCCGGACGCAAATTGAGCCGCTTAATCATGTCTCTCTTGGCAGCGTCGTACTCGTAACCGGGAGTGATCGTATGGCCATCGACACCAAGATCGGAAAGATAATCGAACATCCGTTCGATCTCCTGCATATCGGCTTCCTTATAGACAGTCGTGTTGGTCGCGACTTGGAAGCCGAGCACCTTCGCCATTTTGATTGCCAGAATGCACTCCTTGAAAACACCCTCGCGCTCCACGATCAGGTCATGCGTTCGCTCAAGACCATCGAGGTGCACGTTCCAGTACATCCATTTAGTCGGCGCGATCGTCGGCTTCGCCGGATCTTTTGGCCCTTTGCGAATTTCAGTCGCGTCTTTGTCGGAAACCAGACCCTTCGATTGCAGGCTCTGAATCTTCTCTTCCAAATCTCTTTGCTTTGGGATATCCGCTTTCCGGTATTCAGAGGCCAGCCACTCGCGCATTTTCTTGCGCATAAACATGGCGTTCGTGCAGATGTAAACGATTCGCTTTTGCGCGAGCAATCCTTCCACCAACGCTTCGATGTGCGGATAGATAAGGGGCTCGCCCCCACAAATTGATACCATCGGCGCATTGCATTCCTCTGCCGCCCCTAGGCAGTCCTCCAAGCTCATCATGTCCTTGAGTGACGTGGAGTATTCTCGAATGCGCCCGCAACCAGTGCATGTCAGGTTACATGTATGCAACGGTTCGAGCTGAAGGACGGTGGCGAATTTCTTCGTGCCACGCAGCTTATGCCCGATCACGTAGGCCGCGATTTTGGCTGTGAGCGGTAAAGGAAATCTCATTGGAGCGAGGATAGTAACAAGACGTTCCGGTGTGTCAATCACCCGAGTCAAGCGCCCAGTATGTTAATCTGAATCGACCTCGGCGCCTTGTTTGGACTTGATCGCACGCACAATACTCGGCGATTCCGCAAAAGCAAAATAAAGCTGCGACTGAAGGCGATTTGTGTGGTTTAATAGGACGCAAGTCTATCTCTGGAAGGGAACTATAAATCATATGAAAAGATTACTCTTAGCAGCATTTGCCGCTGGCCTGATCGGCTGCGCAGAACAGCCCGCACCACCGCCCGGTGTGGCGGTAACGGGCGGTTACACTTACTCCCGGTACGCTACTACGGCGGAAGCGTGGGGACATCCAAACCCGGTTTACAAGAGTTGGACGACGGAGCAACTGCAGAAGCGCCGCCTGGATCTCTATGCAACGCAGCCGTTCACCCGGACGCGCGAAGAGGTGCCCGCATATATCTATAGCGGGATACCACTTCCACAGCAGGACGAGATCAAGGCAATCGAAGTCGAACTCAACCGCCGTTATCAGGCTGGTGATAAAACCGCAGAGCTGAAGGAATTCTGGCCGTCAGCACGGAGACATATCGCCAGCGGCGCACGTTTCGAATCAGGTTTTTAACTTCGATATCGAAGTGATGTAACCTGGCTGGAAGCCGGGGCGCGAGCTACGTTCGAAGTTCATTCTCGCTCGCCTCGATTACACGCCGTGCCAGCCGCGTCGGATCAAGCTGACGGCTATTGCGGCGAGGAGCAGCGCCACTATTTTTGATACACCCCGCAATCCCTGTCTACCCATCCAGCGGGCCACCAGATCGGCGTTCCAGAAGGCGATCACAACCAGCGCCAGATTGACCAAAAGCGAGATCAGCGTAAACACCAGGCCCACCGTATCTACCAGGATTAGCAGAGCCGTTAACAACGCAGGACCGGCTATTAAAGGCATCCCGAGTGGGACAATACCGAAGTCGTCGCTGGGTTCACGTTCGGTTGGCGCAAGATTGAGCAGCTCGCGTCCCGCCAGCCCGAGCAAAATCAGACCACCCGCGACCTGAAAATCCGCCACAGTAATTCCGAGCGCCGTAAAAATAATCTTCCCGAGAAATACAAAACCGACCGAAACGCAAAGCGCCGTGAGAATTCCGATGAAACCCTCGCGTTGCCGCTGTTCGCGCGAGGCGTTCCCGGCCAGACCCATAAAAAGTGCCACCAGCCCAATTGGATCGATCGCGACAAAGATAGGAATAAAGGCAAGGAAGAATTTCTGGATCATCGTAACATGCGTTTCCAAATGCAGGTCGCCACAGAGGAACACAGATGAGCCACAGATTCATCAAAATTCGTTCTGCTATCTCTGAGAATCTGTGTATATCTGTGGCCGATTCCGCCTTGTCCTAGTCGTATGAAATCATCTCTTCTTTGCCTTCTAATCATCGCTGCTACTTCTTCGACTCTGCTGACTGCCGACCTGAAAACCGTCGATGATTTTCGTGCGGCTGCGGCGAAGGCAAACGCGGTGCTGACGGTTCCTGATTGGGAGCAAACGCCAGAGGCAGTCGAGGCTTCCATGAAGGATGCAATCGCAACGGCGAATGCTGCGCTGGATCAAATCGGCGCCCAGGATCTCGGCAAAGTTACCTTCAAAAGCACTGTAGTCGCGCTGGATGATGCCACTTATCAGGCCGGACTTGCCGCAAATAAGGCCACGATCATAAAGGAAACAAACACAAACCCCGCAATGCGCACCGCGGGAGAAAATGCGGTCAAAGCTTTCCAGGAATGGGCGGTCGGGATTGATTATCGCGAGGACGTTTACAAGGCGATCAAAGCTTTTGCGGATACGCATCCAAAACTCACCGGAGAAGACGAAAAGCTCCTCAAGGAAACATTGCGCGATTATCGGCGCGCCGGCCTGGAGTTACCGCCCGACCAGCGCAGGGAAATCGAACAACTGCGCAAGGAATTGTCCAAGCTCGGCACTGATTTCGACAGCAACATCGTGAAGGCGAATGCGCCGGTCATGTTCACAAAGGCCGATCTCGATGGCCTGCCCGACAGTTTCTTCGCCTCGCCCGGCATCAAAACTGGCGATGACGTTTACACGGTGATGGCAAACGTCACCTGGCAATTCAATACGGTCGAGGAAAACGCAAAGAGCGAAGCGACGCGCAAGCAGCTTTACCTTATTCGCGAGATGCTTGCCAAAGACACAAATGTTCCTGTCCTCAATCAAATGCTCGCGCTCCGCAACAAGATCGCACTGCGCCTTGGTTACAAATCGTGGGACGACTACCAGACGGAAGTCAAAATGGCCAAGACCGGCGCGAATGCGGAAAAATACATCAACGATTTGGTCTCCGGCAGCCAGCCGAAATTCGATAGCGAAGTGGCAGAATTACAAAAATTGAAGGCCGCGGATACAAACGATCGCAACGCTAAACTCGAGGTATGGGACTGGCGCTATTACAGCAATCAGCGAAACAAACAAAAATACGCGGTCGATAAGGAGGCTTTGCGCGCGTATTTCCCGTTCCAAAAAGCGCTCGACGGGATGTTTAACATTTACCAGAACATTTTCGGTCTGAAGTTTGAGAAGATCGTCGCGCCGTACAAATGGATCGATGATCTCCAGCTTTATCTGGTGACCGATGCCGCCACGGGCGAACCGCTTGGCATGTTTTACCTCGATATGTTCCCACGCGAAGGAAAATTCAATCACTTCGCGCAGTTCGACATTATCAGCGGCAAACTATTGCCGGACGGAAAATACCAGCGGCCGACGGTCGCTTTGCTTTGCAATTTTCCGCCTGCGACCGCCGATAAGCCTTCTCTGCTGACACACCAGGACGTAGAAACTTTGTTCCACGAGTTTGGTCATGCCCTGCATTCGATTGTTACTCGCGCAAAGTACGGTCGCTTTGCCGGAACGCACGTCCCCGGTGATTTCGTCGAGGCACCCTCCCAGATGTTACAAAACTGGGTTTGGGATAAAAAAGTGCTCGATACGTTCGCGGCCGATTACAGGGATCCCTCGAAAAAGATTCCCACGGAAATCGTCAAAAAAATGAATGATGCGAAGCTGGCAAACTCTGGTGTTCTTTATCGGCGCCAGTTCGCATTTGCATCGCTGGATCTTGCTCTGCACAATCAGCACCCCGAGGATCTGCCTTACGATTGCGTGGCCGTATCGAATCCGATTCTGGAAAAAGTCTTTCTGCCAATTGATCCAAGCACCACGTTTGTTTCCTACTTTGGACATCTCAATGGCTACGATGCGGGTTACTACGGCTACGCGTGGGCCGATGCGATCGCAGCCGACATGGCGACCGTTTTTGAAAAAGCGAAGGACGGCTACCTCGACAAACTAGCCGGCATGAAATTGCGCCGCGAGATCTATGAGCCGGGCGATTCTCGTGACGTCAACGTTTCTATCGAGAAATTCCTGGGCCGCAAACAATCGATCCAGCCATTTCTGAAGAAGATCGGCATCGGGCCAGAGGAGAAAAAGAAAGCGCCCGCTGGACCCTCGCAGGAAAGCCGATAGTTGTAGAGGCGCTTGTGCCAAGCGCCTATCGAGTATTGTCCGAGTTCGGCGTTTGACACAAACGCCGCTACAACGTCTGCGTATATGGTGAAAATGCGATGGTGGTTCGCTATAATCGTTTGCTTCGCTGCGACGCAACTCTTTGCAGACGATGAATTGGCGTTGCATTTGCAGCCGGCACTGGAGGCGATCACGCCCGACGGTTTGCTTGCGCACATCAAGGTTCTTGCATCAGATGAATTCGAAGGGCGCGCGCCGGGAACTAAAGGCGAAGAACTTTCGGTCAAATATATCAGTGACCAGTTCAAGAAGATCGGATTGAAACCAGGAAATCCCGACGGGACATATACGCAGGAAGTCCCTCTGGCTGGCATCAAGAGCGAACCGCGAATGTCGTTCATCACTGGCGACAAGATGATCGATCTCAAATATCCGGATGATTTTGTCGCTTCGTCGGCGCGTCTGCAACCGGAGATCAAGATCGATAAGTCCGATGTAGTCTTTGTCGGATACGGAGTCGTAGCGCCGGAGTACGGCTGGGACGATTACAAAGATGTCGATGTGCACGGCAAAACGATCCTGATGTTGATCGGTGATCCGGCGGTTCCAGATCCGAAAGATCCGTCAAAACTCGACGACAAGATGTTCAAGGGTAAAGCGATGACGTATTACGGCCGCTGGACCTACAAATATGAAATCGCAGCTCAAAAGGGTGCGGCCGCGGCAATCATTATCCACGAAACCGAACCCGCTGCGTATCCGTGGCAGGTGGTGAGATCGAGCTGGGGCAAGGAAAATTTCGAGCTCGATAATCCGAACAAAAACATGGATGCTGTTTCGGCGCGCTCATGGATTACGGTCGATATTGCAAAGAAATTGTTGACCGATTCCGGTCAGGATTTCGATGCGCTCAGGAAATCCGCGATCACGAAAGCTTTTCGACCGGTGGCGCTGAATGCGAAAGCGAACATCGACATCAAGCAGCAGATTCGCTCATTCAAATCGCACAACGTGATCGGCAAACTCGACGGGGACGATCCGAAATTACGGGACGAATACGTTATTTACACCGCGCACTGGGATCATCTCGGGCGACATCCTGAATTGCAGGGCGATCAGATTTTCAACGGCGCGATCGATAATGCGTCCGGCGTTGCGTCCGTTATTCAGCTTGCAACTGCCTTTACAAAATTAAATCCGCCACCAAAACGGTCGGTGTTGTTCATGGACACGACTGCCGAAGAAGCCGGGTTGCTTGGCGCCAAATACTACGTCGAGCATCCGCTGTACCCGCTGGAGAAAACGCTGGCCGAGATCAACATCGACGGCGTGAATCCCTGGGGCAAAACGCAAGACCTCGAAGATCTCACCGATCGCAATTCAAGCTTGGACGACTTGTTAGGCGAGGCCGCCGCGCGACAAGGGCGCGTGATGAAGCCGAGCACTGAGCCGGAAAAAGGCGGCTTTTATCGGGTCGACAGTTTCGAATTTGCAAAGGCCGGCGTTCCTGTCCTGCACCTGGCGCGCGGCATCGACGTCATTGGCAAGCCGCCAGAGTACGGAAAACAGAAGCGCGACGAATTTGTAGCTAAACATTATCATCAGCCGTCCGATGAAGTTGATCCCGGCTGGGATCTCTCCGGCGCCGTGCAGGATGTTCAACTGCTGTTCGAAGTCGGCTACCAAGTCGCCAATGGCGACAAATTCCCGGAATGGAAAGCGGGAAGCGAGTTCAAGGCGAAACGCGAGAACAAAAGCCAGAAGAACCTCGCCAATGACCGCTTACGACCGCACCGAAACTGAGTTGCAATGTGGCGGATTAGATGATTGAGTCGGGCTTCGCAAATCTGGAAATCTGAATGGGCTCTCTTAAGAAAAGACGGAAATCAAAAATTGCCAAGCACAAGCGCCGCAAACGCATGAAGGCGCATCGGCATAAGAAACGTCTGCGTTACAAGGTGTAACCTGCAAGGTTCTGGCGACCACAGAACGCCCAACGTGCAACACCAGGGTTTGTATAATTGATGTTGAGGGTTTGGTGTTGAATACGCGATGCGTCTGCGGCGAGGCGCGTGCGCTCTCCAGAGGAGGCGGTTTGCCGAACGTGCCGCAGAAAGATAAGATTAGAGCCATGAAGGCGCCGAAGAAGTGGTCTGGTTCGCCACTTCGATGTTTGCTTGTACCATTAGTTCTTCTCCTTACGGCGAATGCATTTGCTGACCCGATTACGAAAACTTCGCCGGCAAAAATTCCGCGCCCGCAGCAGTCAAAACAAAGTGTGCGGCAGGATGATTCGCTCAATGTAAAACGACCTTCAGACCTCGCTTTGCGTCCCGGAGGCGAACGCAAGGCTGGCGCGCTCACGCATTTTGTTGAAGGAATGGTTTTCGAAGAAAACGGCGAGATGGATCGCGCGCTGGAGGCCTATCGCAAGGTACTCAACGTCGATCCGGGCCAGTCGCAACTCGCCGCGCGCGTAGCGGGCTTGCTGATACAGGACGACGATTTTCCACAGGCTATTGACGTGCTGAAAGACGCAATCAAGGCGAATCCGAATAATGCCGAGCCTTATCAGCAACTCGCTTTTATTTATGCGAGGTATCTCAAGAAAACAGACCAGGCGATCGATTATGCCAACCGAGCCATCGCACTAAATCCGGCAGACGTGGAAGCTTACCAGCGCCTTGTCGAAATCGAAATTGCAGCCGGACAACAGAAGAAGGCCCTCGAAGCTCTGGACCGTGCCACCAAAGTTCGCAGTAACGATCCCAATTTCTGGATGCACCTCGGAAAGCTTTACGTGGCTATTCTTTTCAAATCTGACTCGCAGCCGAAACCGGACGAATTGAAAAGGGTCAATGAGATTTTCAAAAGAGCAGCCGAACATGCCGGAGACGACCCCGCGATCCTCAAGGACGTAGCAGACTATTACGCGGCATCCCAGCAATTGAAGGAAGCGATCCCGCTTTATCTGCGAGTTCTGGAACTCCAACCCGAGGACGCAAATGCGCGAGAAAAACTGGCGACGGGTTTTATTCTGACGAATCAGCGCGGCAAAGCTGTCGAGATGCTTGAGCAAATCATCAAGGAGCACCCCGACAAATATCAGCCCTACGATCTACTGGCACAGGTACTGGATGATGAAGCGCGATCCCTGCAGCGCGAAAACCGCATTGACGAAGCAAAAGCGAAGTTTGCAAAGGTAGCCGCGAATTATGAGCAAAGCCTGTTGATAAATCCAAACCACGCCAGCACCTATTTGCATTTGGCAGCGTTGCTTGTCGGACCGTTAAAAGACCCAAGTCGGGGGGTACAATTGTTAGCAGACGCTCGGCGCCGATTTCCCGGCGCGCCGGAGATTGTTTACTACCTGGCGATCGCTCAGCGCGAGGCGAAGCAGAACCAGCAAGCTGTGGCAACTTTCGAGGAGGCGTTACACGAAGCGCAGCTCGACCAAGATGACGATGTAGTAAATGCCAAGTTTTACTTCAATTACGGAGCGGCGGCCGAGCAAGCCGGTCTGTACGAAAAAGCGGCTGATTTGCTTCGCAAGTCAATTGCGCTCGATCCCGCTAATTCGGCAGAGGCATGCAACTACCTGGGCTACATGTGGGCGGATCACAATATGAATCTCGATGAAGCTGAGACCATGATCAGGCGCGCCCTCGAGAGCGAACCAAACAATGCCTCGTATCTGGACAGCCTTGGTTGGGTGGAATTTCGAAAAGGCAAATTTGATCAGGCATTGACCGATCTGCTTCGCGCTGCAAAGGGCGCGGAGCGCGACGACCCGGTTGTATTTGAACACATCGGCGACACTTATTTGAAATTGAATCGCATGGCGGACGCATTGGCTGCCTGGCAAAAAGCGCTGACACTCGACCCGAAAAACAAAAACCTTGCGGAAAAGGTCGAGGACACCAAGAAGAGGATCAGCAAGGATTTGCCGAAAACAAATCCGACATAGTGATCGCAGACGGAGATTAAATATCGAACATCCAACGCCGAACGCCCCACGCCTAACTCTGAACTCCTAAATTCGACGTTCGATGTTGGACGTTCGACGTTGGGCCTTCCTGCACGTTACATGAAGGAATATCCCACGCCGTGGCAGCGCAAGACCATGTGGGCGGCGCTTACTGCCTGCTTTGTGGTTCTGCTCGTCATCATCGTCGGCGCTGTGATTTGGGCCGCGGCCAATGTCATTAGTTTCCTCCAGCCAATTCTGATCCCGGTAGCCATCGCTGTGATCCTCACTTATCTGCTCGATCCGCTGGTGACGAAAATGTCTCGCGGAACACTGAGTCGCACGAAAGCTGTGGCTCTCGTATTTGCGATTGCGTTTTTCGCGCTGGGAGGATTGGCCGCGTGGCTCATCCCCACCATCTCCATTCAGAGCGCGAATTTTGCGAGGCAAGTTCCCGCGTACACCGAACGAGCGCGAGACTACACAGCCGATCTGATCTATCGATTCGACCACACATTCGGCTTGCTTGGTGGAGCGCACGGAAAATCTGCATCGACAAGTCTCACGAACTGGCTCATCGGCCCAGCTGCATCTCCTTCTCCTCACGCACAGTGGACTGCCACTCCAGCCCCTTCGCCGCAAGCCACTGCGCCCGCAACCGAAATTATTGCTTCAAGCCCGCCGAAGCTGACGACTGCTGAACGTCAGCGCATTCAGGCTTACGTAGAAAAGCAAATGCCGAAATTGGAGCAAGCGTTCCCGATCGTGCTGGGAAAGCTCTGGGACATTCTGAAGAAAAGCATCGGCGGATTTCTTGGCGTCACAGGTTTTCTGCTCAGTCTCATCCTGGTGCCGATTTATCTCTTTTTCTTGCTGAACGAAAAGCCACGCATTCAACAGCGATGGAAAGAGTACCTGCCGCTGCGCGAATCGCCCTTCAGAGATGAGGTCGCGGACGTGCTGTCAGAAATCAATCGTTATGTCACGGCGTACTTTCGAGGCCAATTACTGGTGTGTCTGGTGGATGGCATACTCATCGGGGTGACGCTGACGATTTTCGGTCTCAATTTTGCGCCGCTTATTGGTGTGCTTGTCGTCATCCTGACCATGATTCCTTACATTGGGATCATCATCTGCTGGGTGCCGGCCGTTCTCATTGCCGCTTTTCAATGGGGCGACTGGACGCATCCCATAATCGTAACCGGAATTTTCATCGCGATACAAAATCTCGAAGGCATCTTTTACGCTCCCCGAATTGTCGGAAATTATGTCGGATTGCATCCGATGACAGTGATTGTGTCGATCTTTGTGTGGGGTCTGATTATTGGCGGGGTAATAGGTCCACTCCTTGCCGTGCCGCTTACCGCTACAGTCAAGGTCCTCCTTGCACGTTACGTTTGGGGCCGACGTTTGAGGCAACAGGTCCTCCAATCAACTGAGGCAACTCTTCCGGTTCAAGAAACCGAGATAGCGACTCAGGCGTAGCGCGGGCACGAAGACGCTTTGGGAGAAGCAAGCGCACTGTCGCCCACCCAAACACGGACACGAATGGCAGAACGAATCAAATTTGTCCGGCACGGAAGAGCTCGCCAGTTGTGTTCCGGTGTGGAGTCTTTCTTCCAACGGCGGCGCTGGCTGGCTCGCCTCGGCGTTGTAGTTGTCGTATCGGCAGTCGCTCTTTTGGTTAGTATTGTTTTATTCAGTTACGGGTCAAGATTGTACGACGATTGGCGTCAAAGCCGTTTGCTGCGCCGCGCCACTGCGCTGCTACAGGAAGGAAAACTCAACAAAGCGGCGCAGACTGCACAAGAACTCGTGGCGCGCCATCCCGATTCTCTGCCAGCCCTTCACGTTTTAGCAGAAGCAGCGGAAAAACAGAATCTGGAAGAGGCCGTGAAATGGCGCGAGCAAATAGCGCGACTTCTCCCAACCGACTTGGAGAGCCAGCTTAATCTGGCTTCCGCTGCGTTGCGCTTTGGAAAACTGGATGTTGCGCGGCAAGCGCTCGATCGCGTGCCTTCAAGTGATCGGGACAAGGCAGCTTTTCACGTCGTCGCAGGCTGGCTGGCTCGTGCCGAGGGCAATTTGGCAGAGCAAGAGGAACAGTTCGCCGCCGCTGTAAAGAAAGAGCCAACGAACGATCTTTATCAATTTAATCTTGCGGCCCTGCAGATTTACTCTCGCGACGCGGAAAAAAGCGAGAAAGCGCGCTATACTCTCCAGCGACTCAGCAAAATGGCTCCTTACCAAAGCGGAGCGCTGCGGGCATTGCTGAATGACGCGGTGGCACGCAACGACCTCATCGCGGCGGACAATTTTGCGCAGCAGCTCCAAATGTCGCCGGAGGTCACGTTCGGCGATTATCTCCTTTGTCTGAACTTTTATCGGAAGCTCGACCAGAAAAAATTTCGCTCAATCCTGGAGAGGGTGAAACCAGTTGCTGCACGCGATCCCTCCAATCTCGCATCGCTCATGGATTGGATGAAACAAAACGGACTTGCGGGAGACGTTGTCAAGTGGATCGACAAGTTGCCGGCGGCGCAGCTAAGTTCGACGGCGACATCCGTGGAAGTGGCTGACGCCTATGCGACAGTAAAAAATTGGCCGCGCTTGAAGCGTTGGACGCGCGCCGGAACGTGGGGCGAGTCCGAATACCTTCGCGTCGCATATCAGGCAATTGCCACGAGACAATCACGGTCCCGCAGCGGAAATCCTAACACCGAGTTCGATTCGCTCTGGCGTTCTGCGGAGCAATTGGCAAATGAGCAGCCAGAACGTGAACTGACACTGGCGCGCCTTGCCTCCAAGTGGGAACTTGAAAAAGAATCCGAAGGACTCTGGTGGCGCGTCGCAGAAAATCCCCCGACGCGGCGGGAGGCGCTTGAGGAGCTTCGCCGGTTTTATCGCGGGAAGAATCAAACAGACAGGCTTTACGACGTTCTCCAGCGCCTTCATGAAAGCTCCCCGAACGAGGCGCCGATTACAGCGGATCTCGCTCGGCTCGGTCTCAATATGGGACAAAATACAGAGCAATCGCATCAACTTGCCAAGGAGGCATTCGATCGCGCGCCAAACGAGGTTAATTGCGCTCTGACTTACGCCTTTTCGTTATCACGACTTGGGAGAAACGCCGAGGCTGTTACGATTGTAGAGAGTTTGCCGCCCGAGCAATTGCATGATCCGCATGCATCCGTTTACGTCGCGCTGTTACTGGCTGAGGTGGGCCAGATCGAAGCAGCCAACAACTACATCGCGACCGCTGATGACGGGAACATCTACCCCGAAGAAGAAAAGCTCCTGGATGAAGCAAAAACCAACCTCGCGACCGCAGCTGCAACTCCGTCACCAATGATTTCTGCCGTTCCGGCTGAACTGAGCCCGACGCCAACGGCTTCGCCACGCTAAATCGTCAAAAAAGCTTTCTCCTCTTCCGGAATCGCCTTCGTCCATTGCGCAATATCCCGAGATTTATGCGTTTCTCGGGTCCAGCCGGCTGGAGGAGCCAATCAACCGATTCAAAGCGACCGCTGTTTTCCACGGTCGTGCTCACAACGGCATCCTCGACGGGAGAACTTCGACCGGAATTCCCGTTTACAACGTCTCGGCACCTGCGCTTCGCAAAACCGGGAAGCCGTATCGCGTCGTCGAACTGTAGGGCGTCTGTGTCAGACGCCAATCCAGCTCGTCCGCTACACAGACAGCCTTTTCGTCGCCACGAGCCGCCACGCATCTACATCCGCGCGGCTTCGTGTAGGCGAAACGCAGCGGATAGCTTTGAGTGAGTCAAAAATGACTTCAGGAAACGGCACTTTGATCGAATCGGCTAATTCGCGGCGAGCTGTAGCCGGCATGTACTTGTAGATCAGACTCAAGTGCGGTTTCAGCTCGTAATGAGACGAATCTTGCACAGCATTGCGAATAATTGCATTGAGCTGCCGCAATTTTCTATTCGGCGCGAATTGCACAAAGAGTGTCTTGATAAATTCATCGGAGTGACCGATCCGAACCGCTTTGAGGTATATGGGTTGCCATTCGCGCGCAGTTCTTGAGAGCGTTTTCTCAGCCGCATCGGAGTAATTTGGCCCGACGTGAATCGTCACGTGCGGTTCGAAAAGAGGCGCGTCATACCGGCGCGCGAGATCCTCGATCAGCCGCTGAAAAAATCTGTGCGCCGGCTCTGCCGGAATGAGCCAATACGCAATGAAGGAGGAATGTCCCTGTATGTTAATCTTTGACACACCGCGTTAACTCCACTTCTGCAATTCAACAATATTGCCTTCCGGATCTCGCGCGTACACAACGCGAAGAGTACCGACCCCATCCACTTTTGTTGTTCCAATGTTCCCCACTGCGCTTCCGCCGGCGGCCGTGACCGCCTGCAACGCCTGATCCACGTCCTCGACCCCAAATGCAATATGACCGAACCCGCATTGGTTTGGTGCCGGCAGTCCGCACTCGATCATTTGATCGTAGCTGAAAATCTCAAGCGTCGGAGCGTCATCGTCGTAGCGGGGCAAACGCAAGTGAAGGCCGGTAAG
>Ga0193729_1000392_pt1 | contig 22690 bp, 18 predicted proteins | sample U1c2metaG_FD_143036 | JGI IMG/M metagenome (GOLD analysis project Ga0193729, IMG submission 143036) | Soil microbial communities from a riparian zone of the East river system, Colorado, United States - U1c2 | ecosystem: Environmental > Terrestrial > Soil > Riparian zone | place: USA: East River...
TGTACGAGCCGAACAAGTTGAACGTATTTGACTCTTTTGAGGACACGATGAAGAGCATTCATGCCCGGCCTCATTGGGGCAAATTTCATCGCCCGCCGTCTCGGGAATATGTGCAGGCAACCTACCCCCGGTGGGCAGAGTTTGAAGCGGTGCGAAAACGCCTCGACCCGGGTGAGACGTTTTCAATTTTTCATCAGGACGAAGCCCGATAGGCATTGATCCGCCTCCGTGCCTATTGCAGCAGAACGACTTGCGGGGCGCCGTTTGGATTGCTGAACTCCGATCGCAGATCAACGTGCGATGTTCTGTCACTCGTCGGCTTCGCCAAATCGGTCTTCGCCGAAATTTTTCATGGCTCTGCGGAGCCGCATCCAAACTAGTGAGCGTCTTTGAGCCGAATAGAACCGCGCAGCGATTCAGCTAACTGGGAATATAGGACATGTTTATTGTAGCGTGTTTGCACCGTCTCCGACGCAGCCTGGCCCAATGACTCACGAAGGTCCCATGCGTTCATAATTGCAGCGGCCAGGCCCTTGACGTCGCCAACCACTACGAGACGACCGTTTACGCCATCGCTGACGAGTTGTTCAAACGCTCGAATTTTGCTAAGTACGACGGCTGCGCCGCAGGCCATCGCCTCCAGCGCCGCCAGAGCGACGGCCTCATTAGCCGACGGCATCGCATATACACCGCAGCGGCGGAAAAAATCGCGCACCTCGGCACGACCGACAAAACCATGAAACCTTATGCGGGATGAAAGGTCCAGATCAGCTGCAAGCCCCTCCAGCATCGGCTTATCCGGACCAGTGCCAACAATGTCCAGACTCCATTCGTCAGGTAAATCCGCCATCGCTCGAATAAGATCACTTGTCCGTTTCTGCTTATTGGTCAGGCGGGTCACGGTCAGGACGGTCTTGCTGCGTTGCGCAGCAGGGTCAGGAAAGAATTCCGAAACATCACAGCCGTTGGGCTGAAGCTTGGAGCGGCCGCCGTGTTTCTCGATCATCCGGCATTCGTCCTCCGTCTGCCCGTAACACAGGACGGCCTTCTTAAAAGCACTTGGCTTGAATAACTTCACTACACCTTGTGACAGTCCGCCATGATCTGCGCCCGTCACCGGCAAACCAACGCGCTGTACGATATGGTCGAACCTACCGCTCCAATATTCTTGTATATACAGCAAATCCATATCATCCTGGATAAGCGCTTCTCGAAGCGACCCCATAAAGGCGATCGTGTTAATGCGCTCTTCGGCGTACAAGGACCAGCGCGTCACCCGGCTAAGCCGTTTGAGCCCAACCTGCTCGAACGGTCTATACCAGCGGTCCAATGGAAGAAATCGAACAGGGAGGCCTGCATCCGTTTCGTACTTCCCGGCTTCATACAGTGCCGGAATATAGAGGGTAGGATTGATACCGTTTTCCAATAGGCCGCGCGCGTAGTACCATGACCAGTCGTTTCTGTAGCTTTCTAAATAACTCTGTCGGCTCTGACCCTGTACCCGTTCGAAGAATCCTTCGAAGGAGCCACAGCTTAACAGCATTGCTACGTTCATGATATTTTTCTCAATCGGATACCAGTATTCTCGCCGAAGGGAAGCTAATGTACCCTCAATCGATACAGAGCGAGCACGCTGCTATCGAGTGCATTGGTCTCGCGATCCGCAGCAAGATTGAGTGCCGCACCGGATTCGGCTCAGCTGGAATGCCCTTCCACCATATTTTTTAGCGGCCAGATGTTGCCGCTAATGACTCGTTAGTCGCATGCAGGCTGCGGATGAACCATGTTCTACAATTGCTTGCGAGAGCACCAATTTTAAGCATTGACCATTGGATGCGCGCCTCATAGATAGAAAAGGCACAAATGTGCGTTTATTGTCAATCACCGGCGACCTCAGTTCGCGCGATTTGGAATGAGACGTAATAATCTTACTAATTTAGTTAGTGAGGGCGACCGGATCGTAGTGATCCCCGCGGACGTCTTCAATACGCTGCTACCGCGCACGGGCAGACTGGAACGATCGCGGATTCTGAAGGGCGAGCTATTAAGTGCGCCTTCAGCGAGATCAATCTCGTCGTGAATGCCTGGCAGTCGCGAGGGGATGCGCTGGTCCTGTCCACGGCCGAATACAATCTCCATCGCGGCCGAACGCTGGACCGCGAGAGTAACCGAACACTTCACCTAGCTGGGGCACTGAGACAGATGTGTGTCGGGCCGACGAGGACAGCCGCGCCGGGAGGGCAATCCAATCTTGCGGCATCAGCAAGCAAAGCGGCCGCCCCGTCGTCGACTTCGGATGGGCGAGCCGAAAGAAACGTGCTTCAAAGGACAGTTGCCGAGGCTATGCTGGATGCGGTGGTCGATCGAGCCCGCCCACCTCAGGGTGCGGCCACGCGGATCCAACGGACTTTAGCAACGTCTGGTATTGCCCCATGAGCATCGAGCCAATCGGTTTTCTGACGATCATAGTCGGCCTGCTATGTCTACAGTTCGGGTATCTTGCCACCGCGACGACCTTCGTGGTCACGACGCTGTTCGGAGCGGCTGCCGCCGTCCTGATTGGCTCTGCCAACATCCAGCCAGCGCACCTTTTCCTGGCTTTTGTCGCCGCGACCGCGCTGACGCGCCGCCGTGAGTTGGCTAGCGCGGTCATGGCGATCCGTATGCCAAGACCGGGCTTTTGGCTCACGTGCCTGGTACTTTACGGCGTCATCACCGGCATCGTGATTCCCCGCCTTCTGGAAGGAAGCACGCAGATCATTCCGCTTGGAGTTTCGGAATATGCCGACACCGGCTCAACGGTTCCCCTCGGCCCTGTGTCAAGCAACTTCACTCAGGGGGTCTATATGGTGGCGGATCTAGTTTGCTTCACCATGATTGTAGCGATTGGTTCAACTTACGCCGGCTTCGCGGCAGTCGCCAGAGCGCTTGTGGCATACGCCGCGGGAAATGTTTTGTTCGCGTTGCTGGATCTTGGGACCTACTCCACAGGCACACAGTGGATCTTGGAGTTCATGCGAAACGCCCGATACGCACTCCACATTGAGGAGGAGGTGAGCGGGCTAAAACGCATCGTCGGATCTTTTACAGAAGCTTCGACTTTCGCGCACTCGACGCTTGGGGCGCTTGGCTTCACCGGGACGTTGTGGCTGTGTGGGCGCCGCCCAGCGTTGACCGGAACTTTGGCGCTGGCTTCCCTTGTCCTTGTTGTTTTATCCACGTCGTCGACGGGACTCGCCGGTACGCCACCTGTACTCTTGATCTTGTACGCCACAGCTCTGATGCGATGCGGAGTTAATCTCAGTAAGCCTTTTAGCTCGGCGGCTGTCCTGTGCGCGCCACTGCTGGTTGTTGCGGCGATCCTCGCCACACAACTCGACGAAGAGGCGGCTAAACCCTTACGCAACTACCTTGACGAGTTGATCTTCAACAAGTCGATCTCCGCTTCGGGCATCGAGCGGGCATCCTGGAACACCTTCGCGCTGCAGAACTTCTTCGATTCCTATGGACTGGGCGTCGGCCTCGGCACCGCTCGTACGTCGAGCTTTCCCTTGGCGCTTCTGTCAAACGTTGGGGTGCCGGGATCTATCTTCTATCTGTTCTTTGTGGCGTCGGCGCTCGGGCGCCGGCGCGGTACACCGCGCACTTTTCCGGCTGACGTCCGCCTTGCGGCACGCAATGCCTGCCTGGGCCTTATCATAGGCGATATTTTCGCGGCCCCAACTGTTGAACAGGGCCTGTTGTTTTACGTGCTCGCCGGCATGGCCTGTGCCGAACCTGAGCGCAACACTGCAGACCTGTTGCCTGGACCCGGCTGGCAGACTGGAGCGAGAATATGAGCTCGTCCCTGTCCTTCGGCGTCAATGGCCGTTTCCTGACCCAGCCCGTGACAGGGGTGCAGCGCTATGCGCGGAACGTAGTCACCGCCATGAACGCGACCCTTTCTGACTTGGGCGCTAATGCGCCAATCATCGCTCCATGGTCGGCTTCCGATCCCAACCTCTCGACGATGCCACTTACCAGTGCGGGCCCGCTCGCCGGGCACGCTTGGGAGCAGACCGTTCTACCGGCGCAGTGGCGCGGCCGTCTGCTTAACCTGTGCAATACTGCACCTGCCGTGAAGGCCGATCAGGTCGTGTGCATCCATGATGCCAACGTATTCGTCGCGCCCGAGAGCTACGGCCCAGCGTTCCGCACGGCTTACCCTCCGCTTCAGCGCCTTCTCGCCCGACGCGCTGCCAGGATTGCGACGGTTTCGGCCTATTCTGCACGACAGATCGCACAATACCTGCCGGTGCGTGCTGAGGACATTGTCGTGCTCCCCAACGGCCACGAGCACGCGCTCGCCTGGGATCCTGCACTCGCGCACATCGGCCCCACGGTTATAGCCGCTCGCGAGCATTCGGACCGCGGCTTTGTGCTCGCGCTCGGGTCGCGCGCACGTCACAAGAACCTGCAGCTACTGCTCGATGTCGCTCCCGAATTTGCCTCGATGGGCCTCGACGTGGTTGTCGCAGGCGGAGGCGCTGACATCTTCGCTTCGGAGACCCTACCCTCTTCGCCAAATGTGAGGGTGGTCGGCTATGTCACAGATCATGATTTAGCTTACTTGATGGACCGGGCCCTGTGCTTGGTCTTCCCATCTTGGACAGAGGGGTTCGGCCTTCCCATCGTCGAAGCGATGGCACGCAGCTGTCCCGTGGTCTCATCGGACCGCGCAAGCATGCCCGAGGTGTGCGGCGATGCGGCACTGATGGCGCCGCCTGATGATCCCGCCGCATGGGTTCATCACGTGCGCGAGCTGGCGAGTTCAGCGGATCTCAGACAGGATCTCATCGGGCGGGGACACGAACAGGCCCGCCTGTTTTCCTGGGCGCATACGGCCGCCGGCTATGTCGAGCTCATGCGGGAGCCCAAGACGCGTTCCCTTTTGCAAAGCGGTGGGGATCGTCCATCGCCCAACATCGCGGTTGTCGTCGCGACCCTCGGCCGCCCGGGCATCGTGACCGCTACGCTGAACCATCTGCTCGAGACCCAGACTCTGAAACCGGCAGCCGTCATTGTGTCGTGCGCCGTCCGTGAGGACGCTGGCGATGCAGCCAATCTATCGGCTGTCACAATCGTGACCGGACCTCCCGGGTTAGCAGCCCAACGAAATGCAGCCTTGGCGGCACTGCCGACTGGAATTGACGTCGTGGTTTTCTTTGACGATGATTTTGTGGCTGATGCGGACTGGTTGGCCGCGGCGGCTCGGACCTTCCGCGATGATCCGCAGGTTGTCGCCTTCACGGGGCGTGTCCTCGCTGACGGCATCAAGGGACCAGGGTTAAGCTTCAATGAGGCCGTCCGCATTTTGGAGACCCCTGATCACTCCGCTGACTGGTCGCGCATCGAGCCGTTCAGCCCCTACGGTTGCAATATGGCATTCCGTTTGTCCGCAATCGGCGACCTGAGGTTCGACGAGCGTCTCGTACTGTATGGTTGGCTCGAGGACCGCGATTTCGGCGCGGCTCTTGCCAAGCGCGGAGGGCGGCTCATCAAGTGCGCGAGTGCCTGCGGGGTCCACATGGGTGTGAAGAGCGGTCGGGTGGTGGGGGATCGGCTTGGTTATTCGCAGGTCGTTAACCCAATCTATATGCTGTGCAAGGGGACAATGACCGTAGGACAGGTTGCCGGCCAACTTTTTAGGAACATCACAAGCAACGTAGTGGGCGCAGTGAGGCCAGAGCCCTTCATCGACCGAAGGGGGCGGCTAAGAGGCAATCTCCGAGGACTTGCAGATGTGCTGCGGGGGCGCCTCGATCCGGAGCGTGCGGCAGCGATCCGGCCTACGACAAAAGCGTAATGAGTCGCGTTAGCAGTACGGCTCCGAGGGAGAAAGGCGCGACTGCGGTAGACGGGCGAGCCTTCGCGACTGCCGAGTGCACAAACTACTTCGCAACTACTTGCCATTAGTCTAATGCCTGAAACCTCGCTGGAGCTGGCCGACTAGTTGAGCATAGGTCCGGGATTGCAATAATGCTGACAATGAAAACCATTCTGGGCGCTGGCTGGACAGTTTCCTCCCGACTGGCAGGCCGCCTGTTGGACTTTGTTACGGTTTTGGTCCTGGCCAGATTCCTGACTCCGGCCGACTTCGGGCTGACTGCACTCGCTATGACTCTGACAGTTATAGTGGACACTGTGCTTCAAGTTCCGCTAATTCAAGCGCTGACACGTCTGAACAGCGTTGAGAAATCTCACCTCGACACCGCCTTCACGTTGGGCGTTCTAAGAGGTGTTTTTTTCTCATTTGTTGTTCTCGCGGCGGCTTGGCCGTTTGCCCACATTTACAATGACGGTCGTCTCCTACCATTGATCGCCACACTTGCTATCGGGCCAATGGCCCGCGGCCTCTATAGTCCCGGTATCGTAAAGTACATTCGGCAAATGAGCTTTCGACAAGTATTTGTCGCGGAGATATTGGGAAAAATAATATCCTCGATCGTAGCCATCTTGGTCGTATACCTGGGAGGTGGATATTGGGCCATTGCAGCGAGCAGCGTAACGGCGCCTGTCGCAATGACTTTAATTTCGTATCTTCTTGCGCCGTATCGGCCAGCACTCTCCTTATCCAAGTTTTCGGAATTTTCGACATTCCTGGGATGGTTCAGCACAGCGCAAATAGTCTCAACTTTAAGTTGGCAATTTGATCGAATATTGCTCGGGTACACCATCACTAAAGCCGAGCTAGGCCAGTTTACGATGGCCAGCGATTTGGGCGACATGCCCACGCAGAGTTTGATAGGTCCGGCAATGACGCCGGTTATGGCGGCGTTCGCGAGAATCAGTGACGATCGCGAGAGACTTCGAAATGCATATTTGAAAGCCTCGCGCTTTGTGATGCTGCTTGCGGCGCCGACATGCATAGGCATGTCGCTGACTTCAGATCTGATTGTCGACGTGCTCTTGGGCGCTAAATGGAAAGAAACGGCTATCTATTTACAGTGGCTAGCTCTCTCGGTCGTGCTCAATGCCTTCTATCAACCTGTGCAATCTCTTGCACTTGCGATCAACCGAACGGACGTCATATTTCGGCTGAGCCTCGTCGAACTGTGTTCCAGAGTTGTTTTGGTGTCGTTGGGGGTGTATTTTTATTCACTGATGGGCGTGGTTGCGGCGCGTGTGGCAATGTCGTCGATCTGGTTTATTTTGTCATTAATAGCCGCGCAGCATCTGATTGGCGTAAAACTGGCTTCTGAGGTAGGCAATCTGTGGAAAGTGGCAGCAGCGTGCTCCGCAATGGCCGTTTTGGTTCTGATACTGCGCCATGGATTAGCCGGACATGACCTTAACGCACTCATCGAATTAGTCCTTACTGCTGCTTTTGGCGCCGTCATCTTCGTCGGCACGCTCTTCGCGCTCGGGGTCCGATTTAAAAGCTACCTCGAAGTGGGTTAAGTGATCGACCACGACGCGCCCGATCGGGCTTCGCGCACCGCAGGGTCAGTTCACCCCCCTGCTTGGCGGAGTGGCGTGCCCTGATATCCCTCCGCGCGCGATGCGGTGCTTGATGCTCACGGCAGACGTGAATTGGTAGATCACGGTCGTCGAGAAGCGGGGTTGCTGGCCAGTGTATCAATGGTTAGCATCAAGGGGACAACCTGCGAACGTGCCTTTGGCCATTTGCAAATGCCGATGTTCCGGCGGCGGATGCGTTTGCGTAGCACCGCACGATGTCGAATGCATCGCCATCGCGACTTGCCGAGGCCGACATGACAAATGATGGAACCAGGTCGATACATTGACCTCAGCGAGGAACTTGTACGATGAAAATTTCGCCTCTTGACTTCTTGGTCGCCGCCATCGTTACTTTGAATATCCCAGTTGCACACGCGGCTTCCGCGGAGGCTTCGAGTTCCTGCGAACTCCGCCCTGTCATGATCGAGAACTTCGACGAGGAAACCGCCCCAAACCGTCGAATCGAAAGCATCTCCTCCCGTCGAATCGGCCCGGCGCGCTGGACCGCCCACACGCCCTGGAGCGGCGATTTTGGCGACGCGAGGTTCGCGGATCCGGACCCCGGAGGCCCTTTCAAAATCAAGGACGGAATCCTTTCTATAACGGCTTCCAAGAACCAGGAAGGGAAGTGGACTTCGGGCCTTATCGCCGCAGCCGATGCGACAGGCGCTGGCACAGGAACACGCTACGGATATTTCGAAGTGCGCATGAAGATGCCACCAGGGCCTGGCACTTGGCCGGCCTTTTGGCTAGCGGCGCTAAAGCCAGTGGAAGGCTCAGACGGCAATATAGAAATCGATGTCATCGAATACTATGGCCACTCCACGTCCTCCTACCAGGCCGTCGTACATGTCTGGTACAAGGACGTAGCCAAGAATAGAGGCAAAGACCTGAAGGTGGATGTCCCGGATGGTTCTTTGGTCGAAGACTTTCACACCTTCGGAGTCGACGTGTCACCGCAGGCCCTGGTTTTCTTTCGCGACGGCAAGCCGGTCTGGAGTCAGCCGACGCCGCCCGAGCTAGACGGCCCCTTGTACCCGCTCGTTAACCTTGCGCTCGGTAGCGGCTGGCCCATCGACAAGACGCCGAACCCGTCCACGCTTCTTGTCGACTACGTCCACGTATACGGACGGGATGCTGGCCCGCCAGAGGGTTGCCCGGCAGGACCACCGCGCTGATTGACCATAGGATCGGCTCGTTCGAAGGAAAGGATCGAACACCGCGTCGTCTCGACTTTCATGGGAGCTCGGGACGATCCCTTCCCTCTCCTGTTGGGTGCAGATATCTTTGTGCTACCTTCGCGTGCTGATCCGGTGCCCCTTGTATTATGGCAGCCTTCAGAGCGCGTTTGAGAGGCAGAACGAGCGGTGATCGAGACGGTCGATGGTTTGCAACATGATTGATCGGTTCCAACCGATGCGCGAATGCTGCGAGCATCCGCCGCGCAAGCGGCCGATCGTGCATGGAACTCGCGCTCGAAATTGCCTCACGGCTTGTGCCTCAACATAACTATACCTTCGATACCTTTAGGTTAATTCCAGCTACTTCGATGCGCGACTTGCCAATGGTGATTGGCGACATTACCTTTGGATTTTCATAAGCAATGGATCAAATCCTCCGGGACATGACCAGACCCAACAACACCCAAAGCCCCTGGCCGAGACCTTGGTCGGAGAAGACCGACAGTCCGAAGCTGGCCGTGGTCATCTCCTGCTATAATTACGAGTCCTTCGTCGAGCGCGCCATTCAAAGTGTCCTCAAGCAGGCCCCCCATGACTGCGAGATCGTCGTCGTCGACGACGGATCGACAGACGGTTCGTGGGACGTGATTAACCGCTCCGGAGTGACAGCCTTCAGGATCGATAACAGCGGCGCACGGCTCGCCTGCTTATACGGCCTCGACCGGACCCAGGCGCCGTTCGTGCTCTTCCTTGACGCCGACGATGAACTTAAGCCCGGCGCGCTTGGCACGATTATCGACCGGCTGGACCCGGGCGTTGCAAAGCTTCAATTTCCCCTCACGCGGATCGATGCAGACGGCAATGTGATCAGTGGCGCGCTTCCGGCACTCGAGGCCTTCCGCGGTCGTGACGATCTCGCTCGTCACGTGCTCAAACGCGGCGTCTACAAATCGCCGCCGACCTCGGGGAACGTGTTCCGCCGGGATTTGTGTGAATTCCTTCGGGAAGCCAACTACGACAAGTTTGTCGACGGCGTTATCGTGTTCGCGGCGCCATTTTTGGGCGATGTTGTCAGCGTTTCCGAAGAACTCGGATGCTATCGCATCCACGGCCGCAACGATTCGGGCCTCGGGCGTACGCCTGACGCCGACTCTCTTGAGCGCGACATCAATCGCTTTCTGGCGAGGATGGAACATCTGCGCGCGATCATACGACGGCTTGAGCCGGATCAAGAACTGGTGGATGCCCGTAAGACCTTCTATTTTCGCGAGCACAAGTTCTGCCTTGATATCGCGTCAGGACAACGGCCGCGATTGATCGCGCTGCCGGGGCTGCTCGCCAAACTCGTCGGCGGGCCTTTTTCTGTAAAGAACAAGGTCGCCATGGCCATCTTTTTCTCTGTCGGTACAGTGCTGCCGAACCACGGAGGCAAGGCGCTTCTCGCTTATCGACTTAAAACCGGGCACCGGTCGGCACTCGGTTTCGCGAAGGAGCTGGTTGGATGGCGAGTTCCGGTCCAGAACTGACCTGGCGCTGACGTGGACAAACTCCCGCCCGACGGATGACCGGCGACGCTTCAAGACACCGTCAATTGTGGGCAAGTGCGGCCTCTGCGTGTAGGGTAGTGACACGGGCCGTTGGTTGGTAGTCAAAGCCGCCTTGCCGGCCGAACGATTCAATGCCCAACTTGCGTAGTGCAGCAATGGCGTTAGCGGCATGCTCGTCTGCATTGTCTGTGTAGACGGGATAAGCGTTTGCAAGGGTGTTACTTCCCTCGAGCCGTAAGTCTCCGGCGAACAATCCGTTCTCCGAGGCGTGCCGCCTGAAGTCACGCTCTGCCGTTTCAACGGAACCGAGAACATGATCGGCATTAACTTCCACCGCAAAATACTCCCGACCACCAGACCGTCCATAAAAATCGGAATATACTGTGAGGCGCTTCCACGCCCCCGTATGGGAAAAATTGTAGAGTATGGAATCCTTGAAGCCTCGATCACCCGAGAAACTGAAAAACAGGCTGATGAGCGTCACCGTCTGGAGGTTCTCTTTAGAGAGTGTGCCGCATAAATCCTGAATGCGTTCAAGCGGTATGGTCGACACCAGGCGGTTTGCAGCCACGCGTCGGAGCCCCGCCTCGAGAACGAACATCCATTTTTTGCAGGCTGTGCATTTCCGTTCCGAGGAGAAACGTAACGCCAGACCTCTCCAGCCGCTGCGTCGCGCCCTGGTAAAGATGGGCAAAGCCTTCCCTCGGGCGCGCAAGCTGCGTATTCGGAACTGACTTCGCAGCAGAGTTCAGCAAACGGCGAAAAAAGGTGCTGAAGGATGCGTGCTCTTTGATCCACAGCATTCGCTTCTCCGCAAATTCCAGGTCGATCTTCTCTGCTGGAAGACCGTAGAAGCGTTTCATGTAATTTCCCAATCCAGAGCGGTGCAGCAGGTGGGCGCCGATCCAGTACTGGGCAAAATCCTTCGCATTCCGGAGTCGGCGGCGAAAGATGCGAGCGAACAAAACAGACGACACGATACGGAGCCACTCGACAGGACCGGCGGCTATAATGTCATCCTTGATCGAAATGGGATATTGCGTAACTACGCCCTGCGGGTTCAGCCTGCCCCAACTCGGATCGATCGGAACGTATAGCGGAAGAATCTCAGGCAGGTGCGCCAACAGGGGCGAGTCGTCCTGAAATATAAAGCTGCCGATATCGAAGGTATACCCTCCAATGCTGCGGTCGATATGATTGCCTCCGATATGGGCGTACTCATCGACGACGAGTACGCGTTGATAGCCGTCCTTTAGCAGGACGGACGCGGCGACAAGTCCGCTGATTCCAGCGCCTAAAACTATCACGTCATAACTATCCGCCACGGTGCTGTGATTTGCTACGGTGACGTTAAGCATATGACTTCTCTTCGAAAATGGATGGACCGGGAGAAGGATCAAGAACGTGCTGTGTAAATACATGGGCCCGCGCCGAACCGCGAGATAACGGCAATTGGGTCAATCTAGCATTGTTGAAGCCATTAAGCCAACGGCACGGTCGCCGAACGATGCGGCGACCCCGTCAGCCGTTGTGCGATTTTCCATCGGACGATCGCCAAGACCAATGGTGCATGGAATTCACGGCCCATGCCGGCTCCTGAGGGCGGCGTGCCGGTCAGCAACGGACGGCCGCGAAAGTCCATTAACAATCTTCTGAGGATTTCCCGAAGCGATACCGACGGACAATCGCCGCCCGTTGTCATGCAAAGCCCCGCGGACTATGGTTTTTCCAGATTTTTCCGCATTAATTTCCGTCCCTGCAGCGCCGAAGGTATGCAATTCCGTGAAGGTCGCAATCATTCACTACTGGCTCGTCGGTATGCGGGGCGGCGAGAAGGTGATCGAGGCGCTTTGCGAGATGTATCCGCAGGCCGACATTTTCACCCACGTCTACGTGCCGGCCATGGTCTCCGACAGGATTCGCCAGCACCGCATAATTCCAACGTTCATCAACTCGCTGCCGCGCGCGAGCAAGATGTACAAGACATATCTTCCCCTGATGCCGCTTGCGCTCGAACAACTCGACCTGCGCGGCTACGACCTCATCATCAGCAGTGAATCGGGACCAGCCAAGGGGATCATCGCGCCGTCCGAGGCGCTCCACGTCTGCTATTGCCACACGCCGATGCGCTACATCTGGAACATGTATCACGACTACCGCAACAGCGCGGGCCGAGTGGCGCGGCTGATGATGCCGCCGCTTACGCACTACCTGCGGATGTGGGACGTGACGTCGGCCGCGCGGGTCGACAGCTTTGTTGCGAACTCGGCAACGGTTGCAAGGCGCATTCACCGATATTACGGCGCGAATTCGGTCGTCATTCACCCTCCGGTCGATACCGGCGCATTTTCGGTCGCAGCCCCTGCCAAGCTTGGCGATTATTATTTGATGGCCGGCGAACTCGTATCCTACAAACGGCCGGATCTCGCCGTGCAGGCCTTCAACGAAATGAAGCTAAAACTGGTCGTGATCGGCGGCGGCGAGATGCTCGATGAAGTTCGCCGCCTTGCCGGGCCCACCGTCACGGTCCTGGGGGCCCAGCCGTTCGATGTCCTGAAGCAACATTACGCGCAATGCCGCGCGTTGATCTTTCCGGGCGAGGAGGATTTCGGGATGGTGCCGGTCGAAGCCATGGCGAGCGGCCGTCCTGTCGTCGCGTTTGGACGCGGCGGCGCTACCGAAACCGTTGCCGCGGGCGTGTCAGGTGTTTTCTTTGCCGAACAATCCGTTGAGGCCATCTCCTCGGCGGTCGGAAGTTTGGCAGGTCTCGAAATCAATCCGGAAAAGATCGCGGCACATGCGAACCAGTTCGGCCGGGACCAGTTCTTTCAAAAGATGCGCAACCACATCGATGGTTTGCTGGCCGAAAAATCGATCGCGCATTGATCGCGCGGATCGGATTTTGACGCTCTTTGCTCTCGTCAAGGGTCGAGAGCGGTGTCGATCGCCGACACGGATTCGTCCTCAAGCACGAGGCATGTCAGGCGACCGGTCGCAAAGGCGCCGGTATCGATATTGATCCGGTTTGGTCGCACCTCTATTTCACGGGTGGGCGTATGTCCGTGCACGATAATCTTGCCGAAATCGTCATTGGACGACAGAAATTCTCCTCTTATCCAAAGCAGGTCGCTCTCTTTCTGTCGCGACAGCTCGACGTTGGGTTTCACCCCGGCATGAGCAAAGAAGAAATCGCCGCACTCGAACGAGTTTTTCAAATCTCGAAAAAAGCGAAAATGCGCTTGCGGCAATGCGCCGTGAAAGGCCGATTGCAGCTCGGCGATTTGCTTGCCGTTTGCCAGGGTTTCGGCAGGCACACCGTACGAGACCAGGGTTTCCAGGCCGCCCAACCGCAGCCATTGATCGAACAGACCGCGATCACTTAAGCATTTGATTGCGATCAGTTCGTGGTTGCCCTTCAGGAATACGGTTTCGTGCGTCGCCCCATGTTCGATCAATCGATCGATCGTCTCGCGCGACGATGGACCGCGATCGATGTAATCGCCCAGGAAGACATAAACTGGTCTCTCCGTCAGACGAAGCGCGATATCGGAGTTGATCCGGGCCAGCAAATCATCGAGCAAATCGAGACGACCGTGGATATCGCCGATGGCATAGATCCTTCGATTTGCCGGCAATGATGGACGCCGCCCCTGCACTTTGAGTTCCGCAAGACCCGGAAGAGGAGACAGCACCGTCAACTCGCCATTGCCGAACGGTTTCCACGGGGATGGCAGATCCAGTCGATCAGCATCTTAGACTTGTAGGTCGCGCGGCGCATCAAATCCATCATCCGGGGGGCTGGCGACAGCGGCCTTTCGACAGCGTCGGTCTGGTCTTAGCGGTGGAGTGGAGGGCTACGCAAACTTATCCGCCATCTTACTCGAAAGTTTATTGAACTAAATGTGAGTATGCCGCGACAAATGGACAGGCAATGATTTATAAAAAGATCAAGGTTCTCAATCTATTAGCAGATTTTCTCAGTTTTGACTGCCCCGATCAACTATAACGACAGGGTACAGTTGATACGCTTTTCAGTCTCATGTAGCTTAAGAAATAATTTTCAATCAGAAACAAATAGTTGGGGCTGTTCCATGAGTACCCGGATCACGTTCAAGGCGCTTTGCGCAACAGCGTTGCTCGCCATTTCCGCAACCCAGGGCTGGGCCGGTTGCCTGAAACCGCCGGCTTCCGACCTGGTGATAAGTCAGTTCCGAGCGCACCCGCAGGGTCTCGTTGCCCCGGATTCGGATACGCGCACCATCGAGGCGACGACCCGGGATCTTGCGGGAACGGACGCTTCACTTGCTGCGGATCTCATCAAGGTTGCACAGGGAACCAACCCGCGATTTCAGACGGCGATCGCTGCCGGTCTCGCCCAGGCCGCAATAGCTTGTTCAACCGTCGACCAGCAAGCGGCCCAGACCATCCAGCAGGCCGTGGCCAGCTACGAGGACGGACAATTTCAGGCCTCGTTTGCCGCAGTCGCAGGCGACCTCTCGACTGCCGCGACTGCCGCTGCGACCGCGTTTGCAGAGAGTTCCGTGGGCAGCGTGGTAATTATCAATCCGAACACAGGAGGACGGGCGAACCAGCAACCCGGCGGCGGAGGGGGTGGTGCACTTATCCAGCTTTCGGCTCCCGCCGCCACCGTCGCCAACACCAATGGAACATCAGCTACTGCGGCAGTTCCGGTAAGTGCGACTCGCTGATTCATTCAACCACGAGCCACCACCAATGAAATCGGCGCCGACATCGACCTCGGTTAGTCTAAGGAACCATGTATGAACATTGCCGGGCAATTTCCACCCTACCCACCGGCGATAGATAACGATCCCAGTTCCGGAACGTTATCCGTGCTCCAGGTTCGCGATTTCCTTGGCCGCGAGTGGCGCCTTATCGCGCTGGTTACCGGCTTGTCGATTGTTCTTGGCGCAACCTACGTCGCACTTTCTCCGTCCAAGTATACGGCGCAAGCCGACATGATCATCGATACCAAGAGGGTCACCTGGACGCAGACCGAAATGGCGTCTGAAAATCGCAACGTTGAAGATGCGTCGGTCGAAAGCGAGATAGAGACCACCAAATCCGAGAAAGTGGCGGAAGCAGTTATCCGCCGGTTGCATTTGACCGAGGATCCCGAGTTCGTCGGATCAGGTCCGGGTCTCAGGCGCCGCATCTTTTCGTTATTTAAATTGACCGGACCGGAGCAGGAGCCGTCGAACGACGAACTGGTGCACCGCGCCCTCGGGAATGTTAAGGACAATCTGCGCGTTACCCGCCTGGGACGCAGCTACATCGAGCAGATCTCCTATACCTCTCTCGGTCGGGACAAGGCCGCCACGATCGCCAACGCCTTCGCTGATGCCTATATCGAAGATCAGCTGCAGGCGAAGTTTGAAGCGACACGTCGCGCCAGCGCGTGGCTTGAACAGCGCATAGGAGAGCTGCGCCAGCAGGCGAGCAACGCCTACAAGGAAGTTCAGGATTTCAAGTCCGAAAACAGCATTATCATCGGTGTCGATGGCAAGCTGGCGAGTGAAGTCGAGCTTGATCAGCTTGGAATAGCCCTGGCGAAAGCCCGCGCCGATACCAGCCAGGCTCGGGCGAAACTTGACCGGATATCCCGCGTTCTGGAACAGCGGTCGGACAAGGAGAGCTTTAATATTCCTGATCCGGTCGTCACCGACGCACTGAGCAATCCCGTTATCACCAAGCTTCGGCAACAGTTCCTCGACGATCAGAACAAGGAATCCGAGTGGAGCGCCCGCTATGGGCCGGATCACACGGCCGCCAGGAATCTCCGGGCGGAAATGGCGGCTCTGCAGCGCGCGATCTGGGATGAAATTTCCCGCATTGCCGAAAGCTACAAAAGCGAGCTGCAGATCGCGAAAAGCCAGGAAGAATCGATCGACAAGCGCATGATCGAGGTTTTCCAGAAGTCCGGCGCGACGAGACAGTCACAGGTCCGCTTACGCGAACTCGAAACTGCTGCGAACACCTATCGTGGTATTTACGAAACATTCCTGTCGCGGTTCACTCAATCGGTACAGCAACAGTCGTTTCCTTCGACTGAGGCCCGGGTTGTCACGGTAGCATCCCCTCCCCGTGGGCCAAGTTCGCCAAAGGTCACGCTGACGATTGCGCTGGCAGCCATTTGCGGATTGGGCCTTGGGATAATGTCGGCGCTCGCCCGCGAGCAAATGAACCGCCAGATTCATACGCGCGCGCAACTTGAAAAACTTCTGGGAACCAGTTGTCTGGCGGTTCTGCCGGCGTTTCCCCAGAAAGGACCTGTCATGCGCAAGCTGCAGGGGGCGACACGGGATTCACGAGCATTTCGACAGATCAGCGAAGTCGCGCCATTTTCCGCGACCGCCGAGGCGCTGCGATACATCAAGGTCGCGATCGATCTTCACCCGACCGGCGGCAAGGTCATCGGGATCGTTTCGGCGCTTCCCGGCGAAGGAAAAACCACTGTTGCAACAGGTTTCGCGGCCTTCGTGGCCAAGAGCGGCTCACGCACCCTGCTGATTGACGCCGATCTGCGAAACCCTTCGATGAGCAGAGCCCTTGGCTATGTGAATGCGCCAGGCCTGGTGAACATGGTTGCGGACAAATCGAACTTCGACGATCTGGTCATCACGGACTCCAAATTCAAGTTCGATTTCTTGCCATCTTCGACGCGAATGAAGCCTTCCAACAGCTCCGACATCCTGAACTCGCCGGCGATGAAGGATATGTTGAGGGCGGCCAAGAGCAATTACGACTACGTCCTTGTCGACTTGCCTCCGATCCTTCCGGTGGTCGACGTCAAGGCCGTGGCCCATCTGTTCGACGCCTTTGTTCTGGTCGTTGAATGGGGCAGCACGTCCACCGACGAAATTCTGAAGGCGGTCGGCGCCTCTCCGATCGTATCGGAGCGACTGCTAGGCGCCGTCCTCAACAAGGCCGATGAAGCCGTCATGCGCCGGTTCGAAGGTTATTCCGATCGGCGATATACGTATTACACAAATGAAGCGGCATCGATGGAAACTGTCTAGGTCTTGGGTCCTGCATCAACGACTGCTCTCGGATCAATCGTTCAGCGCACCCTGACGCTTGCAATCGGTTGCCTGGCTCTGGTTTGGGCAATTTCGGCTCTTCCGCGGAGCGAGGCGGCCGATGATCTTCGGGATATCGAAAGTCGTCTGCTGCGTTCGGAGGCTTTCAATCGGGCGTCGTTGACGCAGACGTTGGAGAGCCAGATTTCGCGCGACCTGAGCCCTTGCGACACCCATTCTCAAAAAGCACTTCTGCTCATGGAGATGCCTTTGGCGGAGGCTGCGCTGCGATCCGGGGCCGCCGCCGAGTTCGACCGGCATATCCAGTCGCTTGAAACGCGCTCCAGACAGGTGCTCGGCTGCGCGCCGCGCGAGTCATTCGTTTGGCTTTTGGCGTTCGACCTGGAAGTCCTGCACGGGCGATTGAACGAGCAGTCGTTTGATCTGCTGGCGATGTCCTACGAGACCTCGCCGAACGAAGCATGGATCTCAATCCGCCGAATTATCGTCGCGATGCCTCTCGTTCTTGTCGCGCCTGAACCGGTTCGGCAAAAAATCCTTTTTGAGTTTCAGCAGCTTATCCGCAATGGATTTGTCGATGATGCAGCCCGGTGCTATTTCACCGCATCGTCGCCCATTCGTTCGCTGCTGCAAGCTCAAATCGAACAGTTCGACTTGCCCCGGCAGAAAAACTTTTCGGACGCATTGCAGAAAATCCGCTCTTGACGGGCTTTTTTTCGTAAATCCCGGCTTCCATTTGCGTATCATTCACATCAGGAATAATAATTTAGCGCCGTCATAAGCCGACGGCGACGTGCTGATCAGCCCGAACTCGCGAAGTTCCCCGTCATGACGCTTCGGACCATGGCTCTGCTCGTCGGCTGCGCATTGTTGGCGTCATCAGGGTCTTGTTGCGCGCAAGAGTCGGAGAATTTTCCCGACTCCGCCCTGACGCGCGAGCAATGGCAGCAACGCGTCCAAGACGCCCGCCGCCGGTCTGAGGAATTCGTCGCCAACGCGCGTACGCATAAGGACGATCCTCCGCCATCCGACAAGGAGGGCACCCAGGCTGCAGATCAACGGGCCATACACGACCCTAGCCTTCAGCGAGGCGACATCATTGCAACCAGCCACGGCTTCTTTGTCTTCGTCGGGCGCGACAGCGAAGAGCGTCAGCCCAGTGACTTCGTGCCGGCCCCAAAGCCGCTGTATCCGCCTTGAACCTTTTCGTGGCGGCGGCGGCTAACCGAGGCGGGCATGCGTATGACCTGAATTCCTTAATGAAGCCATCTTGATCACACGAGGTTGATGCAAAACCGCCGCAGAAATTTCTTGTTCCAATTCACTAAAACAAGCATAAAGCTTAAATTAACGACTCTTCACGGTGCTGCGATACAGGCGGGAATCGGCATTTACTGTGCACTGCAACATTTCGAGTGGTCTAATTATTGGCCAACTAACGCGGATGGCATGCTCAATTCAGTGGCGCATACAAAAAATGGTTAACAAATACAAAATGTTATGCGATTCAGCTTAATGAAAGCTTGCTTAGAATACAGGCTTGCGAAAATTGTGCGCCGCCCATTACTTTGATAAAAAAGAGTTAAAGAAAAAGGATAGAGGGAGACCTGTTTTTGAATTTGTTTTTAGGAGTACCCACATGAACGGCTTGGTCGATGTACGCAGTCTGCGATTTTCTGCAACTGGATCACCGCATCCCACCGGACTTCTTTCGAAAAGAGTGATTGACATCATCTTGGCAGTTTCCGGAATTATTTTACTCGCTCCTTTGTTGATCATCTGTTTCGTCGCCACAGTTATGACGTCTCCTGGGTCGGCGCTGTTCCGTCATCGACGTGTAGGATTCAACGGAAAACATTTTGATTGCTTGAAATTCCGCACCATGGTGACGGATGCGCCCGAGCGTTTGCGGCAACTTCTTGACTCGGATCCCGTGGCTGCAGCGGAGTGGACCGCCAATCGCAAGCTTCGCTACGACCCGCGGGTGACCGCGATCGGCGCCATTCTGCGCAAATCAAGCCTGGACGAGCTGCCTCAGTTGTTCAACGTCCTCCGAGGCGACATGAGCATTGTGGGACCGCGTCCCGTTACCGAGGAAGAGCTGGTCATGTATTCCGGCGCGATAAACGCCTATCTTGCTTGCCGGCCGGGCATCACCGGACTCTGGCAAGTCAGCGGTCGCAGTACGACGACCTACAACAAGCGCATCGCGTGCGACACGTTTTATGCGCGCAATTGGTCGATGACTCTGGACGCGAAGATACTGATTGTAACGATCCCTGCCCTTTTGGTTTCCGATGGCGCCTATTGAGCATGCGATGATCAATCCCCGATCCCGCAGTTCAAGACCAAAGATATTGTGAGTAAAGAGCCCCTCTGGGCTCGCCGGCGCCCCCTCATTTTCATCCCTCATTTTCAATTGTATCCGACCGGATCCACGAGCGGCCTCTTTCCACCATCTGCCCCGGCATTTGAGCGTTGCATCGACCGATCGGAATCGCGGCACCTCCTGAGTGCCAGCCGTGCCATCTTCTTGCACCAATGAGCAGGCGTCCGGCCTATCTGGCCGGCTTCAAAATGCTGCTCTTAATATCGTTCGCTGGCCTGCAACGGGCTTGCGCCCGAAGCCCACGCCGCATCAAACCCGACAATCCGCAAACTTCCCGGCCCCGAGCTTCTCGACGGTCGCTAGCGACAGAGCGCGTGAGTATCAGCCGGGCGGTCGCAGGATGGATATTTGCGAGAGAGATTCAGCATGGAGCCCAACCTTTCGGCCAGCCGAATTTGCAAATAGGATCTTCCCGCCTTGCAGGACATGGAATACCACCCATGATGCGAAGCATTCCTTTACGTTAATTTGGCGTTGAGATTGCTGATCGCCTGTGTTGCAGTTACTCATCGCTTATCAAACAGCGGTAACAGCGAATGAATGATCTCCAGCGATCCGTGAAGTCGCAGAATCCGGCAATCAAGTCGCAATTGTCGTCTGCGAAAACGGGCAGGAAAGCCGCGATCTGCTTCCTCGCCGCCCTGATCGTATCGGTGATGATCGTCTGGCTCAGCTTCCTGGGTTGGGGATTTTTCGCAATGTTGCAATGGCTGCTTGATTACATTAAGAATTTTTAGACGACGTCCTGACTTTAAGTGATTAACCTCCGTTCGAGAGCGCGCCCGCACCTGGATCCCTCTCTTGCCAATAAGGCATGGCCCAGGGTTCGCCCTCGCAGCGAAAAAAAGTCGATCGCGACGGAGCCGGCAATATCGCGGCCCGTTCTGGGAAATTTTATTATGACAAATATTCTTGTCGCTGGCGGAGCAGGATATATCGGGGCGCACACATGCCTTGATCTATTCAACAAGGGCTTCACGCCGGTCGTGTATGACAATCTATCAAATGGTCATGCTGAATTCGTCAAATGGGGTCCACTCGAGATAGGCGACATCCGCGATCGCAACAAGCTCGATGAAGTGCTCAGGAAATACAAACCCCTCGCGATCATACACTTTGCCGCGGCCATCGAGGTCGGCGAGTCGGTACGAGATCCCGGCGCCTACTATGATAACAATGTAGCCGGAACGATAAGCTTGCTGCGAGCGGCTCAGGCCGCAGGGATCGACAAGATCGTATTCTCCTCGACCTGCGCCACGTACGGCATTCCCTCATCAATACCAATGAATGAAGCTCACACCCAGTTGCCCATCAATCCATACGGTCGAAGCAAGCTGATCGTCGAGCAAATATTGAAGGATCTGGACCTCTACCAAGGCTTTCGGTCTTTTATTTTGCGCTATTTCAACGCCGCCGGAGCAGACCCTGAGGGAAGAATCGGCGAATGGCATTCGCCGGAAACTCACGCCATTCCGATTGCGATCGAGACCGCTTTGGGCCGCCGGCCACATTTTCAAGTTCTGGGTACGGACTACGACACACGCGATGGATCCTGCGTGCGCGACTTCGTCCACGTTCTCGATCTTGCCGATGCCCATACCCGCGCGATCGAGCACCTTTTGAGCAACGGCACCAGCCACGCCCTGAATCTCGGAACCGGCCATGGCACGACCGTGAAGGAGTTGCTTGCGACCGTTCAGCAGGTCGTAGGCAGGGATTTCAATATTCAATACGGGCCGCGTCGCGATGGCGACTCGCCCGCCCTGGTCGCCGACAATGCTCTGGCGCAGCGGACCATCGGTTGGTCTCCCCGGCATGACCTCCAGTCGATCATTGGTACCGCCTGGAACTGGCATTCGAACCACCTGCCCGTGTAAACCGAAAGCCGGGATTTCCGCACCAATGGAACTAATCTCGAGACGCTTAGTTGACGCCATTCCATAGCCAAGATTTAACCTCGCTAATGCCATTCTATAGCGAAGATTTAACCTCGCTGCGGGACAATCCCACCCAGTCGATAGCGCGATCACACGATCGTATCTCCCTCGATCAGTGGTTGTTTCATGGCGCGACGCTTTCCATCGATACTGTTTGCGATCCTTGCCGGCACGCTGTCCGCAGGCCATGCAGACGCGCGCAACCGATTTGCCCAGGATTCGAACCTGCTGACGCCGATCATGGATGCTTCGCCTACGTTGGCTCCGTTCCAGCACGTACGTTTTTGTCTTCGTTATCCTTCCGATTGCAAATCAAACCCGGCGGAAAACGACCACATTGATCTCGACGCCGAGACCTCGGAATTGCTGAAGCGTGTCAATCACAGCGTCAATCTGTCCATTATTCCGACAGTCAAGGACTATGGTCCGAATCTTGGCGACGGTTGGACGATCGCCCCGGACACGGGAGACTGCAACGATTACGCCGTCACCAAACGGCACCAGCTCCTTGAGAGCGGCCTGCCTTCGAAAGCCTTGCGGCTGTCGGTGGTGAAGACAGCATCAGGAATTGGGCATCTCGTCCTTGTCGTTGTGACGACCAAGGGTGACGTCGTCATGGACAATCTGACTGAAGTGATCCGCCCCTGGCAGAGCACGGACTACCATTGGCTCAAGATACAGTCAGCCACCGACTCGAAATTCTGGTATGAGGTCAAGGCGCCCGCAGTTGGCCCGTCCGTGTCACATGCCGAGCGAAAGCTTCGTCTGGCGAATCGATAGTCGGTTCGGTTGACGCCGGCGAAACCCTGAAGGCAAACGCCTGCAGCTTCGTTCCTCGTCACGCTTCCGGCTTCGAACACCATCTTCCGAGCGCCGATTTCTGATCGCCCAGCAACTCAAGCAACGCGAGCGGTCGCACGGCGACCTCCGCCGACTTAGCGGACGCCCTGGCGAGCCCGCAACCGAGCAGAACGCCGAATAAGACGAGATAACCGGGAATCTGCAGCGAAAAATCGATCATCGAATGAAGATAGCTGAGGACTGCAATCCCGGTGATTGCAGCCAGCGAGCGCCG
>Ga0193729_1000393_pt1 | contig 22681 bp, 17 predicted proteins | sample U1c2metaG_FD_143036 | JGI IMG/M metagenome (GOLD analysis project Ga0193729, IMG submission 143036) | Soil microbial communities from a riparian zone of the East river system, Colorado, United States - U1c2 | ecosystem: Environmental > Terrestrial > Soil > Riparian zone | place: USA: East River...
TCACGCTCGTACCAATCGTGTGTGTACTCATTCTGGGATCCGCTTTAGGGATTGCCTGGAAACATTATGGCCACTACACGATCTTATCGTGCATCACTGGTGTCGTTTCCCTGACACCCTCAAACAAGCAGCCAATGCCGAAAGCAGCCTAGCCGGCGCCACCACCCGCACGCTTCCGCTAGCCGCCGCTGTGAGTCGTAGATTCCGGCGGCTAGCCTTGCGTGTAGGGTCACATTTGATATTGGAGCGATTTACAAGACGTAAACGGCGCCTATTTTTTTTGGAAGCACACAGATCCAGTTGTTACGGATGAAGCTCAAATTGACCAAATCACACGAGCTACCCAGAAGGAGAGTTCAAATGACTGATAGTGACATTACCAGAAACATCACCGCTGATTGCGGACAGATACCACAGAAACAGGAAATGATCGAAGCGCACGAAGTCGGCTGCACATGTGACTGTTGCTGCCAACTCTCAGACTCGAATTGCCAGGACAATCTCGACCAGTGCGACGAGGCTCAACCATCCGGAGGTATGAAGAAAATGAAAAGTAAACTCACGCCGATAATGGCTAATTGTGCCGTATTGCTGGCGATCCTTGCGCTCGCAGGGCTAGTCGCGCGAGCTGGCAACATTCGAAGTGCGGACACAATCCACATCAATCCAGCTATCGATACACAGATCGCCGACACCGACATCGGTATCGTAATCACTGACATCAATCACGCGGCGATTATGCGTGGCGATGACGTCATCGAGGTCGACGACATCAAACCAATTGACACCGAGATCGTCGGAATTGGGGCGATAGAGATCACCAACCTGAATAGCCAGAGCGGCGAAGTCGCTCTTGATGTAAAGAACAGTGTGGCTAATATTGACGAAGCCATCTCGCCAATCGATCCCGCCGACTCGAACTACATCCATGCCTCTGTAGTCCACATTCTTCCAGCAATACGCAACTAATCGCATTGTTGGTAATAGGTCATAGTTAGGATCTCCGAACCATTCTGTCCGAATGGTTTCGGAGATTCCGCCTAGTCAACCAATCCTACATAGGCTGCCTTACACTCGGAAGATACTGTTATGAACGCGCAACAGACCATCTTGCCATTTCACTCGAACAGAAGCGAGCGCCGGAAGCAATCGAACATGGACCTGATTGGCCGAGCTTATATGGGCGATTACGTAGTGGTTACGGTGGTCGGCGTGTGTGCAGATGACGATAGGCGCGTTCTGGTTCGACGACAGCCAGGTCGAACCTCTCCTATGCTCGCTTGGTTAATGCGTTCGATCTTTAACGAAGAAGACAAGAAGCGAAAACGTGCGGCTTAACTTATTATGGCAGCGACTTACTCTTGATTAGGTCGATCACTAACCTTGATAACGCGAACTTGGCCGATTTAAGAATGGGGCATATTTCATAAGAAGGATTCCCTAATTATGACATTCAATCCTCAATTGCTTTTCGCTCCTTCGGTTCTCGGAGATGCCGCGCATCATTGCTCTCCGGCTCGAACTCTAAGCGAACAAGCCCCCATTCTAGATGACAGACCTTCAGCCGCCTAAGTTTATTGTAAGTACCCTTCTTTAGGTCCACCCATAAGTAGAGACATTCGGGCAATTTTTCTAATTTAGCCTGGCGCTGAAAATGGGGGAGGGTCAGTCTTGAGAGACTGCCTTCTTTAGCTCTTATTCCGCTGTTAGAAAACGCTGGCGTTCCGCCGCAGTCAACTCTCTAGATCGACGATTCTCCGCCATGCGCAAGAGGTCCGCGGTCTTTGCGCATACCTCGCACGAATAAAGCTGCACCAGGCCGGTGTTATCCGAAACCAAGATGCTGCTGCCGTCTGGACTGAAGGCCGCTCCGGTGAATTCCGCATTGCCCCAAGCTAATATTGACGGCATTTCATTTGTTCCTATTTCCCAAAGTCGAACCGTCTTATCCTTACTTGCCGTAAGTACTAACGGTGCGCCTGGGCCAAAACTCGCTGAAACAACTGACTGATCGTGGCCTCTCAACACGGCACTAGTACTTTTGTCGGCGACGTTCCAAACCCGCGCTGTTTGATCCTGACATGCACCGAGCAGTTGCTGACCGTCAGCACTAAATGCCAACGAGTAAATCGAGCCGGTGCCAAGGGGCCACTCGCCTTTCATTTCGTGCATACCATTCGAGACATCCCATAGGCGTACAGAATTATCGCTTCCGGCCGTTGCGATGAATTTGTCTCCCGGGCTAAACACGAGAGCCAACGCAGCGGGCCCTGGATTTTGTTGAGTCGGAGCCTTGTGGGCTTGCCACGCAAACAGTAAATCCCCCGTAATCGCGCTCCACACCTGAACGTTGCCGTCGTCGGCGCCGGTCGCAATCCTCGCTCCATCGCTGCTGACTGCTATTGATCTCAAGCCAGGATATTTGGCGGCTACATTTGGCCTAATCAGTTCACGGCAAATGCCTGCGGATATGATACAAATCCGACCTTTACCGTCGTCTGCCGCCGTGGCTACGAATTTCGCGTCCGGGCTGAATGCAACATCTTCGACGGCTTCCGGATGTTGAAACACCTTCGTTTCCTGAAGTGTGGCAGCATTCCAGATGCGCGCTGTTTTGTCGTGACTGGCAGTAGCAATCCAAAGTCCGTCCCCGCTGAATGTGGTTTTCACAACTGTAGCCTTATGCCCTTTAAGGGAGCCGCCACGCTCACCAAATTGTATCGACCACCTTCGAACTGTTGAATCGCCGCTAGCCGTATAGACAAAGTTTCCATCGGGACTGAACACTGCGCCATTGATTGCGCTACGATGGCCGCGGAAAGCTTTCAATTCAAGACCTGATTGCGCGTTCCACACTCTCGCTGTACCGTCTTTGCTTGCGGTGAGAATCCACTGTCCATCGGGACTAAACTCGGCGGTAAACACGGGCCCTGTGTGACCACATAACTCTGCTTTTAGCTGCCATGTCGCCACGTCCCAAACCTTCGTTACCTTATCTGAACCTGACGTCACGAGCCTGCGGCCTTCATGATCGAAGGCGACCCCGATGACAGTTCCTTGATGCGCCGGTAGAGCTTTCAGTTTTTGGCCTGTGCGGGAGTCCCAGATGCTAACAGTACCATCGCCGCCCGCCGAGGCGATGAACTTTTCGTCGGGACTGAAGACTGCCGTGTTGACCCAGTTCGAGTGTCCCTTCATTGGTGGCATCAGCGGGGCGCCTGTGACTGCATCCCACAGTCGGACAGTTCCATCTTCTCCGGCGCTCAAAATCCTTTTCCCATCTAAACTAAATACAGCATTTTGTACTGATCCATCGTGACCTGTTATTACCTTCAGTGTCCGTGCAGTATTTGCGTTCCAGATTCGAATCTGACCATCTCTACCAGCAGTCACGACGCGAGTGCCGTCCTGGCTAAATGACGCTGAATTGACCCAATCAGTATGACCGTGAAAGGTCGTTAGAGTTTCGCGGGTTGAGACATCCCAGATTCTGGCATCGCTATCAGCTCCAGCCGTTAGGAGTTTTTGGCCGTCAGAACTTACGGCGACTCCAATCACTTGGTTTTTGTGACCGAGGTAAGTTGCGCGTTGATCGAATGCCATCAGAGTTCGACGCAAAGCAAGTGTACTTTCTTGAGTCGACGCAAGTTTCGCCGCCTCTATAGCGAGCAAGAGACTTAGTTCTGGGTCGTTTGGCAGAAGAGATATGGATTCCGAAGCCAACGTTCGGGATGCGGTTTGACGACGTTCTGCGTCACGACGTTTTCGAAACCTATTAAGAGCAAGCCCAACTATTAAAGAGATCGTAAGGCAGCCCACCACCGAGATCATTATCGCGCGCTGCCTGCGGACTCGACGGCGCTGTTCAACGTCTTGACTCTTTTCGATGAAATCCCAATAAAGAGGTTTCATCAACTGAGAATAGTTCCGAATGGCGTCTTGGGCTCTCCTCAATTGAGCAGAGCGATAGAGTAATGTTGGATCTCGATTCTTATCCCAATCATACGCATCCTCGCGGAGCCGATCGAATCGTCTCAACTCATCTCTTCCGTCATCAAGCCATCGTCGTAATTTTGACCACTGCTGAATCAGAGTCTCATGACAAATTTCCACCAACTCATCAGGGGCGTCTCCCTTAAAGAGCAATCTCTCATTTAGCAGGACACGAATGACTCTCTCCCGGTCAGCCGCGTCAATGTCTTCACCGATCAACTCCTGCAGAGCCTTTGGACTGCGAACGTCATGTTCTGGCTTATCGCCGACGCGAGTGAGCTCGATCATGATGTTCTCCATGTATTCTTGCTCAGCGCCACTGAAGCGATCATAGACTCCATCTGCATGTTTACCGATCGCCTTACCGACACCACCCGTCCGTTGATAACCGGACAGAGTCAGCCGCACCCCCTCGCGATATTTGAAAAGCTCCGCCATCGTATGCGAGAGGAGTGGAAGAGCCGCAGGTTCGTCACCGAGATCGTTGAGGATCTCATCGACCACACCATCATCTATTTTGACGTCGACAAGCTCAGCGGGCTTCTCAATGGCTTCTCGCAGTTGGTTTCGGGACAGTCTTGTTATGCCATATTGATGTCGCGAGAGTTGAGTCCACAAATCTGGATAAAATTGGAACTTCGCGTAAAGGTCGGCACGAAGCGTGACTACCACCCGGAGTTTTTCTGACAAACCTGTGATGGCTAAAATCAAATTTCCAACGAAGGCTTCTTGCTCCCTCATGTCTTCGCAAAGCGTCAATTCCTCGAACTGATCCACTACCATTAGGATCTGATCCGCAGCAACCTTGCTCAGTTGGTCTTTGAGCGTTTCGGTACTAGATAACAACAGTTCCACTTGCCCCTCGACCGCGGCACCCACCAGTGGACTGGCAGAGATCGTTAGAAGTTGTTCCGCCAGTTGGCGCAGAGGTTCCTTTTTGGGAGTAAACACAATTGAAGCCAGTTTCTGGCCGTTGGACTCCGCACGCTTCTTCAGCGCCGGAATCAACCCTGCGCGAACTAGAGAAGATTTTCCGATGCCGGATGAACTCGTTATGGCGAGGAAGTTATCCTGGTCGAGTCTTTCTATGATTTGAAGAATATCGTCGTCACGACCATGGAAATACTTCGCCTGTCTCTCTCCGATGAATCTAAGCCCAACCCATGGACAATCTTCATCTGGTATCTGTGCAGGGTCCTTAACCTCAGCATGAAAGATGAAACCGATTGTGGTTACGGTTTCTATATACACCTCACCGGGCTCGCCAAGCTCGGCTCGAATCTTATGAATGTTGACGTCGATACTCGTGGGACCAAGGAACGTATCAGCGCCCCATACTGCGGCTCTTATTTGATCTCGCGTTACCGTGTCATTCGCATGTTCGACAAGAAACCTTAGCGTGTCGAAAACCTTTGGCTGGAGATGTATGGGAATTCCATCGTGTGAAAAGGTTCGTTGCCTCGTGTCTAGGACGAAGGGTCCGAACGAATACGTGTGGTGTCGTTGGTTATCCATGCCTTGAAGATTTCTTTAAGATTGAAAACCGTAGACTTCCAGAGTCATCCCACTTTTGAATATTCCTTTAAGAGACGCTTACGCGAAGCTTCAAAGGCACCTTCCTAAAATAAACGTCTAACCCAGTGAACCCCCTGCGAAAGCTGGCAATCGCTGATGCGACTGGATCCAGAACGCATCGGCCGACATTCACCCATCGGAAGGAGATTTAACAAGAGAGTTTTGACTAACTTTTTGTTTGTAGTTTCTTGCCGCTCTAGTCGTGATTGGAACGGCTTCTGCTCAAACTCGGTCAGCTACGGACCGAGCCGTTACGGTTGCCGTCGGCGGAACGGCATTCGTAGTTAAGGAAACGGAAAATGGCGTTAAAAAGAACACGATCAAACCCCAGCGCCGCGTGATGTCTGCATTCAGATTCGCTCCAGATAATATCACGTTAGCCTACAGTTTCAATCAATGATGCGGGGCTGCTGGTCCCCCCAGGCTGTTCGTTGAAAACACGACGACGGGACCTGCGCAAGGTCACGACAAAGATAGTTTTTCTCCGTTAAAGAGCGATCTCTCATTCAGAAGTACTCGAATGAAGTCCGACCATTTTGTCGAAGACTCATCGCGCTAGTCTTATTCGAAGCAGCCAATAGAAAGTCTCCCCACAGCCCAAATTTCAAAGCGTACCTAAAAACAGTCTTTTTTGACGTCGTCTTTCCCGGTTGTTACCCGCATGGCGCTAAAGCTCTATCACGCGCCTGAGTTCTTTTGAAAGCAGAGGGACCTCGACGGCGCCCGACTGAAAACACCTGTCGTCTTCCCCTTCCGAGAATTAACCAGAAGGAGGTTTCTGCATGTTAGAAAGCTACGCTCTAGACGCTGAAATGCGCTGTGATTTTTGGGCGCGATTTTGCACGAACCACTACCAGCCAGGTGTGGACTTTGCTCGCTGGCGCGTCGGCAACATCGACGAAGCTCGCGAGGTCGTCCATGATTCTGTCGTTCGCGTGCTTAGACTCTTGCCAGATCCTGATCGGATCGGCGATCAGAAGAATTACTGGCTCAAGATAATCCAGAACCGATGTTACGAATTACTAAGAAAACGCAACGCCGAGGCGGCACGAACAATCTATCGCGATGCGCCGTCGATGAATGACGATGGCGAAGAAATGCTGCCACTTGATCCAGTTGATCCAAGCCGAGACCCTGAGCTGAATCTCCTAATCAACGAGGAAAATGAGCTCCTTCTCAAAGCGTTGGAAATGCATTCTGCTGATTTTACTGAGCGAGAAAAAGCGCTGCTGGCGTTGCGCTTTGCGGGCTACACCAATGCTGAGATCGCCGGCCTGTGGGGCGAAGATGTGAAAGTCATTCGTACTGATGTCAACGCGGTGATGGCGAAGCTTCGTTATCGCCTGCTGCATAGCACGAAGTAACCAATGGCGCAAGTCAATCGTGAACTTGAGACCAAGTGCCGAACATGAGAATCCCAGACAATCGAGAGGAACGCCGAATCAAATTATGCCAAGGGAAAAATCACCATTTGAATTTTGTTCAATGCGTCCGTCCGCGCGGACCGGCCTGATTTTTTCCGTCGCCTTGAATCCGACAGTAACTGCCAATTGTCTTGTCACCCTATCCTGCTCTGACGTTTGCTGCTGCCTGGGCCCTGGTCAGCTCTTAGGACACAAATCTTATCTGTTTGTGTCTTAAGAGCTGGCCGGGGCCACCCGCCATCGCAGCAAAGCAACAATCCACAACTACATCAGACAGGAGAAATGATCATGGAATACGACATTAGAAACACTATCGCGGATTTTGTCCGTAAAGCGGACCCGCATTTCGAAAAACACAGGGAAGAACGAGACCAGGTTCTACGCCGAACTAGTTGCATCAACCCCAGCCTCGGTCGCTGGATGGACATTGGCGTCGAGTTTCTGTTTTCGGTTCTTGAACTCGAGGATCGAGACTTTACCGTCCGGCTTCCAATTTTGGCGCACCTCACCCAAACCGATCGTCGTCGGTTTTTGAGACTTCTGCAGGAGCACGTTCAAGTTTGCCACCATTGTGCGCTCAAACATGAGGACGAATTGGACCTGAACGCCCGGATTGAACGAGCATTCCAGGACAACAGCCAGTTTCTCCTACAAGAGCTTCGAGCCGCGACACCTACGGGGTTGGAAGCCGATCTCACCAACCGATAAGCCTCAACCTGATTCATCGAACTGTGTTTGGCGAAGGACCTGAGTATGGTGCTCAGGTCCTACAAACACCCTCGTGCCAGATTCCAGCGAATGATTTGGCGATCGGTTTATCGCTCGCCGATGATTTTTTCCGCATTGGTGGCGGAACAGTCGTACGGCACGGAGGATAAAGAAATGAATCTAGTTTCCATCAACAGACGCAAATTCCTTGGACAGTACTGTGAAGCTCAAAACACCGAGAAATTTCCAGAGGGGCTTCTTTGGAGCGGACTATTGTTGTCAGGGATCCTTCTCACAATCTATTGCCTCGCCGGTGGAATGCTCACGTTCATAACGTTCGTGTGCGTTCTTATTTTAGGATCAGGTTTAGGGGTAGCTCTTAGTCGCTATGTTCCTTACTCGATCTTGTCGTGCGCCAGCGGTATCTCGCTGATTCCGTCTAACAAGCAACCAATGCCGAAGGCAGCCTATAATCGGCGCCACCGCCCGCCCGCTTTCGCTAGCCGCCGCTGAGAGTCGTAGACGCCGGCGGCTAGCCTATGTCTGGGGTCACGTTTTTATACCCGAAGCGACTTTTTCAAGACGTAAGAAGCGTCTGGTTTTTTTGGAAGCACGCCTATCCAGTTGTTACGGATGAAGCTCAAATTGACTAAATCACACGAGCTACCCAGAAGGAGGGTTCAAATGACTGATAGTGACATTACCGGAAACATCACCGCTGATTGCGGACTGATACCGTCGAAACAGGAAATGATCGAAGCGCACGAAGTCGGTTGCACATGTGAATGCTGCTGCCAACTCTCAGAATCGAATTGCAAGGACAATGTCGAAGAGTGCGAAGAGGACAACCAACCATCAGGAGGTATGAAGAAAATGGGAAGGAAACTAACGCCAATAATGGCTAATTGTGCCCTGCTGCTGGCGACCGTTGCGCTTTCAGGGCTAGTGGTGCGAGCCGGCAACATTCAAAGTGCGAACACGATCGACAGCAATCCGGCTATCGGTATCGAGATCTCCAATACCGACATCGGTATCGTAATCACTGACATCAATCACGCGGAGATTATCCGAGTCGATGACGTCATAGAGGCCAACGACCTCAAACCAACCGACACTGACATCGTCGGAACTGGGACAACAGATATCACCAACCTGAATAACCAGATCGGCGACATCGCCATCAACGCGGAGGACATAGTAATCGATGCTAGCGAAGTCATCTCGCCAATCGATCCCGCCGGGTTGGACTACATCAGCGCCTCTGTAGACCACGACATTCTTCCAGCAATACGCAACTGATCGCTTGGTTGAAACAATCACAGTTAGGATCTCCGAACCATTCTCCCGAATGGTTTCGGAGATTCTGGCTAGTCAATCAATCCGACTGAGGCCGCCTTAAGACTTGGGAGAGACTGTTATGAACGCACAACAAACCGTCTTGCCATTTCACGTGAACAGAAGTCAACGCCGGAAGAAATCGAACTTGGACCTAATTGGTCGAGTTTACATGGACGATTACGTAAGAGTTACGGTGGTGGGCGTATGCGCAAATGATGACGACAAGTATGTGCTGGTTCGACGGCAGCCAGGCAAGACAAGTCCCATGCTCGCATGGTTGATGCGTTCGATCTTTGACGAAGAGGATAAGAAGAGAAAACGCGCGGCTTAATTCATCAATGCGGTGACTTACTACTTGATTACGTCACTGACGAACTTTGATCACAGCGAACTTGGCCAATTAAAGAATGGCGCATACTGAGGATTCGTTAATCATGACATTCAATCGTCAATCGCCTTTCGCTGCCTCGGTTCTCGGAGCTGGCGCGCATCATTACTCTCCGGCTCAAACTCTAAGCGAACAAGCCCCCATTCTAGATGACAGACTTTCAGCCGCCTAAGTTTATGAACGATTGCGAATAGAATCAGTAAGCCGAATGCCCAATAGACCATGAACTTACCCCCTCGCGATCAATTTCTTCCTAAAAGTGAAAGAACCTTTCGTCAAGTCCGTGCGTGGTTGAATTTTTGGATTTTTCATCTGCAAACACTGGCCTACCTACTGCGCCGCGCAGCCATTAATTCTTCAATGCCATACAAGTAGGCATACCAGAATGCTATACGGTAAATAACTGTATAAGTGGCTAGAGCGAAAAAACTCTGGAAAGGATTTTAGGACACGGCACGGCGCCACGCTGCAAGAAACGAGTCGCAATTGATTCGAATGAAAGACTCTGTCCCCGCAAAACTCCTGACTTTGTTAGAAAGCGCGAAGATTCATACTACGTGAAAACAAGTAGGTCCGAACGATTGTTTCAAACTTTATTATTCGCAAGCAGGGCTACCCCCACCTCTAACTTCCGCATTGTTTCAAACTTTCATTCCGACACCACTTTCTCGGCGAACCTAGAATCAACAACTTGCGGCTGGTAAAGTTTCAGACTTTATTGTTCCTGATCAATAATAACCCGAACGAGCGTCGCTAGTGGCGCTCGTTTGGTTTTCATAATCACTGAATTGAAAAGATCGGTGTGATAAAATCCTTAGGTGTTCCTGCAATCAATCGCCGTCAATTGCTTCCGCAATCTCACCGGCCAAATTAATTGCACCAAAGGAATCAATGTTCTTCACGGCAATAACGGTCAGGGAAAGACCAATTGGCTTGAATCGATCCAAATCCTTGCGAACGCAAGATCCTTTCGCACGCGACATCTGTCTGAAACGGTAACCTTCGGGGAATCGGTCGCCTCGATTCAAGGGATCGTGCATCGCGGAGACGCGATTGACCGGGAACTGCGCGTGGCTATTCAACGCAACACCAGGCAAACCTTTATCAACGGTAAGCGTGAAGTCTTAGCGCGTTATCTGGCGCAACTGCACGCGGTCTCGTTTACTTCTGACGAACTGGAAGTCGTCCGCGGCGGCCCGGAAGCGCGACGCAATTTTCTCGATCGGGGAGTCGTCGGTCTTCATCCGGCGCACGCGCAAACTCTCAGCGACTACAGCAAAGTTATCAAGCAGAAGAAGCGACTACTGGATCAGGCGGCCGATGGTCAGATGCGCCTGGACCAACTGCGGGAATTTATTGAACCGTGGAACGAACAATTGATTTCGTTGAGCGTGGAAGTTCATCGCGCGCGCGTTGAATACGTTGACTTGCTACAAGAAGCCCTCGAGCACACGTTGTTCGGCGACGCGCTATCGATCCGCTATGTTTCGTCGCTGGAAACCAAGGGCGATCTCTCAAAATATGAAGAACTAATAGCTGAACGCCTGCGCCTTCGGCTCGAAGCCGAGATGTATGCCGGGGCGTGTTTGATCGGACCTCATCGGGACGATTTGGAAATACGTTTTCGCGGTCAGAATTTGCGGAGTTTTGGCAGCGCGGGGCAACAGCGTAGCGCATTGATAACACTTGATTTAGCAGCGATTTCAGTGTATCATTCAAGGCATCAGAATTATCCGATTTTCCTCATTGATGACGTGGACGCAGAACTCGACGGAAGCCGCATTGAACGCCTGCTGGAATACCTCGACGGACGCACGCAAACGTTCGTTACCACTTCAAAGCGAAGCTACTTTGAGAGGTTCAATCAGAGAGCGAATTTCTATGAGGTGCGAAATGGAAAAGCGACCGAGGAAACGTTGTTCACGGCAATGATGAAGACCGGGAATCTGGTTTAAGAAGCTCGAAACACATTCGAAGGTATCAAAGAAATTGGCAACACCTACATCGAAATTGAAGAACAAAAAAGACATATACGATTCATCGTCAATAGCCGTCCTGGAAGGGCGCGACGCGGTACGCAAACGGCCGGCTATGTACATCGGTTCCACCGGCGAGATTGGGCTGCACCACCTGGTTTACGAGGTGGTGGACAACTCGATTGACGAAGCGCTCGCCGGCTATTGCGACACCGTCGAGGTGACGATTCATCTCGACAACTCGATCACCGTCATCGATAACGGGCGCGGCATTCCCGTCGACATGATGAAGAAAGAGAAGCGCTCGGCCGCGGAAGTGGTAATGACGAAGTTGCATGCCGGTGGAAAGTTCGATACGAATGCTTACAAAGTTTCGGGCGGTCTGCACGGCGTGGGCGTATCGTGCGTCAATTTTCTTTCTGAAGCATTGCACCTGGAGATCTGGCGCGATGGGCTGACTTACGAACAGGAATATGAACGTGGCATACCCGTCCTGGCGCTGAAGCAAACCGGTAAGACCCGGAAACGTGGCACCAAGATTACTTTCAAACCTGACACAGAGATTTTCGATACCACGGAATTCAGCTTCGATAAATTATCTGAACGTCTGCGCGAAAAAGCTTTTCTCAACAAAGGCATTCGCATTTCGATCAAAGACGAACGCGAAGAGCCCGAGAAGTCGCACGAGTTTTACTATCGCGGCGGCATCGCCGAATTTGTGAAGCACCTAAACAAGAACAAGAGCGTGCTGCATGACAAGCCGATCTATTTCGAGAAAGTCGCCGACGCGCTTTCGATTGAAGTGGCGATCCAATACAACGATGCCTACGACGAAAAAGTCTATTCATTCGCCAACAACATAAACACCGTCGACGGCGGCACTCACCTTTCCGGATTTCGGTCCGCGTTCACGCGCACGATTAATGCTTACGCACAATCGTCCGGTCTCGCAAAAAACTTCAAAGGCTCACTCACCGGCGATGATGTGCGCGAAGGTCTGGTCGCGGTAATCTCGGTCAAACTTCCGCAGCCGCAGTTCGAAGGTCAGACCAAAGGCAAGCTCAATTCAGACGTCAAAGGCGCGGTTGAATCATTTCTCAACGAGCGTCTTACCGACTATCTCGAGCAGAATCCGACCGTGGCCCGGCGCCTCGTGGGCAAGTCGCTCGACGCCGCCCGCGCGCGTGACGCGGCCCGGAAAGCGCGCGAGATCGTGCGCAAAGGCGCAATGGGTTCGACGATGTTGCCCGGCAAACTCGCCGATTGTCAGGAGCGTGATCCGGCGCTTTGCGAAATTTACATCGTCGAAGGTGATTCGGCCGGCGGCTCAGCCAAGCAGGGCCGCGATCGAAAGAACCAGGCAATCCTTCCATTGAAAGGCAAGATCCTCAACGTGGAAAAAGCGCGCTTTGACAGGATGCTGGCGCACAACGAAATCAAAGCGCTGATCATGGCGCTCGGTACCGGCATCGGGAAAGAGGATTTCGATCTGGCGAAGCTTCGTTATCATCGCATCATCCTGATGACCGACGCCGACGTCGACGGTTCGCACATTCGCACGCTGCTGCTTACGTTCTTCTTCCGGCAAATGCCTGAGCTGGTTGAGCAGGGCTATGTCTATATCGCCCAGCCGCCGCTCTTCAAAGTGAAGAAGGGCAAGAAGGAAGAGTACATCAAAGACGAAGGGTCGATGGTCCATTACCTGATGCGGCAGGCGACGACCGACATGAAGGTCACCACGGGTAAAGCCAAAAACGTCATCGAAGGCGCACAGCTCGCGCGCAATCTTGAACGCATGGTCGACCTTCGACGCTATTGCGAGAAGGCCACGCGCCGGCTGCGCGGCGATGCGCACTTGCTCGACACGCTGCTGGTTGCGTTTGGTGGAAAGAAGGGCGCGCTGCGCGAAGCAGGCGCGACGATGAAGCGGACCTTCCAGGATGAAAGTCTGATGGCTCTGGTCGAAGGCGTGCTCGACAAAGCCGGTTACAAAACCGAGTTGACTGAAGATGAAGAACACGGACTTTGGGAGATCAAGACGACGACAATTTCCGGGAATGCGATCGCGATCGATTACAACTTTGCCAGCTACGTCGAGTTTCAAAAAGCGGTCGAGCTGTTCATGAAACTTGAAGATCGCCTGACGCCGCCATTCATCGCCGGTGAAAACGGGAACAGTGAAGAGATCGCAACGCGCGATGATTTGCTCGATCGCGTGCTGACCTCTGCGAAGAAGGATCTTACGATCCAGCGTTACAAAGGTCTGGGTGAAATGAATCCCGAGCAGCTTTGGGAGACCACCATGGATCCCGCGAAGCGTACCCTTCTGCAAGTGCGCATCGACGATGCCGTCGAGACTGATGAGATCTTCACCGTCCTGATGGGCGACGCCGTCGAACCCCGCCGCAAATTTATCGAAGACAACGCGCTTGATGTAAGGAATCTGGATATCTAGCCAAACAAATTAGCCGCAGATAAACGCGGATTCACGCGGATAAGAGCGGGGGGGCAAATAGCTCAATGTTTCTGATCCGTGTAAATCCGCGTTTATCTGCGGCTAATTTGCTTTCATCCTGCTGCAAAATTCTTCTTGCCTAAACCTTTAATCCGGGTAATCTGTGGTCTCGATGAGTTTCGAAACCAACCGCCGTCAGTTTCTTCGTGGCGCAATCGCGGCGAGCGCGCTGCTCGCGGCCCAGTCGCGGGTTCTCTCACTTAATTACGAGCGTCGTTTCGCGCCGGTCAAAGTCTCACGCGATCGAGTAATCCGCGAAGTTGTTGGGCTCAGACCTTATCGCGCCGAAGGATTCGTAGTTGATGCCGAGCGCGCCGGAAACAAACTGATCGTACACAACTATGGCCACGGCGGCGCCGGCATGACCCTCTCATGGGGCACGGCCTCGCTCGCGGTAGATCTCTTGTCAGAACCGGGAGCGGTAGCGACCGGGTTGAAGCGTCATCCCGGAAGATCAGCGCATCCACACTTCGCAGTCCTCGGCTGTGGCGTCAACGGTCTCTCGACGGCGCGCACTCTGCAGCGCCGATTTCAAAACGGCCCCGGCACAGTGACCATCTACGCGCGTGAACTGCCTCCGGACACCACCTCAAACATTTCCGGCGCCCATTGGTCTCCAACTACAGTGTTTGAACCCGAGGTAGCTTCCGCGAAGTTTAATGAACAATTCCGGAAGGCCTGCCGGATTTCCAATCGCGCGTTTCAGTTGCTGGCCGGCTCTGAGTACGGCGTGCGCTGGATCGAGACGTATGAGCTTTATCGCAATGAAGCGTTACTCGCAGTAGATCTCCCGGGCGGCAACGATCTCTATCCGGCGATCAAAATTCATCGCGACCCTGAACACTATTTTGGCTTTCCTTTTGTAAAGCAGTTCAGCACGATGCTGATCGAACCTTCGATTTATCTCAGCGCGTTGCTGCGTGACTTCTATATCGCCGGCGGCCGCGTGGTCGTCAAAGAATTTCGCAGCCATGAAGAAATCATGCGCCTGCCTGAGCCAATCATCTTCAACTGTACGGGCCTGGGCGCGCGCGCATTGTTCAATGATCAGAAGCTGGGCCCAGTGCGTGGCCAGCTAGAGGTGCTGATGCCGCAAGCTGAGATTGACTACTGTTATCTGGGCCGCGGTTATATGTTCCCGCGCCGCGACGGAATAATTCTCGGCGGCACTTTCGATCACGACGATTGGTCACTCGCGCCGCGAGCGGAACAGGCTGCGGGCATCCTCGATGTGCATTCGGAAATAATGAAAGGCCTGAAGTAGCGCAAGTTGTTAACTTGCGTTTTCTCCCTCTACGTTTTGTGTCTTTTCGTGAATCCTGTTTCGCGTGATTTCGTGGTTTAGTTCTCGTTTGATCAGCAAACCACACCACGAAATAACACGAACACAAAACCAACCCACCCGAAGACGCGCTTGGCGGGCAACAGAAATCAGCCGCGGATAAACGCGGATGCACGCAGATAAAAAATCCGGTCTCTCTGATTCTTATCCGCGTCTATCCGCGCTAATCCGCGGCTAACATTTTCTGTGGTAACAGATCTAAGCGCAGCGCGCGAACGGCATCACTCGATGAGACGCCACGCGCGATGTCGCCGGTAAGAATTCAATTGTGGGAGCAACCTCGAAGACAGAATCCAGACGCGTAACTTCCAGCACGCGGCTTACGAGTTTGGTTACATTCATCAGTTTGAAGCGAATGCCATTAGCCAGAGACTGCCGGCGCAGCTCCAACATCAGCCCAAGGCCGCTCGCATCGATCGTGCTCACGCGCCCCAAATCGAGCACGACTGTGCCGACGCGTGTTTGAGAAATCACCGCCTCTCGCAGGGACGCCGTTTCACCGTTAACGATTCGTCCCTGCAAGCACAACACCGCAACGTTTCCTGAATTCCTTGTATGTACTTTCAGCATAACCAAGCTCCCTGATTAAAATTACGGCGGCCCCTGCTAATAAGTTCGCGTCTTCTGATCAATTAGTGCGACTACGCCCGTCCGTGTATGACAAGCCCCTTTTCGTGGCACGCGCATCTTGCGCGTGATCCCACGGGCGCGCTTGTTAATATTAGTATTACGCCGGTCCCCCAGGCGGTTCCGTCAGCCGCCCGGGGGTCCACTCGAGGAGGAGCCCAATGATTCTCTTCCTCTCGACCGGCTTTCAATTAGCACCTTACCTTTTCAAATAGTAAGTGCGCCGGAGGGGCATTCGGTTTCAATTATTTTCGAAACCCTCGAAATCAGCATGCAAAAACTTCTTCATGCGTACAGTTCTCTGTTCGCGTCAAAGATCCTTTTTCGGCTTCCACTATGAAGACGACAACAGACCGCACTGCGTTAACAGTTCGATTAATTCATCCAGAGCCTGCGGAGCAGGCGAAAGCATAAAGCCTGGGGGCGTCAGCCCCAGGATCACGATCACATTAAATGTTCCGAGCCCGCGAAGCGGGCGACAGACGATTAATCGACAACGCTGCCGCCCGCTCCGCGAGCTCGATATTCTTGCGTACGAATACCGGGGCTTACGCCCCGGCCGGGGTCCCCAGCCGAGCATCTCGGCTGGGGTGGAGGACTTTATGCTTGCGCCTGCTGCGCAGGCTTCGCCGGTGCCGGAGTACTCTTCGCCGCCGCGTGGGTGGCCGCGCGATCGACGATCACGCGCGCGCTTTGATAGCCCGCAACAAACTCCGGATTCGTCCGCTTGAACAAACTCACCATGCGATCGATTCGGTCTTCCAGAATTCCAGTCGCGGCGCGAACCTGTCTCGGCAACGATTCCGTCTGCACCGAGCGCGTCGCAATCGCGGTGCGCGGCCCGGTCTTGGCCGCATTGAAGTCCTGCAGCGCCTGATCGAGTTCATCCAGGTTTGTCTGAGTGACCTGTAAGCTCGCCAACTCAGTCTTCCGCCCGTTTGCTGCGGCGAGTACACTCGTCGCGCGATTCGATAACTCTTCCGCGCCCATGCGATCCAGACTTGTCCGCGTCACGTCCGTGAGCGCCAGCAGATCGTTATCGTTGCTCGTGTGGGCCAGGACGCCCAACGCTTCGCACGCGAGGAACAACACATCTTCCAAAGCGTCGCGCGCTTGCGCCTTGTCGTCGGTAGCGCCGTTGGGCGCTTCCTGTTGCTGTGCCGTCGTATCAATTGCAGCAACCTCGGCTTTGAAATCCGTGAATGCTGTTTGCAGCGGCGTCATCGTGTTCCAGACTGAGTTGTGGTCGTCGAGATACGGAATTACCGTCTTGAACATTGTGACGCGGTTCGTAAGTCTGTTATCCATGATCGGGTTCTCCTTTACTTAGAGTCAGTGAACTACGTTGTTAGTGAAGAGAGCCGGCGCGTCTTCGTGCGGGTGCCGACTCCGTTTGTTCGTATGAATCGGGCGTCTGCTTGAACGCCGGAGGTCTTCGCTTGAGTGCGAGGAGCGTATGTTCATCAGCCGGCGTCGAATGCTCGATTGCCCGAGGCATATGTTTGACCGTCGGTGTCGTCTGCTCGGCCGCCAGTTGCTTATGTTTGACCGCCGGGACCGTATGTTTGACTGTCAGCGCCATATGCTTGAGCGCCGGCGTCGAATGCTTGAGTGTCAGCAGCGTATGCTTGAGTGTCAGCGTCGTATGTATTGCGGTTAGATTTGTCCGTAAACCTTGAAATGCCAAGAGATAGCTCTGCGGATCTCTGAGAAACCCTCTGTGTCCTCTGTGGTTAAAGTGCCTTGGATACGAGTCAATCAGCGGAGATGGGAGCCGGGAAAGCAACATGAGAACAACCTCGGCGCCTGGGTTGAGCGCCGTTTGAGACCGGTTGCGCGAAAACCGCGTAACATAACGCGGCAACTTCAACGAACTAACTACCTGAATTAATGGTGAGAACCCGAAATCAGCAAGCTTTCTTACAACGCGCGCAGTTTAAGCCGGAATTTCTGGACGCGTCAATCAGGAAAACCCTTAGTATGCTTGACGACGATGTCAGCATCCGGAGCGGTAGCATGCTGGAAGCGCAGGCATCCTGCCTGCTGTTCTGACCACCAGCCGCGAAGCGGCGACAGAGAATAGCCCCGGGCGCAAGCCCGGGGTATACAGTACCCAGGAATAGTTAAGCCCGCTTTAGCGGGCGACAGAATCATCCTCCGAAATATCTGGCAATCTCAGACCCGATCCATTCTCCCACCGGAACAGATACCCCATTCCCGATCATTCGATAAGCATCAGACGCAGAGAAATTTCTGAAGTTTCTTTTGTAGTGCAGCAGGTTTTCTCGTTTCACATTCCCAAACGACCATTACCCTCCAACCGTCTCGCTTGAGCGCGCGTTGGTTTCTTCGATCACGTGCGACGTTTGAGAGGCGCTTTGTTCGCCAGAACTTTGCATTCGTGGCCGGCACAACATTCCCATATCTGCATTTGTGCATGTGAAAGAAACAGCCATGCACATCAATGATCTTTCGATGTCGAACGAGAACTACATCAGGTTTTCCAGGAAGGTCCTTTTTGTGAAGTCGATATCGATAACCCATTCGATGAACAATCGATCGAACAATCAACTCAGGTCGAGTGTCGCGATTACGAATTCGCGACATGTTGAAGCTGCGTTGTTGGGGAGTAAGAATGTCGACCATTTATCGAAGCCTTGCGACCTTTGAATACAAAAGGGCACGCTATTCATGAAACCCGTCTTCCAGCGCTCGCTTCTCTGCTTCTATCAGCACCTTGGCCTGTTTCTCTGTTGGAAACCTGCCGGGAATGCCTCGCGCAATAGAGAGAATTCCTACTTCCTTCTGACTCAGCGTTTGATTTGACCGATTCCACATGTCTAACTTTGTCCAGTATCCGGCACCTTTTTCAAAGACGTAGGTTTGGGCTTGGATACCTGTCTGAATGATTTGTGTGTCGCTGGCATCTCTTTCCAGATGCGCATTCTCTTCCCGATCAAGCAGTTCACCCAAAAGGTCAGAATTCAAGGCGAGCGTCTCCGTGTCAATAGCGTTCCAGCAAGCTTGCTTCTTGGACCACTCCGTAACATTGGAGATGCCCTCGGGTGTGTCCTGTATGCAGCGATTGACCAGTTGTGCAATTTCAAGGAGCTGCTTAGACATTGATTCGGAAGGTGCTTGCTCCTTCCAGATCTTGACGAAGTCAATGTGGCGCCCTGATTTGTTTACCATCGAGCCCAATTTGGCGAGGGAATAAGTCACAATATTCGCCTTGTAACCACCGTACCAATCTTGCTTCATCACCACTTTATCCATGTATCTGAAAAGGATCGCTTTCCCGATTAACCGTTTGAACCAAAGATCATTGAATTGAGTTTCGTCTTTCTCCCAGCGTTCGCCGATTCTTCCTGCAAACGAAGAGAAATTCTTCTGTGCGCCTTCGCTAACTTTGTGGGGAAGGCCTTCAAAAGAATGGACGAATTTCGCCAAGTCTGTCTTTGAAAACATTTGTTGTCGGGGATTCTTGATAAGGAATTCCCTTTGGCCCTTAGGAGTTAAGGTCGCCTGATGATTAGCATACTGGCCTCTGGTTCTTTCGTAGAACCAATGCGTCTCTCTGAGGCTTCCTTCGGGAGATGGCGCCCACAAGCGACGGGAAATATCTTGGATCCTTAAATGGAAAGGATGATTTGAGAAAAAGTCAGCCGCATTGATTTTGTTCTGCGTATTTGCGAACTCTGAAATACGTGGAACTACTGCATCAACGAGCTCTGAAGGCACGACCGACAGCTTCACCTGCACGTAAACCTTATCTATATCTGCTTTATGTTTCTTCATCGCTGTGAATATTGAGGCCGTCGTCTGGCCACCATTCACAACCTGTAGATTTTTGATTCTAAGTATTCGCTCACCGTCTCCGCTTGTCTCAACCTCTTCGGCTGTCGTCGTCAATCCGTTGTTATATGCAAAGAACATGTGCGGCTCATTCTGTATCGTGTTCCTTATCCCCTTATTGATCTTGCCACGGAATTGAAGAAACGTTCGGACATTCTGCTCAAGTAAGCGATCGCCGTATTCATCGTAGATTTGCGCGAGCAACAGACCTGGCACCACCAGAATGTAGGACTCCATCGAATTCTCGCCTATGTAGGCAGGCAAGCAACGAAGACCTTTCGAATCAAACAATGTAAGGTCCAGAACAACATCTTCGCGAGCCCTGCCCGAAGACTCTATGCGATGCACCCTACCGATATCCCAGATATCGAAGCTGCACCTGAAGTCCGCGATCGAAGACTCCGGCACTGCCTCTGCTCTGGAACTCAGCTGTGCGTTAGTTAGAAGGTAGAAGCGGACTCGGGCAATGTCCTTCCGCTGACGACGAATCTCGTTCGCTAGCTCGTAGATAGGGGCACTTTCTTCGAGCAGCTCAACGAATGTGCTCTTTAGGCTTTCTGTTAGGAAACGCTCAAGCCGCTTGAACCCGCGCGATATCTCAGTCTGAGTAATGGTCTCAAGGACGTCGGACGGTCGAAAATTAACGATGAATAGACTCAAGATCGCCAGATCCTCGTCGTAATCCCAGCCGTCAACAGCCAAGCCTCTAGCAGTCTTTTTGAATTCGACGCTGTTAAAGCCAGATATAAGACCTTGGTCCTCTAGTAACGAGGACATTTGGTCTAAAAAGACAGATTGGTAAAAGTTTTGCTCGCTTCCCGCACGAGCATAAATCTCCTGCATGAATTCGTGGTGATATTCAGCTAAGCTCACGCGTCTGCTCTCCCAAACTCAGGCCAGCGTAGAAACGGTCTACAGGCGGAAAGTCTGATCGAATAGGAGACTCTCTCCACTCCTGCCATCAGCTCTTGGGCCTGTATGCGCGGAAAACCTTCGCGCACCTGGAAACACTCCTCGGAAATCTTCAGATAACTGAAATCCACGTATTCGTCTGAGTCCGTATATCCAATCATGAGGAGAAGGTCATTGAAACGCTCTAAAGCGATTGACGAAACTGATTCGATCGTTGTTCGGAGGTCTTCGACCAGTATCGGAAGATTAATAACACCCTCCTGCGAGGCTTCCGAACGGGCAAGAGTGACGACGTAAAGAAACAACTCAGGCAGTTGCGAAAATAGTTGGTCAGCAGAGCTGATACGAACATTCGGAGTAGAGCCGCCGGATTGGCACTTCACCTCGATGGCTATCTTATTGACGTTGAAATCCTGAGGGAATCCTTCGGGGCCTTTCCAGAATTCAACGGCGACTCCCGCCCCGAAAGTTCTGATTAGGTGATCCCTGAGGAATATTAATTCACCTAGCAGGCCCTTAATGTTCTCCTCGGCCAACAAGTCTGGCCTGCCGCGTTTCAGAAATTCCTGCCAGCGGTTAAGTCTTCGAATGAATGTCGAAATGGCCGAGTCGTGTCCTGTGCTCTCACGAGTCGCTTGAACAAGGTCCGAGCAAAGTGAATAGAATAATTCCCAATTTTGTTTGTCCTTCAAGCTCAGCACGATCAATTTCGACTCTTCGTCAATTTTACGGGACTCGACATTCAATCCTGCAACCTTGGGGAGCTGACTAGCGGTCAAGACGTTGGCTGCCTTGAATTCATAAACAAACATGTATTTGCCCGACTCATTCAATGCCCAAAAGAGATCGAGCGGATGACTACTATCCACCCTTAGGGCGTTGAATTCCTTAGCCGGTTGGTCTATAGGACTCCACGGATTATTCATCGTCGCCAACCTCGTCTTCATCCAAATCGCCGTAATTGTCTTTCCACCAAACCGGATTGACGATGTACTCAACCAGTTTTTTGGGCCGCCTGGTGTTGGCCTCGCCAGGAAAGCTTAGACCCCAAGCTGGCACGATCGCGTTCCAGTCGGGCTTCTCCGCTTTGCAGGAGATGAGGTGAAGCATCAAAGTGGGCGGCCGGCCTTCAACTTTTCTATACGCGCTGTCGGGCACACTTTTGTTGTCGTTTGCATATTCACGCTTAATCGAATCGATTTGCCCTTGCGACAAGCCCACTCTTTCATCGCCGCGTGAGGCAACTCTCCGCTTCCGAAACTCGATTCCAAACTTGGGCCGATCCCTAGGAATCCAAATCACATCATTACGGGTTTCAGGCGTAATCATTAAATCACCTACAGGAATTTCGCTTGCTTCGCCTCGCTTAACGCTGCGTAGCAAGACGTTCCAGTTTGAGAATTTCTCTTGCTCAAGCCACTCGATGTAATTGATCAATGGCTCCGGCGCTGTTATGAGGCAAGCGGGATGGTTTCGATAACTACTCACAAGTTTTCTGACTACTGACGAGGGAACCTCTTTCCAAAGTAGGCCAAGCTCCGTTTCGCCTTTCTTGCCCAATCGTTTGGCCTGATCGGCCGCGTCATAAAGGCAGGCGAGATTCCTTTCCAGATTCTCGGGATCTACGAAGATAACGCTAGTTTCAGCCAAGCGGCCTGCGAGATCAATTTGCTTAGGTACGCCTCGTCCCAATCGCATCTTATTGCGAGCAGTAACGATCAATGAATCTGGATGGCTGCGAATCCGTAATCCAAAATCCTTGGGAGTCATTCCGGCCATTTTCATTGACTTGAAATCACTTCGGAGTTCCTCGGTCACCTCTGCTATGTGTCCATACCATGAGGCCGCATCAGGCGTCATGAAGATCCGGCAGAGATCAGAATACCCGTCTCGATAGCCAAACCAGCGACCCATCTGCATCAGTGTGTCGTACATTATGGAATTTCGGAGGAAATAGCTTACCGTTAGGCCTTCCAAGGTGAGCCCCCGAGACAATCCAAGACCTCCCACCGCGATAACGTTACGACC